>Ga0247813_10003483_pt1 | contig 10100 bp, 7 predicted proteins | sample UWRJL169409C1_FD_180719 | JGI IMG/M metagenome (GOLD analysis project Ga0247813, IMG submission 180719) | Plant litter microbial communities from Arlington Agricultural Research Station in Wisconsin, United States - UWRJ-L169-409C-1 | ecosystem: Environmental > Terrestrial > Plant litter >... | reverse complement strand
TTATCAGCCAGTTTCAAAGCATTTGATTTTGTTGATGTTAAAGCTGGTGCACGTTATGAATATACTGTTAACCATACTGATTTTGCCAATACCACTATACCCAACTATGGATCATTTAATCCTTCCATCGTGGTTTCACATCAGTTAAATGAAAGCCAGTCGGTCAAAGCAAGCTACAGCCATCGCATAGAACGACCAGATTACGATGAACTGAATCCCTTTATTAACCGGAGTGATCCTTATAATATTTCTGCGGGTAATCCTGCTTTGCGACCTGAACTGGGCAATAACTTTGAAATTGGCTATAGTAAATCTTTTAAAGATGGTGCCTCCTTAAATGTTACTGCTTTTCACCGGCGCAACAGCGATGATATTAAAAGTTATACAGATTTCTATGCCAGTTATATGGAAGGTGACATGACTTATGAGAACGTGACTTATACCAGCAGGATCAATACAGGTGGTGAAACTAAGGTTGGTGCAAATATATATGCCAGCGTACCATTGACCAGCAAGTTAACCCTGCGGTCAAATGTATTGATCTCCCGTAAATCTATTGTGTTTGATTACAATGGCCTGAACCAGAACAATGCGGGAATGGAATACAGGATGAACCTGAATGTTGCCTACCAGTTTCCAAAAGATCTTTCGGCAGAAGTCTTTGGAAATTATAATACGCCAAAAGTGGGGATCCAGGGGACGAATGCCGCATTCCTGTTTTATACGCTGGCCATCCGAAAACAATTTATGGCAAAAAAAGCAAGTATTGGTTTGAGTGCTGCAGATCCTTTTAACCAATATATCAACCAGGGTAGTGTGATTTCGCAGGCAGGAAACAGACAGTACACGGCAAGACGTGTACCGTACCGCTCGTTCGGGATCACCTTCAGTTATAAGTTTGGTAACCTAAAGTTTGACCGTAAGGAGGAGGATAAACAGGAACCTGATATGCCATCGACATTGTAATCTATTAAAATACTACGATGAGGGCCTTCAAATACATACTTTCTCCAGTTTTCTGCAAGACCTTTATTCCAATAGCACATGTTAAATAAATATAATCATATGAGATCTATTAAAGCTTTTACGCTTCTTCTTGCAGCCTGTTTACCAGCGCTGGTTTCAGCACAGGTACAACAACCGGCCACACCAGATTCTATCTCAACAAGCCCTGTTTCGGTGATGAAACTACGCGGACAAAACCCGCCTGCAATAAAATCGTTTATTGTGCCTGCTGTGCTGATTTCTTATGGACTGGTCTCACTGGGCAATAATGCGATCAGGACTTTGGATTACACGACTAAAGCAGAATTGCAGGAAGACCATCCTTTGTTTGCCAATCATCTGGACAATTATATGCAGTATGCACCTATGGTGGCTGTCTACGCCCTAAACCTGGCAGGAGTAAAAGGTAAACATGGTATCATTGACCAAACCGCTTTATATATTTTATCATCTGCAATCATGGGGGTTTCTACCACAACGGTAAAACACCTGGCAGACCGCAACCGTCCGGATGGTTCTAACAATTATTCTTTTCCTTCGGGACATACGGCCAATGCTTTTGCCGCGGCAGAGTTTTTAAACCAGGAATACCGTGATGTTTCCCCATGGATAGGTTACGCCGGTTATACGGTAGCTACGGCAACAGGGGTGTTGCGGATGTACAACAATAAACACTGGCTCAGTGATGTAGTTGCCGGGGCAGGTTTTGGTATTGCTTCTACAAAAATTGCCTACCTGATCTACCCACATTTGAGGAAACTGGTTGTAGGAAAACAAAGTATGCATTACTCGATGGTGCCGACCTACCGGCAAAAGGCGGTGGGGATAGCTTTTAACGGAACGTTTTAAAATTAAAGCCTCATGTTACACCTGATGGGATTGTAGAAAGACCTGATAAGCTGAAATACGTTGATAATTTTTCGCTTACACCATGCAGCTGTTTAGCTAGAAGGTGATTTCAAATATATGGCAATGAGCCAGATAGCTGTAAGTAATCTCCCAATGATGGGTCATACAAATCTGTTTAACAATAGATAAGCCCAATCCATTACCGTTTTGTTTTTTTGATTCTTTACCAAAACGGGCAAATAGCTTGTCGGCCGGAAATTCGAGGGCGGAGCCTGGATTGCTGAAAAGTAGATGATTTGCATCTAATTCGATCCTGATTTCACTTTCTTTTTGCGCATGCTGCAGGATATTGGAAAGTAAATTAGTAATCAATATCTCTAACAGATAGGGGCTGCCATCTACTTTTTTAGCTTTTATAGCAGTTTGCAAAGTCATGTTACGCTGTTCAAAAAGATCGCCCATTTGCACCAGCAAATTTTGGAGGATGACATTCAGGTTTACTTCTTCCTGATCAGGAAAGGTATCGTTATCTAATTTAGCCAATAATAAAAGTCCGCGGTTTAACCTGCTCAACCGGTCTACGGCTTGTTTGGTATCTACCAGGTAACGTGCCACTACTTCATCAATGGAGCGTTGGCTGATACTTTCCAACCTTGATTTGATAATCATTAAAGGTGTTTGGATTTCATGGGAGGCATTCTCGGTAAACTCCTTGAGACTGCTATATTCTTCTCTGGCCCTTTTAGCCAAATCAGCAGTCACTTCATTCAGTTCCTTAAATTCATCAATAGCAGAGGGTACCAGCTGAAGTGCTGTCTGTGAAGAAACGGAGTATTGTTTTAGTCTTTCCAAATTGATCAGAAAGGGATCCCAAAGTCTTTTATTGATAAAATAATTCACCAGCGCACCGGCCAGTAACAGCAGACAGGCCATGATGATAAAAATAAAAAGAATAGCCTGCGAATAACCGTCCCAACCAATGTTAGCACTCATGACGGTGATCATGAAGGGCACACCATGGATCACTTTTTTTTCTTTCAAATAATAGTATCCCTCTTTTTTTTGCTGGACAAAATCATCAATTAACGTATCCCTGAATATGGGCAGCTGATCATTTTTCTTAGCCTGTAGCGGGGTGATTTCAACAAATGGAAAACTGATCGGTTTACCTTTTTGCAGTGCTATGGCCACCATTTCAGTTTGTAACTCCAGTTGCTCCCTGGTTTCATCAGATACGAATTTCCGTAGTAACTGGAAAAGCAAAACCCCAGTAATCGCTAACACGGTAAAACTTACCCATAAATAGCTGATGCTGGTTTTGGAGAGTAATTTCATGACAGCGTGAATTTATATCCCATCCCGTAAACGGTTTTGATATAATCTTTCTGGCTATGGTGGCTCAGTTTTTTTCTCAGGTTCATCAGGTGTACATAGACCGTATCAAAATTGTCGGCCTGGTCAAAGTGGTCGCCCCAGAGATGTTCGGCAATGGAAGGTTTACTGACTACGCGGTTTTTATTCACCGTGAAAAACATCAGCAGTTCATATTCTTTTTTCGTGAGGCTGATCTCTATGTCTTTATACAAGAGCGTTTTCGACAGGGGGTCTACAGTGAAATCATCAAATATGATATTACTGTTTCCTTTAAGGGTTTTTCTCCTGTACAGTGCATTGATCCTGGCATTTAATTCTTCCAGGTAAAAAGGTTTGGTGAGGTAGTCATCTGCTCCAAGGTTCAAACCCTCTAACTTATCTGGCAAAGAATTTTTGGCAGATACGATCACAATACCGGTGTCGGCATCATGTGCCCGGATAGTGGAAATGAGTTTCATCCCCGTTCCGTCCGGTAAGGTAATGTCTAAGACAATGCTGTCATAATGATAGGCATTGATTTTTTCCTGTGCCTGGTTGAAGGTAGTTGCCTGTTCACACAGGTAGCCTAACGAAGAAAAGTAGGTGGTCATTTCTTCCGCCAGTACAGGTTCATCTTCTACAAACAATAATTTCATACAGCAGATTGGTTAGTAGATCTTTTTTTTGAATTCTTTAGATTTTCTTTAGAATCACCATCAATATTTGCACAAGAATAAGACTTATTAAGACTTGTTCCAAATTATTACTCCTTATTAATCAATTAATCAAATATAAAAATGAAAAACAGATACCTTAAAAGTTCAGTACTGCTCGCATTCACCATCATTGGATTCAGCTCTTGTAAAAAAGATAACGATGAAGTGATTGAGCCTTATACTGTTCCTGCTACTTATGATTTTACAGCCGTAAATTATGACGCTTCAACAAACCGCGTAAAGATGATGCTGGAGCTGGACACTTATATGAAGACTGCCACTACAGTTAAATTGGATGGTACCAAAACCACCAATCTTTTTAATAACACTAATAATCCATTCACCAATGCAGCCCTGAATACCTCCGGTGTAAAATTGTCTGACAAAACAACAGATGCCACCCAGTTTAAAGGAAATATTGATTTGCTGGTATCCAACAGCCAGAGCAATGATGTATTGGCCAGCAAAGGTACGGCCGGTTATCTGTTACGCAGTGCCACCAGTAAAATTGTTGTTGGTGCAGATGGTTATGAATATGGCCAGGTAGCTTTAAAAGGAATGATGGGTGGTCTTTTCTTCAAACAGGCGATGGATATTTTATCTGCAGTACCTGCGGATGCAACGATTGTTTTACAACAACAACACTGGGACGAAGCTTTTGGTTATTTAGCTATCCCTACCGACTATACACCAGAAAAGGATTATACAGTGGCACCTTTAAATGCTTTGGTCTTTCCTGCAAAACCGGCTTTATGGGGTGGTTACCTTGCTGAAAGAGGTAAAAATATCAATGCTGGTCAGGTGATCTGGGATGCTTTCAGGACCGGACGTGCAGCTATTGGTGCAAAAGATACCAAAGTACGTGATCAGGCCATTACCGATATCCAAATGATGTGGGAAAAATTGGCCGCAAATGCAGCTTATGCTTATATGAATATCCCGCAACAATCTGCTAACATAGGAAACTTTGGTACCCAGTTCCATGCTTTATCTGAAGCACATGGATTTATTGCCTCATTAAAATACAGGGTGAAGGCAAAAAGTAAACTGTCAGACGCAGACTATACTACAATGTGGAATATTATCACTACGAATGATGCATATAGCTTGGTTGGTGAAACCGGCTTTACCAAATTGAAGCAAATTGCTACGATCCTAAAAACAACTTACAGCCTGCCTGAATAATTTTATTCCGGTTCGGTTTAAGGACTCCCTGCGTATGGTTACGCAGGGAGTTTTACTATTTAAATAGACATACACAAATGAAGGCGAATAAAAAGATATACCTCATCCTGATTGTACTGCTTTGCACTGCGTTATCCTGCGGGAAAAGCAATAATCCGGTAGATGAACCTGTGACCAATGGTTTTGATAAAACTGCCATGTTAACTAATTATGCAGATAACCTCATCATTCCGGGTTATACAGATCTCCAGCAAAAATTACAGTTACTAACACCGGCGGTAAATACATTTTTAACCGCACCAACCACCCTTAACCAACAGGCGATGCTGCAGGTGTTTAAGACAGCTTATCTGTCTTTTGAAAAAGTTTCATTTACCCAGTTTGGCCCCGCAGAAACCATATTGTATACTAATTTTATGAATACGCTGCCTGCAACTACCAATGATAACTCCGACCTGCAAAAGATTGAAGCTAACATCAGCTCGGGCAGTTATAACCTAAGCCAGAACATTACCGTTAACCAGCAAGGTTTTCCAGCGTTGGATTATCTGCTGTTTTCTGCAAATACTGTCCAGCAATTCAGTGCTGCAAACAGTGCAAACAGAAAAAAATACGTTCAGGATATTTTAGCCAGAATGCAGGACCTGACGGACCATGTGCTGAGCAGCTGGAAAAATAGCTACCGTGCCCAATTTATAGCCAATACAAAATCTGATGCAGGTAGCCCGATAGGTTATATGGTCAATCAGTTTGCTTATGAAATGGACCAGCTGAAGGGTCCAAGGATCGGCTGGCCCTTTGGGAAGCAGTCGGGCGGATTAATTTTTGAGAATAAATGTGAAGGTTATTATTCCAAAACTTCCCTTGCACTGGCTATTGAAAACCTCAGCAGCTTAAAAGCTTATTATATTGGTGCCGGTTCGGGAAAAAGCTTTTCGGCTTACCTGACAGCATTGGGCAAGGATCAGCTGAATCAATCTATCCTGACTTATTTTGACAATGCCATCAATAAACTAAAAGCTGTTCCTGATCCTTTATCAGCTTCCTTAACGAATAATAAAACTGCTGTGGATGCGGCTTATAAGGAAATCCAGATCTTATTAACCGTGCTTAAAACAGATCTTGCTTCGGCATTGAGTGTCAGGATCACTTACGTAGACAATGACGGCGACTAAAAACTGGTTAAACAGGCAGGTTTCTATCACACCATTGATCACCTTTAGGATCACTTTTGGTGCGATCATGCTTTTTAGCATCCTCCGCTTTTGGTGGAATGGCTGGATTGAAACACAATACATCAGGCCCCAGTTTTATTTCACCTATATGGGCTTTGACTGGGTGCAGCCCTTAGGGGCAACCGGGACGTATTTGTTGTTCCTGTTGATGGGGCTTACTGCCTTATTGGTTTTGATTGGGCTTTGGTATAGAATCGCCATCATTTTATTTTTCCTCAGTTTCAGTTATACGGAAATGATTGATGTGACCAATTACCTCAATCATTATTATTTTATCAGTATTGTTAGCCTGCTGCTAATTTTTTTGCCGGCTAACAGGTCATTTGCTGTTGATGTTTACCTCAACCCCGCTAAGAAATGTAATACTGTACCTTTTTGGATGGTTGGCGTATTGCGTTTACAAATGGGTATGGTCTATTTCTTCGCAGGTCTTGCTAAATTGAATTATGACTGGATGGTGGAAGCCATACCGATGAAAATCTGGCTTCCGGCGAAAAGTCATTTACCCTTAATTGGTGCGCTGATGTACAAAGAATGGGTAGCCTATGCCTTTAGTTGGTTTGGTGCCATCTATGATTTGTCGATCGCTTTTTTCCTTATCAATAGAATCACCAGGCCTTATGCCTACATCGCAGTGATCGGTTTTCACCTGTTTACTGCACTGTTTTTTCCGGCTATAGGCATGTTTCCCTATGTAATGATGTTATCCAGCCTTGTCTTTTTGGATGGAAAGTTCCATCAGGCTTTGCTGCGTTTGGTTGCTGGTCACACTTATTTTAACCGGGCAGCCGGAGCATATCAATTCAACAGGCTCAACCAACAGCTGGTCTTAGCATTCATGGGGCTCTACTTTTTGGTACAGACTTTAGTTCCGTTTCGGTATTTGCTTTATCCCGCCCCATTATTCTGGTATGAAGAGGGATATCGTTTTTCATGGCGGGTGATGCTGATGGAAAAATCCGGCAATACTTTTTTTTATGTCAAAGAACCTGCGTCGGGTAGAGTTTTTGAAGTGAATAACCAGGAATTTTTAACCCCTCAACAGGAAAGGATGATGAGTACGCAGCCGGATATGATCATAAGGTATGCACATTATCTGAAAAAGGTATACCAGGCGCGCAGGATTCATAACCCTGAGGTTTATGCCGAAGGTTATGTAGCCCTCAATGGATTGCCCTCCAAACCTTTCATCAATCCAAAAATCAATCTGTCTGCACAAAAATTAAGCTGGCACCATGTACAATTTATTCTTCCCTTTTCTAAATAAGATGTTGCAATGAAACCATCATCAAATACCGCTTACAAAACATCATGAAAGGCTGATGATAGCTTCATAACCATTAAAACTCAAATATTTACTAATGAAATATATACTTACCCTCTTTTTTTCTTTTACCCTTCAGCTCGTGATTGCGCAGGAAGCCAGTATTTCCGGAAGAATTGTGTTAAACCAGCAAGCTGTAGATCATGCAACCATTGCGCTGTTGCCGCTCGATGTCAGTGTGCAGAGTGATCCCTCCGGAAATTTTAAGTTTTACGGGATTAAGGAGGGGAACTATCTTTTACGCATTACTGCAATGGGTGCAAAAACATATACCCAAAAGATCAGGTTAAAAGATGAAGGAATAACGGTATTGGTCAGCCTGCTTCCTGAGGAAGCCAGGGAACTGGATAGTGTGAATATCATTTATGTAAATGACAGGGTGGCTGATAAACTCAGGCAGGTAGAAGGTACTGCAATCTACGCAGGTAAGAAAACCGAAGTGATCAATATGGGCAATATCAATGCTAACCTGGCCACCAATAATGCGCGGCAGGTATATGCCAGGGTTGCGGGCTTAAACATCTGGGAATATGATGGGGGAGGCCTGCAATTAGGGATAGGCGGCAGAGGGCTTAATCCGAGTCGGGTATCTAATTTTAATACCCGTCAAAATGGATATGATATCAGTGCTGATGCTTTGGGTTATCCGGAAAGTTATTATAACCCGCCTACCGAAGCCCTGGAAAGGATTGAGATTGTCAGGGGAGCGGCCAGTTTGCAATATGGAACTCAATTTGGTGGCCTGATCAACTTCCTGATGAAGAAAGGCCCGGCAGATAAAACAGTGGAAGTGACCAGCAGACAGTCGGCAGGCTCATTTGGATTCTTTAATTCTTTTAACAGTATCGGTGGGACCGTTAAAAAACTCAATTACTACGCCTATTACCAGCATAAAAAAGGCGACAGCTGGCGCCCTAACGGGCATTATTACCAGGATGGTGCTTATGCGCATTTGGATTACAGTTTTACCAGCCAGTTGAAGGTAACGGCCGAATATACCTATATGCACTACCTGGCACAACAGCCAGGCGGATTAACCGATGCAGAATTTAATGCAGATCCTTCCATTTCTACACGCAGCCGTAACTGGTTTAAAGTCAACTGGAATTTATTTAATCTTTCGCTGGATTATCAATTGAGTGCAAATACGAAACTGAACTGGCGCAACTTTTATTTAAATGCCGGGCGTGATGCGCTTGGGATCTTAAATTATATCAACCGGCCGGATCCGGGAGGTGCCAGGGACCTCTTATCAGATACTTATCATAACCTGGGTTCAGAATTACGCGTTCTGCATACTTATCAATTGATAGGTAAGGAGGACCATACCCTGTTAACCGGTGTACGTGTTTTCAAAGGGTCTACAGATAGGGGACAGGGGGATGCAGATGATGGCAGCGGCCCATCTTTTAAGTTTGTAAACAATGAAGCCAGCAAATCACAGTACAATTTTCCTGGTACCAATGTGGCTGCATTTGTAGAGAATATCTTCCAGCTCAATAAAAAATGGAGTATTACGCCGGGTGCGCGGTTTGAATATATTTCTACGAAGGCGAATGGATATTATTATGAGATCCAGCGCTTCGTTCCGGATATCAAACGGGAGGAACGTAAAAATAATGACCGTTCATTTGTGTTTTTTGGCATCGGAACTTCCTATAAACCGCTTCAGGAGATAGAATTGTATGCTAACATTTCTCAGAATTACAAGTCCGTAAACTTTAATGATATCCGTGTGCTTAATCCAAATGCAGTGGTTGATCCCAATCTATCCGATGAGTTTGGTTATACTGCAGATGGGGGAGCAAGAGGAAATTTAAAAGACTGGTTGTACTATGACCTCAGTATTTTCTATCTGCGTTACAATGGCCGTATTGGCTCTATTTTTACTAAAGATGCGGACAATATGTTATACCGGTTGAGGACCAATGTTGCGGATAGCAGGAATATTGGATTTGAAAGTTTGATCGAAGCAGACTTTTTGCGCTTATTGAGCCAGGGGCAGAGTAAATACAAGTTGTCGCTCTTTACCAATTTTGCGCTGATTGATGCAAAATATATCAATGCAAAAGAAGCTGCCATACAAGGCAAAAAGGTAGAGTTTGTCCCTCCATTGTTATTCCGTACCGGCATTTCTTTTGGTGATAAGCGCTTTAATCTGGCCTTGCAATATTCTTATGTAGCGAAGCAGTATTCTGATGCCACCAATGCAGAACTTACCCCGACAGCTGTAGATGGCGCCGTACCAGCTTATCAGGTAATGGATTTCAATGCAAGTTACCGCTGGAAATGGTTTACCCTGTCTGGCAGCATTAACAACTTACTCGATGAGAAATATTTCACCAGACGGGCAGATGGTTATCCCGGACCTGGAATACTTCCTTCCGATCCGCGGGGGTATTATATGACCTTACAGTTTAAACTTTAGACCAT
>Ga0247813_10003482_pt1 | contig 10103 bp, 13 predicted proteins | sample UWRJL169409C1_FD_180719 | JGI IMG/M metagenome (GOLD analysis project Ga0247813, IMG submission 180719) | Plant litter microbial communities from Arlington Agricultural Research Station in Wisconsin, United States - UWRJ-L169-409C-1 | ecosystem: Environmental > Terrestrial > Plant litter >... | reverse complement strand
TATCAAGAGCACGTCGTGTTCAACGTTTCTTATCTCAACCTTTCCACGTAGCGGAGCAATTTACAGGTATTCCTGGAGTTTTGGTTGACATTAAAGATACTATCAAAGGATTCAACATGATTATCGATGGTGAGTTAGATCATCTTCCTGAAGCAGCTTTCAACTTGAAAGGTTCTATTCAGGATGCTATCGAAGCTGGAGAAAAAATGTTGGCTGAAGCTTAATATAGTTTTAAGTTATGAGTTATGAGTTATGAGTTTAGCAAAGCTTTACCGAACTCATAACTCATAACTCATAACTCATAACTCAAAAATTATGATTTTAGAAATAGTATCACCAGAGGCAAAATTATTTTCAGGAGAAGTAACATCTGTTACATTACCGGGAGTTGATGGAAGCTTTCAAATATTGAATAATCACGCTCCTATTGTTTCTATACTTGAAAAAGGAACTGTAAAAATTGCAGCGCCAAGTTTTAATCTTTCTAAAGAAGTAGCGGGTAAATTTACGAGAGTAAACGACCAAACTTATACATTAGAGATTGAGTCAGGAACTATCGAGATGAAAGATAATAAAGTAATTGTTTTAGTTGACTAAGACAGAAAGACAATTCAAATAAATAAATGAAAAGCCAGACAGAGATGTCTGGCTTTTTTTATGCTTTCTGTAGTAATAGTATACGTTTGTGAAAGTGTTTGTTTTTAGTTAATTTTTTAATGGTCTTTCATAATGGCAAATATTACATAGTAATAATGTGAGAAAATTAACAAAAAATATAAAAATAGAATAAAAAATGCGTAAGTATTTTTCTATATACCTACTACATTTGTAAGTGTATTAACACTTAAACATTTTATTATGAAAAAAGCTTTTTTAGGAATGCTAGTAATAGCATTAGGTTTTGGAACAATGTCGTTGACTACAAGTTCTAATGATGTTGCTAATTCTTCAATAAAAAATCAACAAAGAGTTGATGTTGTAAATGTTGCATTTAGTACAACTTATACAGCGCCCTGGTTAGGAGTTTGTTGTGAGTCACCACTGAGTGCGGTTGAGCGAGATCTAATTAAACGTGGACTTCCGCCTACTAATTACACTATTTTAAGTACTACAAGTACTACTGTAACTTATAAAGTTAATTAATTCAAGTCAGTAGACATAAAGCATTTATTAATAGTAACACTTAAACAATTTATTATGAAAAAAGTTTTTTTAGCAATGCTGGTATTAGCATTAGGTTTTGGAACAATGTCGTTCTCTAAAAGTTTTAGTGAAGCCGCTCAAGCTTCGATTGACAATAAAAAGCAAGTTCAGGTAAATGCTGCATTTGGTGCTACCTATACAATTCCGTGGAATAGCTGCTGCGAGTCGCCGCTTATTCCTATCGAACGTGATATCGTTCAGCGTGGATTGCCAGTAGGTACTACCTATACTATCAAAAGTACCACAGTTAATTCTGTGACCTATACAATTTTTTAGTATTAATAAAAAATTATAAATAAATAGTGTGTCTGCTGATAATTTAATCAATTGTGTGACATCTATTTAACAGTTATAAAATATGTGAAAAAGCCATTCAAGTTGAATGGCTTTTTTGTTTTATATTTGGATCATTAAAATCTCTTTATAAAATATTGATCATGATAAAAGCTCAGTAAGCTTTTATTACTTCGTTTTATCAAACTGATAAAGCGCAATTTATCCATGTCAAATTTTATAAAGAAGCTATATGAAAAATATAAAAAAGATTGCCGTCTTAGGTGGTGGCGGAAGAACTGGAAATTATCTTGTTAACCAGTTATTAAAAGAAGGGTTTAGTGTAAAACTATTACTGCGAGATCCAGAGAATTTCCCTATTCAAAATAATCAAATCGAAATCATCAAAGGTGATGCTCTTGATCTCGAATCTATAAAATCATTACTTAAAGATTGTCAGGCAGTTCTGAGTACAATTGGGCAGCGTAAAGATGAACCTTTGGTGGCGAGCGCAGCTACTAAAAATATTTTGCAGGTAATGAATGATTACGGAATTGAACGTTATGTTTTATTGGCCGGATTAAATATTGATACACCATTCGATAAAAAAAGTATCAAAACTATTATGGCTACAGATTGGATGAAAGCCAATTTTCCGATTATTCAGGGCGATCGGCAAAAAGCATATAATTTTTTAGAAGAAAGCAATGTAAACTGGACTCAGGTTCGTGTTCCGTTTATTGAATTTACAGCTGTTAGCTCTGAGATCGCGATAAGTTTAGAAGATTGTCTGGGAGATAAAATCAGTGCATTTGATATTGCTGAATTTATGATTCAGGAAATGAAGGAATATAAATTTAGCCGAAAATCTCCTTTTATAAGCGCGATTTAAAAAAACAGATTAAAAAACAGCGGGTACTATCCAGCGCCCGCTGTTATTTAATATCAATTTCAATTTCATAACTTTGCTTTTATGAAATTAGCCGAAAACCTTATTCAAAAGCTTGAAAATCGTAAGCAGAATAATTCGCTTAGGAAATTGCCTGTATTTAATAATTTAGTTGATTTTTCTTCTAACGACTATATTGGCTTCTCAAAATCAGAATCTATTTTTAAGTTGACGCATGCTTATTTGCTGGAAAATGAAATTTTTCAGAATGGTGCTTCCGGATCGAGACTGATTTCGGGTAATCATTCATTGTATCAAATAACAGAAACGTTTATTGCAGAGTTTCATGATGCTGAATCGGCTTTAATTTTTAATTCGGGTTACGATGCCAATGTTGGCTTTTTTAGCGCTGTACCGCAACGAAATGATGTTATATTATATGATGAACTAAGTCATGCTTCTATTCGTGACGGAATTGTAATGTCGAATGCGAAATCGTACAAATTCAACCATAATGATTTTGAGGATTTAGAAAGACTTATTATTAAATTTCAAGCTTCTATCCCAGATCTTCGGGATCAAATTTCAAACAATATTTACATTGTTACCGAAACTGTTTTTTCTATGGATGGCGATAGTTCAAACTTAGAAGAATTAGTTGCACTTTCTGAAAAGTATAATTGTTATTTAATAGTCGATGAAGCGCATACTTTAGGTGTTTTTGGTGAAAAGGGCGAAGGCTTGATGCAATATCTTAATTTGCACAATAAAATTTTTGCCCGAATCATGACTTTCGGAAAAGGTTTAGGATGTCATGGTGCTGCTATTTTAGGAAGTAGCGATCTAAAAGAATATTTAGTAAACTTCGCCAGAAGTTTTATCTACACAACCGGATTGTCTCCTCATGCTGTTGCTACGATTTTGGTAGCCTACCAGCAATTACAGGTCGAGAAAGAAACAATCGAAAAGTTGCGTCAGAACATTATTCTATTCAATCAGCAGAAAAACTTGTTAGGTTTAAAGCCAATGTTTGTAAGAAGCAAATCAGCAATACAATCTGCAATTGTTCCGGGTAATGAGAATGCGAAACAATTGGCACAACAACTGCAGGATAAAGGTTTTGATATAAAAGCAATACTTTCGCCAACCGTTCCGGAAGGTCAGGAACGTTTAAGATTTTGTATTCATAGTTATAATTCAGAAGAAGAAATAAATCAGGTTCTTGAATTGTTAAGAAATTTCGTATTTTAGACAGAGTTGTTTCACAAAGATTCACAAAGTTTTCGCAAAGCTGCTCAAAGGATAATTTTGTGCAGCTTTGTGTTTTTTCTTTGTGATTCTTTGTGGAATATAAAATGTAGTTTTAAAAAAAATAATACTCTCATTACCCGTATTTCCTCACTTCTATAAAAAAGTTTAATTTTTTTTGTAACGTTTTGATTATTCGATTACTTACGAGTCGTAATCAAATAAACCAAAATAATTATGAAAACAGCATCAACTTCAAAAAGCGAAAGTATTGTATTTATATTTTGCACTTCTTTAGGATTAGGATATACTTTAGTAAACCACTTTATTTTCAATAAACCAAGAACAGAAACACTCATTGTAATGATTTGTTTATTTGTGGTTTCGATAGCTTCGTGGCAACGAAAAAAAATCATGAAGTAATAACAGCGGGTTTCAATCATCAAATCAATCAATCAAATTTTATTCAGTCATTAATCATTAAATCAAATCAATTATGAAAACAACATCAACTTCAATCGGCGAAAAAATCTTCAATTTCTTGTTTGTTCAATTAGCTTCTGCAGGACTAGCTTATTCTCTTGTAAACCAATTTATTTTAGACAAACCAAATAAAGACCTACTTCTAACTATGCTTTGTTTGTTTTTTGCTTCTTTGGCTTGTTGGCAAAGAAAAAAATACAGTAAATAATAAGAAGTTTTACAATCATCAATCAAATCAATCAAACATCATCAATCAAAATCAATCAACATTATGAAAAATTTACTTACATCAGCAATCGCAGTAATCTTATTAGTTTTTAGTGGAAAAACTCAAGCGCAAACAAAATCTCCAAAATTAGAAAATTCATTGTTATGGGAAGTTTCAGGAAACGGACTTTCAAAACCATCTTATGTTTACGGAACAATTCATGGTATTTGCCCAACGGATTATTTTATGGCAGAAAAAACAAAAAATGCATTTCAGAAATCAGATAAACTAATTTTAGAGGTCAACTTAGCTGACCCAATTGAAATGGCCGATATGCAAAAAGCAGGTATTGCTTCAGTACCATTAAGTAAGACATTATCGCAGGAACAATTGTCGAAATTAGATGCAGTTTTACAAAAAAATACCGGTCTAAAAATTAAGCAATTAGACGGTTTTACTTTATCTGCTATTATGGGTTTTATCTCTATGAAAACATTTGACTGCGAAACCTTAAAATCATATGAATCAGATTTTATAGATTTGGCTAAAAAAGAAAATAAAAGTATTGGAGGTTTCGAAACCGTAAAAAAGCAAACCAATATGTTAGTAAATGCTTATACAGATTCAGAATTAATTGAGACTGTTGAAGATTTTAGTAAAGACGAAACTAAGAAAATGGTAGAAGATTATAAAGCAGAAAATGTAATGAATGTTTATAATGATCTTGCAAATGAAAAGGTGATGAGTAAAAATGCCAAAAAATGGATACTCGATGACAGAAATAAAGATTGGGTTCAGACAATGCCAGCGATGATGAAAAAAGAAAGTTTGTTTGTGGCGGTTGGCGTAGGACATTTAGCAGGTGAAGAAGGAGTAATTAATTTATTGAGACAAGCAGGATATAAAGTAAAACCAGTAACGAAATAAAATCGTTTTGAAAGAGAAAGAACAAGAATTTTTAAAAAGGATCGAAAGTCATAAAGGAATACTGTACAAGGTTTCTAAGATGTACATGGATAATCATGATGATCAGCAGGATTTGTTTCAGGAGATTGTTTGCCAGCTTTGGAAATCGTATGATTCTTTTAGAAACGAAAGTCAGTTTTCGACCTGGATGTATCGTGTGGCAGTGAATACGGCTATTGTTTTCTTAAAAAAGGAAAAACGAAAGGTTGATAAATATGAAATAGCTTCAGAAAATATCAAAGACGATGAAGGTGACTCTCATATAAAAGAAAGTCAGATCGATCATTTTTACAAAGCGGTTCAGAAATTGGAAAAAATTGATAAAGCGATCATTTTCTATCAGCTGGAAGGATTCTCTCATAAAGAAATAGGAGAGAATTTGGGAATATCTGAAGGGAATGCAAGGGTAAAATTAAACAGAGCAAAAGAAAAATTAAAAGAAATAATAAAAAATCAAGGATATGGATTTTAACGATATACAAAACGCATGGAATAACGAAAAGACGGATAATGTTGTTGTTCCAGATAATTTAGAAAAAATACAATCGGCAAATATGCCTTTGGGCAAAATTAGGAAAAATTTGCGCACAGAACTTTTTGGACAGATTCTGGCTTTGATCATTATAGGTTTTTTGCCACTATATCATGAATTTCCGTCAAGATTTGTAGGCCCTTATTATTTTATATACGGAATAGTGGCGGCAATAAGTATTTACTATTTGTCTAAGCTTTTTCTATTTTATAAGAGGTTGGATAAAGTAGCATTAACAACGAAAGACAGTTTGTATGAAACCTATTATGATATTAGGCTTAATATGCAGCTTTACAAAACTTTTACGTTTGCACTAGCTCCTTTTTTCATGATCTATCTGGCTGGTTATTTGATTTTTGGAACTCCTGGTTCAACCGAAATTTTAAATGGGAATTTTGAAAATGAAAAATTAGTATTAAAAGTGGTAATTTTCATGATAACAATGTTGCTTATTGGTGTTTTGACAGAGTGGTGGGTGAGTTTTTATTATGGAAAATACGCCAAAGAAATCAAGAAAGTAATTGACGAACTTAAAGAATAACAAAAAACAAACAAGCCTATCTTAATGATGGGTTTTGTTTTTTAGTGGTATTTTTACACCATTGGTCACTGATAAAACGGATGTAACGGATTTACACAGATTATTTGTCTTTTGGGTGATAGTAATTAATTAAAAAATCCGCTTTAACCTGTTCAATCAGTGTTATCCGTGGTCTATTTGCTATGAAAATATTTGTAACAGGAATTTCAACTGATGTGGGTAAAACAATTGCTTCTTCTATTATTGTTGAATCTTTAGAAGCTGATTATTGGAAACCTATTCAGGCTGGAGATTTAGATCATTCGGATACTTATAAAGTAAAGTCTTATATTTCAAGTTCCAAATCCCAATTCTTTTCTAATAGTTATGCTTTAAACACAGCTGCAAGTCCGCATTTGGCGGCTGAAATTGATAGAATTACAATTAATTTGAAAGAAATTCACGAACCAAAAACAGAAAATCATCTGGTGATTGAAGGCGCGGGTGGAATTTTTGTTCCGTTAAATGAAAATGAAACTATTATAGATTTAATTCAACCCGATTATAAAATTATTGTGGTTTCAAGACATTATTTAGGAAGCATCAATCATACCTTATTAACGATTGAAGCGATCCAAAATCGAGGTTTTCAAGTTGCTGGAATTATCTTTAGCGGAAGCGAAAACAAATCAACCGAAAGTTTAATTCTAAATAAAACCGGAATAAAATGTATTGGGAGAATTGACGAAGAACCTTATTTCGATCAAAATGTAATTAAAGAATATGCCGATTTGTTCAGGGATAATTTGCTTAATTTGTAGAGTAAAGAAGATAGAATAGAGAAAATAGACTTTCCTATCTTTGTCTGAATTATGGATTTTAATCTTTTTTCGATACTCTAGTATCTATATTCTAAATAAAATGACATTAACAGAAAAAGACCGTCAGTACCTTTGGCATCCTTATACACAACATAAAACGGCACAAAATCCAATTGCCATTTCCAGAGGTGAAGGTGCTTTGTTATGGGACGAAAACGGAAAAGAATATATTGATGCCATTGCATCCTGGTGGGTAAATCCGTTTGGGCATAGTAATAAATTTATTGCCGATGCGATTTACAAACAACTAACCACGCTCGAGCATGTATTGTTTGGAGGTTTTACTCATGAACCAGCAATAAAAGTGGCGGAAAGATTGATGGAGATTTTGCCTAAAAACCAGCAAAAAATCTTCTTTTCTGATAATGGATCAACTGCGGTTGAAGTGGCGATAAAAGTTGCTCTACAGTATTTTTTTAATAAAAATGAAAAACGAACGACTATAATTGCTTTTGAAAATGCTTTTCACGGAGACACTTTTGCAGCTATGGCGGCAAGCGGAATTTCTTTTTACACGCAGGCTTTTCAGGGAATGTTTATAGATGTGGTGCGAATTCCGGTTCCGGTAAAAGGAAAAGAACAGGAAAGTTTTGATGCTTTAAATAATGTTATTGAAAATCATAATTGTGCCTGTTTTATTTTTGAACCTTTGGTGCAGGGAGCTGCCGGAATGGTCATGTATGAGCCGGAAGCATTGGCAAAATTGATTCAAATTTGTGCATCAAATAAAGTTTTGACCATTGCCGATGAAGTAATGACGGGTTTTGGCAAAACAGGAAAAACCTTTGCAATGGATTATGTTTCAGAGACTCCGGATATGATTTGTTTGTCGAAAGCGTTAACAGGAGGAACAATTCCTATGGCGATTACGACTTTTACACAAGAAATTTTTGATGCTTTTTACGATGATGATATCAACAAAGCATTATTTCACGGACATACTTTTACAGCGAATCCTACAGGTTGTGCGGCAGCTTTGGCAAGTATGGATTTGTTGCAGACCGAAGAAATGCAGGCCAATATTGAAAGAATTAATGCGAGCCATTTAAGATTTCAAAAGAAAATAGAAAGTCATTCGAAAGTAATTACCGCCAGAACTTTAGGCGTTATTTTTGCAGTCGAAATCAAATCAGATTCAGAAGAAAGTTATTACGGATCTATGCGAACAAAACTCTATAATTTCTTTATTGAAAAAGGAGTCATTTTACGTCCGGTTGGTAATATTGTTTATATTCTTCCTCCCTATATAATAACCGATGAGCAGCTTCAAAAAATATATACTATTATTGAACAAGCAATAGATATGGTCTAATATAGCCCACACATTTAACCGATGTTGCGGATTTTCAAATACTAAAATAAAAATCGGTTTATATCAGTTTAAGACGTATCATCAGCGTGCTATCTTTCAGAAAACTTCACGAACTTTGCGATTAAAAATCCACAACTTTGAATACTAAAATCTCGATTACAGCTTTTTCATCGATTTCTCCTTTAGGAAATACTTCTGAAGGAGTTTGGGAAAAATATCTCGACAATCAACATTGTTTTTCGAAGCACTTTTTAGATCAGCAAGAAACTTCTGTGGCTGCTCTTGATGCGAAATCGAAACAAATTGTTGCCGAAATACGGGAATCAGATATTAAATATAAATTTTTAGACGATTCGGTTTTGTTTGCGATAGCAGCTTCGCGAAAAGCGGTTGCGCAGGCAGGCTGGAATTCAGATGATGTATTCGGAATTAATATTGGTTCCTCTCGTGGTGCTACAGATTTATTCGAAAAGCATTACAAAGAATATATTGATACCGGAAAAGCACAAACTCTGGCTTCGCCCACAACAACCTTAGGGAATATTTCGTCATGGATCGCGCATGATTTGCAAAGTAATGGCCCTGAAATTTCTCATTCTATAACGTGTTCTACTGCTCTTCATGCATTATTAAACGGAGTTGCATGGTTGAAAGCGGGAATGGCTGATAAATTTTTGGTAGGAGGAAGTGAGGCGCCATTGACCGATTTTACGATTGCGCAAATGCGTGCTTTAAAAATATATTCGCGAATAAATCAGGATGAAGATTCATGGCCAAACCTGGCTTTTGATTTTGATAAAACCCAGAACACGATGATTCTAGGCGAAGGAGCGGCAGTTTGTTGTCTGGAAGCCGGGGAAGTAACAAATGCAATTGCATATGTTACCGGAGTTGGATATGCAACTGAGATTTTAGAACATAATATTTCTATTTCTGCCGAAGCAACCTGTTTTCAGAAATCGATGAAAATGGCATTAAAAGATGTCGATTTAGAAAGTATTGATGCAATCGTAATGCATGCTCCCGGAACGATAAAAGGAGATGTAACTGAATTGCGTGCCATAGAAAAAGTATTTGGATCTAAATTACCTTTATTGACCACAAATAAATGGAAGATTGGCCATACGTTTGGAGCTTCCGGAATCTTGAGTTTAGAGTTAGCGCTGTTAATGTTACAGCACGATACTTTTATCGAAGTGCCTTTTGGAACAAAACAAAATCAGACACAATCTATAAAAAGAGTCTTAGTAAATGCCGTTGGTTTTGGTGGCAATGCCGTAAGCATTTTGATCGAAAAAGCGTAAATTATTCTTTAATAAATAAAAAAACCATTCGCTTAGCGAATGGTTTTTTTATTGGAAGTAATGTTGATATATTATTGAAATATGATTTTTCTTGTCACCAAAGCATCATTTTCTAAAGTTATTTTTACCACCAAAACCTGATTGCCTGATAGCAGGTTTTGAATCTGAAGTTCTGTATTTGATACTTTATTTTTGCTGTAAAGCAATTTTCCTGTAATATCAAAAATGGTAACTTCTTTTATGTTTTCCTTGAATGAAAGGATATTGATAACTTTGTTTTTTAA
>Ga0247813_10003479_pt1 | contig 10113 bp, 7 predicted proteins | sample UWRJL169409C1_FD_180719 | JGI IMG/M metagenome (GOLD analysis project Ga0247813, IMG submission 180719) | Plant litter microbial communities from Arlington Agricultural Research Station in Wisconsin, United States - UWRJ-L169-409C-1 | ecosystem: Environmental > Terrestrial > Plant litter >... | reverse complement strand
AGAGGACTCCCCATGGCAGACAAGACCGAACTCCAGTACACCGCAGAGCACGAATGGGTGCTCGTCGACGGCGACACCGCCACCGTCGGCATCACCGCCTACGCCGCCGAGAAGCTCGGTGACGTGGTCTTCGTCGAACTGCCCGAGGTAGGCAGCTCCGTCGCCTCCGGCACCGTCGTCGGCGAGATCGAGTCGACCAAGTCGGTGGGCGAACTCTTCGCCCCCATCGACGGCACAGTCACCGAGATCAACGACACCGTGGTCGCCAGCCCCGAACTCGTCAACAGTGACCCGCTCGGCGAGGGCTGGCTCATCAAGGTCACCTTCGAGACCCTGCCGGCGCTGCTCAGCTACGCCGAATACTCCGCCATCATCGGCGAATAACAACACCCGACTGACCCGGAAAAGAGCCTCCCTCCCCATGTCGCAGCCCTTCACCCAGCGTCACATCGGCACGGATTCCGCCGAACAGTCCCGCATGCTGGCCGTCCTCGGCCATTCCAGCGTCGAATCGCTCGTCAACGCGGCCGTGCCGGCCACCATCCAGGTGGAACAGTTCCGGCGCGAGGGCGACAGCACCCTGCCGCCCGCGGCTACCGAGCGGGAAGCGATCCAGGAGCTGCGCGCCCTGGCCGACAAGAACACCGTGAAGCGCTCGATGATCGGGCTCGGCTATTACGACACGATCACGCCCGCCGTGATCAAGCGCAACGTGCTGGAGAACCCGAGCTGGTACACCGCCTACACGCCGTACCAGCCCGAGATCAGTCAGGGCCGCCTCGAGGCCATCATCAACTTCCAGACCATGGTCGCCGATCTCACCGGCATGGCCACGGCCAACGGGTCGATGCTCGACGAGTCCACCTCCGTCGTCGAGGGCATGCTGCTGGCCCGCCGCGCGTCGAAGTCGCCGTCGAACCGGTTCATCGTCGACGCGGATGCGTTGCCGCAGACCCACGCGCTGCTCGGCAACCGCGCCGCCGCGCTGGGCATCGAACTGGCCGTGCTGCCCCTGGACGAGCGCACCACCGCGGAGGACCTCGGCGACTACTTCGGCGTCTTCGTGCAGTACCCCGGGGCATCCGGCCGCATCTGGAACCCCGCCGCCGTGATCGCGCTCGCGCACGAGAACAAGGCGCTGGCCGTGGTGGCCGCCGACCTGCTTGCCCTCACCCTGATCACCTCACCCGGTGAACTCGGCGCCGACGTGGCCGTCGGCACCAGCCAGCGCTTCGGCGTGCCCATGGGCTTCGGCGGACCGCACGCCGGCTACCTGGCCGTGCGCAAGGGCCTCGAGCGCCAGATGCCCGGCCGCCTCGTCGGTGTGAGCGTCGACGCCGCCGGCCACCCGGCCTACCGCCTCTCGCTGCAGGTGCGTGAGCAGCACATCCGCCGCGACAAGGCCACCTCGAACATCTGCACCGCCCAGGTGCTGCTGGCCGTGATGGCCGGCATGTACGCGGTCTATCACGGGCCGGACGGCCTCAAGGCGATCGCCACCGAGGTGCACGAGCGCGCCGGCGCGCTCGTCGCCGCGCTGCGGGCGATCGACATCGACGTGACCAACGACAGCTTCTTCGACACCGTGCGAGTGTCGGTTCCCGCCGGCGCTGCCGCGCTCGTGGCGCAGGCCGCCGCCGCCGGCTACAACCTGCACCAGGTCGACGCCACCACCATCGGCATCTCGGTCGACGAGACCACCACCGCGGCCGACGTCGCCGCTGTCGTGGGCTTCTTCGGCGGCCGGGACTCCTTCGGTCACGTCGACCTCGCCGCGATCGAGGGCGGCCTGCCGGCCGACCTGGCTCGCACCAGCGCGTACCTCACCCACGCGGTGTTCAACACGCACCGCTCGGAGACGAGCATGATGCGCTACCTCAAGCGCCTCGCCGACTACGACTACGCGCTGGACCGCGGCATGATCCCGCTGGGCTCCTGCACCATGAAGCTCAACGCGGCCACCGAGATGGAGGCCGTCACCTGGCCCGAATTCGGCGGCCTGCACCCGTTCGCACCCAAAGCCGACGTCGAGGGCTACCTCGAGCTCATCCGCCAGCTCGAGACCTGGCTGACGGATGTCACGGGTTACGACTCCGTGTCGTTGCAGCCCAACGCCGGCAGCCAGGGCGAACTTGCCGGGCTCCTGGCCATCCGCGGCTTCCACCTCGCCAACGGCGACGTGGACCGCACGGTCTGCCTGATCCCGTCCAGCGCGCACGGCACCAACGCGGCCTCAGCGGTGCTCGCCGGCATGCGCGTCGTGGTCGTGGCCTGCGACGAGCTCGGCAACGTCGACCTCGACGACCTGCGCGCCAAGATCGAGCTGCACGCCGAGAACCTCGCCGCGCTGATGATCACCTACCCGTCCACGCACGGGGTGTACGAGCACGAGGTCGGCGCGATCTGCGCCGCCGTGCACGACGCCGGCGGCCAGGTCTATGTGGACGGCGCCAACCTCAACGCGCTGCTCGGTTTCGCCCGGTTCGGCGACTTCGGTGGCGACGTGTCGCACCTCAACCTGCACAAGACCTTCTGCATCCCGCACGGCGGTGGCGGACCCGGAGTCGGCCCGGTCGCGGCCAAGGCTCATCTCGCCCCGTTCCTGCCCGGCCACCCACTGGCGCAGGACGACGAGCACTACCTGCTCGGCGGCGCCGGCACCGAAACCGTCGTGCACGGTGGCGGCCCGGTCTCGGCCGCTCCATACGGCAGCCCAAGCATCCTGCCCATCTCTTGGGCGTACGTGCGCATGATGGGCTCCGAAGGCCTCAAGCAGGCCACCGGTGCGGCGGTACTCGCGGCCAACTATGTGGCCAAGCAGCTCAGTGGTCACTACCCGGTGCTCTACGCCGGCGACAACGGCCTGGTCGCGCACGAGTGCATCCTCGACCTCCGCCCGCTCACCGCGGCCACCGGGGTCACCGTCGACGACGTGGCCAAGCGCCTCGTCGACTACGGCTTCCACGCGCCCACGATGAGCTTCCCGGTGGCGGGCACCCTGATGGTGGAGCCCACCGAGAGCGAAGACCTCGGCGAGATCGACCGGTTCATCGAGGCCATGATCGGCATCAAGGCCGAGGCGGATGCCGTCGCCGCCGGCACCTGGCCGGCGGACGACAACCCGCTGCACAACGCGCCGCACACCGCCCAGAGCGTGATCGAGGGGGAGTGGACGCACCCGTACGACCGCGAAACGGCCGTGTACCCGGTGCGCACGCTCATCCGCAACAAGTACTGGGCGCCGGTTCGCCGCATCGACAACGCCTACGGTGACCGCAACCTGGTCTGCGCCTGCCCGCCGCCGGAGGCCTTCGAGTAGAGCTGCTCGATGGTCGAGCCTGTCGAAGTAGACCGAGTCATCGGGTCTCGACAAGCTCGACCAGCGGAGCAGGCTAGGACGTGGGGGTCAGCAGGCCGGGCCACCAGAGGACCGCCAGGGGGTAGCCGACGAACGAGGCGATGTCCAGCACCCAGTGTGCGATCACGAGCGGCATCACCCGGCCCCAGCGCAGGTAGCACCAGCCGAAGACCACGCCCATCATGGCGTTGCCCACGAACGGGCCGATGCCCTGGTAGAGGTGGTAGCTGCCGCGCAGCAGCGCCGCCGACACGATGATGGTCCAGGCGTTCCAGCCCAGTTCCTTCAGCCGGGCGAAGAGGTAACCCACCACGATGAGTTCCTCGCTGAGCGCGCTGCGGAGCGCTGAGAACACCAGGATCGGGATCGTCCACCAGAAGGTGTCCAGCGGCGAGGGCACAACCGCCACGGTGAAGCCCAGCGCCCGCCCGGCCAAGTACAGCCCGAGTCCGGGGATGCCGATGAGCAGCAACAGGCCGCCGCCACGGAGCAGATCGCGGCCCGGCTGGGTGAAGTCAACGCCGAGCCGGCGGAACGAGTTCCGTCCGGGCTGCCAGAGTAGGTAGAGCACCAGGGCGACGGGAAATAATGCGAAGGTGATTCCCAGGAATTGATAGGTGAAGTCCAACCATTCCCGAGCCGATTGCGAACCGTTGATGGTGGCGGACTGGTCCCCGAGCGCCGTCTCCTCGGTGAGCCTGGCGATGATCGACACGACCGAGTAGATAGCGGATGCCCCGAGCGACAGCCCGAGCACGATCACGATTTCCCAGATCAGCCGGGCACGGTTCTCGGCACGGGGAGTGCCGGCCTGGCTCATGAGGCCCTCGGCATCCGGCAGGCCGGGGTGCCGCCGGGCAGGCGATAGCGGTAACGAGCCACGAGGCTGTAGCCCGCCGCAGCCGCCCAGCTCCACGGTGGCACCGTGGCCAACCAGCCGAGCAGTTTCAACCCGACTTTAGGCTGTCCGCGCAACAATGCTGCAACCGCGGCCGCCCCGCCGTAGCGCCTCGTGCCGGTCACGAACCACACCCGCGAGCGTGCCTGCTCCTCGGTGAGGGAGAACTCGCCGAGGTCGGTCCACTGGAACGGTGCCGTTGCCGGCACCCGGGGGAGGGTGCGCTGCAGCCAGAGCACGGCGGTGGTGCAGAATCCGCAGTCACCGTCGAAGATGAGCGTCGCGGGCCGTTCGGTCACAGGTGTCGGCATTTCTCTATTTTGCCCCTCCCAACCTGAGGATGCCCGAATGCGCGTTCCCGACCGGGCCTGCTCAGCACAATGCACGTTTTGAAACCGCTTGCACTGATTGGGGGGACCTTGGTCCCAAGCATCGTGAGAGTTCCTCGATTGAGTCGCAGAAATAGCCGCTTTTACACACTTTCACGCAAGAATCGTGCGTCTTTGGTTACCGCTAGGTAACGTTTGCCCGTACGTTTTGCACCCGGCGCAAGACGAATCTAGGGTTTTGATAACTAGCGCGCCGCTGCGGTCTTTTCCGTCGCGGCGCCTTCACCTTTGCACAGGAGGAATTTTGAAGAGATCCCGCATGGGCCTGAGCGCCCTCGCGCTTATTTCGGTCAGCGCGCTGGCGCTGGCCGGCTGCGCGACGTCGAACGACGAGGCAGCCGCACCGGACGCCGACTCGTCCGCCATCATCAGCACCAACGGCAGCGAGCCGCAGAACCCGCTCATCCCGACCAACACCACCGAAACCGGTGGCGGCAAGATCACCACCTCGCTGTTCGCCGGCCTGGTCTCCTATGACGCCGATGGCGCGATCGAGAACGAGGTCGCCAAGTCGATCGAGTCCGACGACGCCACCAACTGGACCGTCACGCTCAACGACGGCTGGACCTTCACCAACGGTGAAGCAGTCACCTCTTCTTCCTTCGTGGATGCCTGGAACTACGGTGCGCTGTTCAGCAACGCGCAGGGTGCTTCCTACTTCTTCGACGACATCGCCGGCTTCAGCTACGACGCCGACTCCGAGCTCACCGGCCTGAAGGTTGTCGACGACACCACCTTCACCGTCGAGCTCGCTTCCCCCGAGGCCGACTGGCCGCTGCGTCTGGGCTACACGGCATTCATGCCGCTGCCCAGCGTCGCATTCGAGGACATGGCCGCCTACGGTGAGAACCCGATCGGCAACGGCCCGTACATGCTGGCCGAGGAAGGCGCCTGGGTTCACGACGAGGGCATCAACCTGATCACGAACCCCGACTACGATGGCGTGCGCAAGCCCGTCAACGGTGGCCTGGACATCATCTTCTACGCCACCCAGGACGCCGCTTACGCGGACGTGCAGGGCGGCAACCTCGACGTGCTGGACGCCGTTCCGGACTCGGCCTTCGAGACCTACGCTGACGAGTTCGGTGACCGCTCGGTCAACCAGCCGGCCGCTATCTTCCAGGCATTCAACATGCCGTACTACCTCGAGCACTGGAGTGGCAAAGAGGGAGAGCTGCGTCGTGCAGCCATCTCGATGTCGATCGACCGCGCCGAGATCACCGACGTCATCTTCCAGGGCACCCGCACCCCGGCAACCGACTTCACCTCCCCGGTCATCGACGGCTACTCCGACGCCCTCAAGGGTGCCGACGTGCTTGAGTTCAACCCCGACGAAGCTGTGAAGCTGTGGGCTGAGGCCGACGCGATTGCTCCTTACGGAGACACCACGTTCGACATCGCGTACAACTCCGATGGTGGCCACCAGGCCTGGGTCGACGCTGTCACCAACAGCATCAAGAACACCCTGGGCATCGACGCCGTCGGCAAGCCCTACCCGACCTTCGCCGCTGCTCTGGACGACCGGAAGACCGAAAAGCTCACCGGCGCCACCCGCGCCGGATGGCAGGCCGACTACCCGTCGCTGTACAACTTCCTCGCGCCGCTGTACCAGACCGGTGCCGGCTCGAACTACGAGGGCTACAGCTCCACCGAGTTCGACACTCTGCTCAAGGAGGGTGCCGCGGCAGCCAACGTTGAGGACGCAACCAAGAAGTACCAGGAAGCTCAGGAGGTTCTGCTCAAGGACCTGCCGACCATCCCGCTCTGGTACTCCAACGTTGTCGGCGTCTGGTCGGAGAGCGTCAACGACGTCACCTTCGGCTGGGATTCCGTCCCGCTGTACTTCCAGATCACCAAGGGTTAATTCCTAGTTCCACCCGCAGTGCAATGTCCGGGGCGTCAAGCCCCGGACATTGCACTGACTAGACTTCTTCAGTGATTGCGACCCTCATGCACAATAGATTCACGGAGCTCACCTGATGCTGTGGTACACAGGCAGGCGACTCCTGCAAATGATTCCCGTCTTCTTCGGGGCGACATTCCTGATCTACTTCATGGTCTTCTCCCTGCCCGGAGATCCCATCGCCGCGTTGTTCGGCGACCGGCAACCATCTCCTGCCGTTATCGAGCAGTTGAGAGCCCAGTACAACCTGGACAAGCCGTTCATCGTTCAGTACCTGATCTACATCGGCAACTTCTTCCAGGGTGACCTCGGTACCACCTATTCGGGACGTGCCGTCTCCGATGTGATGGCCGCCGCGTTCCCCATCACCTTCCGCCTGGCCATGCTCGCCCTGGCCTTCGAGGCCTTCTTCGGCATCATCGTCGGCCTGGTCGCCGGCCTCCGCAAGGGCAAGTGGTTCGACGCCAGCGCCCTCGTCGTGAGCCTGCTGCTGATCAGCGTGCCGACGTTCGTGGTCGGCTTCGTGCTCAGGCTGGTCTTCGGTGTTCAGCTGGGCTGGTTCAGAACCACCGTGAGCGGCGCCGCTCCCTGGGGCGAACTGGTTCTGCCCGCCATCGTGCTCGCATCCGTCTCGTTCGCCTACATCGTGCGCCTCACCCGGGCCAGCGTCGCCGACAATCTCAATGCCGATTTTGTTCGCACCGCAACGGCCAAGGGCCTGTCCCGTCGCCGCGTGGTCACAGTGCACGTGCTGCGCAACTCGCTCGTTCCGGTTGTCACGTTCCTCGGCGTCGACCTCGGTTCGCTCATGGTCGGTGCGATCGTCACCGAGGGCATCTTCAACATCAACGGCGTCGGTGGCACCGTCTTCAAGGCCATCAAGCTCGGTGAGAGTTCCACGGTGGTGTCGTTCATCGCGGTCATGGTCGTGATCTTCGTCGTTGCCAACCTGCTCGTCGACCTGCTGTACGCAGCTCTGGACCCAAGGATTCGTTATGCCAAATAAGCCTGGCCAAGCCCACTTCGTCGCGGAGCTGGAAGACACCCCGGTCGCCGCCGTCGACCGCCTGGATGAGAACGAGAAGGCGCGCAGCACCTGGGCGGATGCCTGGGACTCGATGCGCCGCCGGCCCACCTTCTGGGTCTCCGCCGTCCTGATCCTGCTGATCGTGGTCGTGGCACTGTTCCCGACCCTGTTCACCCAGGTCGACCCCCGCCAGTGCACGCTCGGCAACAGCAACGGTGACCCGACCGCCGGACACCCGTTCGGCTTCAACCGCCAGGGCTGCGACGTCTACTCGCGCACCATCTGGGGCACCCAGGCGTCGGTCACGGTGGGCCTGCTCGCCGCGAGCATCGTGACGCTGTTCGGCATCATCGTCGGCGCCCTCGCGGGCTACTACGGTGGCTGGCTCGACGCCGTCGTCTCCCGCATCGGCGACATCTTCTTCGCCATCCCCACCGTGCTCGGCGCCATCGTGCTGATGTCGGTACTGCCGACCGCGACCCCCATCACCGTGGCGTTCGTGCTCTCGGTATTCGCCTGGCCGCAGATCGCCCGCATCATGCGCGGCGCCGTGTTGTCAGCGTCGAACTCCGACTACGTGATGGCCTCCACCGCGCTCGGTGTGTCGAAGTTCCGTATCCTGCTCCGCCACGTGGTTCCCAATGCGATCGCCCCCGTGATCGTGATCGCGACGGTGTCGCTCGGCACGTTCATCGTGGCCGAGGCCACGCTGTCGTTCCTGGGCATCGGATTGCCGCCGAGCGTGATGTCGTGGGGTAACGACATCGGCACGGCCCAGACCTCCATTGTCACCAGCCCGCAGGTGCTCCTGTACCCGGCGGCCGCCCTGTCCATCACGGTGCTCGCGTTCCTGATGCTCGGCGACATTCTGCGCGATGCGCTCGACCCGACGGCGAGGGCCACTCGATGAGCCAGACACTTCTAGACACCACCCCGGAAGGGATCGAGAACGAGGAGCAGCCGCTGCTGCAGATCCGCAACCTCGAGGTCTCATTCCAGACCCAGCGTGGACTCGTCCCCGCCGTTCGCGGCGTCGACCTCACCCTGTACGCCGGCCAGACCCTGGCCATCGTGGGGGAGTCCGGCTCGGGCAAGACCACCACGGCGCAGTCGATCATCGACCTGCTGCCGGGACCGGGCAAGGTCACCGGCGGGCAGATCCTGTTCGAAGGCCGCGACCTCACCACCCTCAATGCCAAGGAAATCCAGGCTGTACGTGGAAACCTGATCGGCTACGTGCCGCAGGACCCCATGTCCAACCTCAACCCGGTGTGGAACATCGGCTTCCAGGTCGAGGAGGCCATCAAGGCCAACAACGTCGCCCAGGGCAAGGAAGCGCGCGCCCGCACCATCCAGGTGCTCAAGGAAGCCGGCCTGAGCGACGCCCAGGACCGCCTCAAGCAATACCCGCACCAGTTCTCCGGCGGCATGCGCCAGCGCGTGCTGATCGGCATCGGCCTCTCCGCCCGGCCCAAGCTGCTCATCGCTGACGAGCCGACCTCTGCCCTGGACGTCACCGTGCAGCGCCAGATCCTCGACCACCTCGGCACCCTCACCCGGGACTACGGCACCAGCGTGCTGTTCATCACCCACGACCTCGGCCTGGCCGCGGAGCGGGCCGAACAGCTCGTGGTGATGTACAAGGGTCGGGTCGTCGAATCCGGTCCCTCGCAGGAGATCCTGGCCAACCCGCAGCACCCGTACACTCAGCGGCTGGTTTCCGCGGCACCGAGCCTGGCCTCTCGTCGCATCCAGTCGGCCAAGCACGCCGGCGCTGGCGAGCCCGAGATCTTCGGTGAGGGTTCGCTCGACGACACTCTCATTGCCCGTGCCGCCGAGCGCGAGAACGCCGCTCCGGTCAAGGACCTGATTTCGGTGCGCGACATCTCCAAGGTGTACCGGATCCGCACGAAGGGCCTGCACACCAATGAGCTGCGCGCCGTCGATGGCGTCTCCTTCGGTATCCAGAAGGGCACCACGACCGCGCTCGTGGGCGAGTCCGGATCGGGCAAGTCCACCGTGGCCAAGCTGATCCTGCAGCTGGAAAGCATCACCACCGGTGCGATCGAGTTCGACGGTCAGGACGTCGCCGGGCTCAAGGGCAAGGAGCTGCTCAAGTTCCGTCGCCGCGTGCAGCCGGTGTTCCAGGACCCGTACGGCTCCCTCGACCCGCAGTACAACGTGGGCAACACCATTGCCGAGCCGCTGCTCGCGCACGGTGTGGGCACGCCCAAGGAGCGGCAGGAACGGGTCAAGGAGCTGCTCGAGCAGGTCTCCCTGCCCTGGGCGTCGCGTTTCCGCTACCCGAGTGAGCTGTCGGGTGGACAGCGTCAGCGGATTGCGATCGCTCGGGCACTCGCCCTCAAGCCCGATGTGCTCGTGCTCGACGAGGCGGTCTCCGCACTCGACGTGCTCGTGCAGGGCCAGGTGTTGAATCTGCTGACCGAGTTGCAGACCGAGCTCGGCCTGACCTATCTCTTCATCACCCACGACCTTGCTGTGGTGCGACTCGTCGCGGACAACGTCTGCGTGATGCAG
>Ga0247813_10003476_pt1 | contig 10116 bp, 7 predicted proteins | sample UWRJL169409C1_FD_180719 | JGI IMG/M metagenome (GOLD analysis project Ga0247813, IMG submission 180719) | Plant litter microbial communities from Arlington Agricultural Research Station in Wisconsin, United States - UWRJ-L169-409C-1 | ecosystem: Environmental > Terrestrial > Plant litter >... | reverse complement strand
TGAGCCTGAGCTTCAAGGTCTACCTGACCGAAGACGTCAACGCCTGGGCCATGGCCAACGGCTGCGTGCGCGTGTACTCCGGGCTGATGGACATGGCCTCGGACGATGAGGTGCGCGGCGTGATCGGCCACGAGATCGGCCACGTCAAACTCGGCCACTCCAAGACCAAGATGCGCACCGCTCTGCTGGCCTCGGCCGGTCGTGACACGCTGGCCGCCTCCGGTAATGCCAACGTCGCCAGCCTGACCCAGGGCCAGCTGGGCGAACTGGCCGAAGGCTTCGTCAACGCGCAGTTCTCGCAGAAGGAAGAAAGCGCTGCCGACGAATACGGCTACCGCTTCATGAAGCGTCACCAGTACGATCCCGCCGCACTGGCCAGCATGTTCCGCAAGCTGTCCAGCGATGGCGGCCTGATGTCCTCGCACCCGGGCTCGGAAGCCCGCGCCGGGCGCATCGACGCGATGATCAAGAAAGACAGCAAGCGCTGAGTTCCCTGCCGGCACCCGGGTCCGCCAGGGTGCCGGTCAGCCAGGCCCGGTCAGGCCGGTGCCTGCACGGCCAGCGCCTGCCGGAACGAGGGCAGCTGCCGGCGGCTGCACGGCACCCGGCCGCCATCGTCCATGTGCAGCAGGGCCTCGCCCCCATCCAGCGGCTCGATCGAGACCAGGTGACGCACGTTCACCAGCCAGCTGCGGTGGGCACGCACGAACAGCGCCGGATCCAATCGTTCTTCCAGCGCCGCCATGGTGCTGCGCAGCGGGTAGTCGTGCCCGCGCACCCGCAGATTGACGTAGTTGCCGGCTGCCTGGGCGTATTCGATGTCGCCGGTCGCCACCAGGAAGTCGCGCCCCAGCTTGCGTACCAGGAACCGCTCCGGACGCTCCACGGCGTCCACCGGGGGAGCATCGTCCGGCGCGGCCAGCAGATGCGCTTCGCCCTGCCGGCGCCGCCCGAACCAGCTGAAGAAGTGCTCGATCGCCACGAAGGTGAAGAAGGCACGGACATCCTTGAGGTACTCGTACACCAGGCGTACCGGCCAGGTGGCATCGTCCTGGTAGTGGTAGCCGAGCGCGGCATAGGCGAGATGGCGCAGCCCCATCATCCCGGTGACATGCACCAGCGACCACGCCACGCTGGCCAGCAGATACAGCGGCAGCCGCCGCTTCCAGGTATCGGCGTGCAAAGGCCAACGCTGGCAACCCCACCACAGGACAGGCAGCGTCAGCAGGATCATCGTGACGCTGCTCAGCTCCCAGATCATCGGCTGCCACAGGCCCAGGTCTTCGCCACGGCGGGCCGCATCCATCACTTCCACCAATGCATTGGCTACCGCGGTGGTCAGCAGGATCACCGACCACACCAGCATCCGCGCACCCGGCCGCCACCGCGCGGCACGTCCGTTCGCCATTGAATCGTCCATTCGCAAAGGGTCGTCAGGGTGTCTCATTCCCCCATGGTAGTGCGCCCCACCCGTCCCTTGGCGACCGCCATTCGTCACTTGGCGCGGCGTCGCCTGGTTGCGCCCTCTTTTCGGACTGCGCCGGCAGACGCTATCGTTGCCGGTGACGCGGGCGGTGGCCCGGCACTGAGTAATACGGATGTTCCAGACCCATTGGCATGTGTGGCTGCAGTCGTTCTTCGATGCAGCATGGATGTTGCCGCTCATGCGCTTTGTCAGCACGCTGGGCTACGAGTGGGCCTACGTCCTGCTGATCGTGGTGTGCGGCTTCGGGATGCGCCTGCGTGCCGGGCTGGGCGTGATGCTCGCGGTGCTGCTGATGTCGATAGCCACGCACGCGATCAAGCAGGGTGCTGCCCTGCCCCGCCCCAGCGATGTCGACATCCACGTGCTGGACAAGGGCCGCCCTGGCCATGCGCTGGTGGCCGATGGCGCTGCCGGATCGTTCTGGTCGCTGCCGACCGATGAAGCAATTGCAGCGTTGCGTGCGCAGCCGGATCCGGACTACGGGTTCATCAGTGGTCATGTGGGCGTGGCCACGGCGGCGATGACGGCGCTGGTGCTGTGCTTCGGCATCCGCAGCCGTGGCTGGCGGCTCGCACTGCTGATCGGCTGGCCGCTGTTGATGGCGCTGTCACGCATGTATCTGGGCCGGCACTTCCTGTCCGATGTGCTGGGCGGCTGGCTGGTCGGGATGGCCTTGGGCTGGTTTGCCTGGCAGTGCCTGCCCACCCCCGCACATCACAATAGAACGCGTTACCTGCTCCTTGCCACGCTGGGCGTTGGGGTGACGGCAGCGGCGTTGACCGGCGACCTCGTCCCGGCAGACAGCGCGGGGCGTTACCTGGGTCTGATGCTGGTCTTTGCCTTCCTGCACTGGCGCGCCTGGCCGCTGGATCCGCACGCGCCGTGGCAGCGGATCGGGCGGGTGCTCGCCGTGATCGGGCTGTATCTCATCATCAGCCCGGTGCTGGAGGCGGTTGCCACTGCACTGGCACTGCCTGACACGGCGGTGGTGGAGGTAGTGTTCAACGCCATCGGCAACGCGGCGATCTTCATCGGCGGCATCGCCTTGGCGGGGTATTGGCCGCTCACTTCACCTCGAACTCCCCGACCAGCACCGTCTCCGCCTGGTCCTTCAACCGAAGCGTGACCTGCTGGTCGCGCTGGTCGCGGCTGCCCCACTTCGTACTCAGGCGCAGCATCAACGTGGTGGCGCCGGTGACCAGCTGCTCGCGGCTGCCGAAGTAGTTCGCTTCGATCTTGTAGGTGCCGGGCTTGGCATCACGCAACGAGAACTGCTCCGGTCCATAGCCGCCGGTGAAGTCCTGCGACATCTGCCCGCCCTGGTAGGTCAGTCGGTTGCCATAGTAGGCGCGCTCACCGTTGGGATCGGTGACCCACAGGTCCATGTCGCTGTTGTCGCTGTCCCAGCTCAGCACCACGCGCAGGTCCAGCGGCATCGCACGGCGCAGACGCGGGTCGATGGCCGAGGCGTCGACGCGCTCGCGTGCAATCAACCGGGTCAGCTCATCCAGCGCGATCAGCGAAATGCCGTCGAAGCGGCCATCCCACGGTCGCACCACCACTTCATACAGCGATGCCACCGCCGCCTGGTACTCCCCGGCTGCTTCCAGCGCCAGGCCGAGATCACGGAAACTCTGCGGCTCCTCCTCGCCCATCACCAACACCTGGCGGAACACCGGCACGGCCAGCGCCGGCGCCTTGGCCTGCATCAGGCGATAGCCGAGCACGCGCAGCACGTGGCGATTTTCCAGCTGCATCTCAGCCAGGTTGGACAGCACCCGCAGTGCGAGGTCACGCTGTCCGCTGGCCAGCAGCAGATCGGCCACGTCCAGATAGAACGCGCTGCTGCCGGCGTGCTGTTCGCGCTCCTGCAGGTACAGCGGATACAGCTGGGCTGGCGTGGCATTGCGCAGGCGGCGTGCATAGGCCGAATCCGGCGCCCACGGCGCGAGCGTCAGGGTGATCTGGCCATTGTTGGCCTTGGGTGCCGACTTGGCGCGACGTTCAGTGGTGGCCTCTGCCTGATCGGCCGCCGCCGAGGCGGTCAGCTCGACACGGTCCAGCGCCATCGGCGCCGCAGGTGCCGGCGGTGGCGCGGCCATCGCCATGGCGACTGGCGCGGCGACGGATCGGGATTCCGGCTTGGGTCGCGGCGGCGCATCCTTGGGCCAGCGGGTATTCCACCACTGTTCGCGCTCGGCGAACTGGCGGGCGATGCCATCCAGGCGGCGCTTCCGCTCGCTTGCCACATCCGCCACCGTCAACGCATGGCGCTGGTCGTAGGCGGCGCGCAGCGGTGCCGGCGGCCGGATGCCGTAACGCAGGTAGTCGTCCAACGTTTCAAGAACCAGCAGCGACGTATCGGCCGTCACCATCCCGAACTGCTGCGCCAGCGCCTTGGCGGCCTGCGCCCCGGCCGGGTCAGCGGCGAGCGCGGCCAACCGGGCATTCGCCCACGCGTGGGCGACCATTCCGCCTTCCACCCCACGTGCGTTCGCGACGTTGAGGGTAATCGGCCGCGGATCGCTGCCGCCCCCGCGCAGAGACAGCAGCACCGTCGTATCGGGACGCAGCACGCGGCCGGTGACACGGATCCACCCCTGTGTGGCGCTGGAGGCATCCACGTTCACGTCCTCCACGCCACGTGCCACGACATCGGCCACGTCGACCGGCTGCTGGAGCAGCAGCGACATCACGCCCGGCACCTCTGCCTCACTGCTCACCTGCACCAGCTGCCCGTGATGGGCGCCGGTCCAGGCGCGCAGGCGCGGGGTGTCGGTCTTCGCACCGGCGCTGCTCAGCGCATAGAGGCGTTGATTGGGCGACAGGGTGGGCAACGTCTGGCTGCCGTAGTTGGCCAGGCCATCGCTGACCAACAGGTACTCGCCGATGGCGGGGTTCGGCGTCCAGTCACCCAGCGCACTGGCACCATCGTTGGGCAGTGCCCGCAGGTACTCGCGCAGTGCTGACCAGTCGCCCTTGCTGATCGGGAAATCGCGCGGCGCTTCGCTACGGTCACGCAGCACGGTCAACTGGACCTGACCGGTGCCGAGGGCGTTGAAGTAGCGATCCAGCACCGCCAGTTCGGCCGCGCGGTCGCGTGAACCTGCCGAGCCCGACGCGTCCCAGAGCAGGCCGATGCGCCGAGGCAGGACACGCGGCGCGGTGGACGCACGCACCGGCACGCTGGCCAGCAGATAGCGCTGCCCCTCATGCAGACCGGTGACCACGTCAGTGCTGCGCGCGAGCGGAAGGCTCCACTGCAGCTGTGCAGGCAGATCCGCGCCCCGCCCCTGCCACTGCGCCGCATAGGCGCCGGTCTTCACTGTGAATCCCAGTGGATTGGCGCCCACGGCGACCGGCTTGCCCGTCCCGCTCGCCTCGAGCTTCACCGTCACCTGCTCGGCCTGGCGTGCGAAGAACACGGGCAGTGACCACTGCAGGCCCTGCGGAACGGTCGGCAGGCTGTCGCGCAGCACCAGACGGACGCGACGCTCACCACGCGCCGGGATGGGATAAAGCCGCAGCCGGAACTGATTGCCGGCGGTCTGTTCCAGCAGGCCCGGATCAACCTGGCGGCGCTCGATCGCCTCGAACACCTGGCGGCCCTGCGCCTTGGGGACCGGCACCGCGTCGCGCAGCTCACCGTCGATATCCAGTGCGAACCCGGCCACCTGTTGGCCCGCGGCCAGCGGGAACGCCAGCTGCCCTTCCAGCACCCGCGCGTTGGGATTGTGGAAGGTCAACTCGATCGTGGTCTCACCCAGCCCCGCCATGACACGACTGTCGATACGGGCCTCGGTCAGCCGCACCGGCACCTCGGCGCCGGCGACCTGCAGGATGGGGGGGCGTGGCGGCGGGAAACGCCGCGCCTGTGCGTGCACGCTGGGCAGCTGCCAGCACAGCAGCGCGAGCAGACCGATACTGCGCAGTGCGAGTCCCATGTGACGCTCCTGATCCGATGACACCTCATTGAACGCACGGCGCACGAGAACGGGGTTGAGCGGCGGCAATCGCCTGTTCCGGTCATGGACGCCTCATCCGTGCTGGGCCAAGATCGCCCTCCACGGATTGATGGACCAAGGATGCCGCATGCGCCTGTTGTTGACCGCCCCGCTGTTGATGGGGCTCACCCTGCCCGGTTACGCCGCCGCCCCCATCGAGGGCGTGACGTTCACCCACCACGACTGGACGCTGGCCTGCGACAACACCCGTACCTGCCGCGCCGCCGGTTATCAGGCCGACGACAATGGCGGCGACCCGGTCTCGATCCTGCTCACCCGCGCGGGCGGGCCGGACCAGCCGGTGCAGGCTGAGCTGATGCTCGGCCAATACGACGACAACACCGCCACCCGGCGGCTCAGCCTGCAGATCAACGGCACTTCGCTGGGCCCGATGCAGTTCGATGCCGCCGATGGCACCGCCACCTTTTCCGCAAAGCAGCTCGCTGCCCTGCTTACCTCGCTGACACGCAACAGCCGCATCGAGCTGATCGGCGACGATGGTGCGCGCTGGACGGTCTCTGATCAGGGCGCCTCGGCCGTGCTGTTGAAGATGGATGCGTTCCAGGGTCGCCTTGGCACACCCGGCGCGTTGACGCGCAAGGGCACCCTCGCCGAATCCTCGGTGCCGCCCGCACTGCCGGTGCCGGTCGTGCAGCTGGGCAAGCCGGTGGCAACCCGCCCGGCGGACACCGCGCTGGCCGCATCGCCGGCGCTGCGTGCCGCCCTCACAGCAGTGACTTCAGCCGACGATTGCGAAGCGCTGGGACCCAGCGGCAGCCTGTCACCCGGCGAGGAACCCGAAGCGCTGACGGTGCAGCGGCTCAGCGCCGACAAACTGCTGGTCTCGCTGAGCTGCTGGCGCGGCGCGTACAACACCGGTGACGGCTATTGGGTGATCAACGACCGCGCGCCGTACCAGCCGCGGCTGGTCACCACGGCAGCGGTCGGTGATGAGGTCCGCACCATCCAGGAGGCGCACAAGGGCCGTGGCCTTGGCGATTGCTGGTACTCCACCACTTGGGGCTGGACCGGCACGCAGTTCGTCAGGACCGCCGACAGCAGTACCGGGTTGTGCCGCCTGGTGTCCGCCGGTGGCGCCTGGGAAATGCCGACGCTGGTGACCAAGGTGCAGGAGTAAACCACTCGATCGACGCGATCACCGTTGGTCCGGCGATGCTCAGTCGTCGCCGTCTTCCCAGCCGTCGAACGGGAACAGCGCGGGCAGGATCGTCTCCATGACCGCCATGCTCTGCATCACGGCGTGGTCGGCCGAGTACGGGCGCGAGAATACGGCGTGATGTGCGTGCACAGGCCTGTCCGGTGCGCTGGACAGGTGTTCGACGTAAGCGGCCAGCAGACGTTGCGCGGCCTGATGCCGATCCGGACCGTCCTGGGCCGCGCGCAGCGCTGCATGCACGGGACGCAACGCAGCGGGATCGGGCAGCTGGCAGGTATACGCCAGCGCCCCTGCCTGATCGTCGGCATCCCGGTAATCGTCCGGGTCGTCCGAGGGCTGGTAGGCCGTGGCCACGCAGCGGGTCCTTCTCAGCCGCGCCATCACCGCGGCAACCGCATCGTCGACTGTGATCGGACCGGTGGACGCGCCGTCTCCGCCCTCGATCCGTGCGGCCAGTTCCTGCCGCAACAACCATGCCACGCTCTGGCGCGAGCCTTCCAGGTCCGGGAATTCGAACCCTTCGCGGGCGGAGAGTCCGGTGCGTGCGGTCTCGTCACCCTGCAGCACGATGCGGCTCTGCAGATCGAAACGTTCGGTGGGCGATAGGCGCAGGTCAGGCATCCGCGCAGTGCTCCACGATCAGCTGGATCGCGCCGCCTCCCCGATAGTCGTCGCTGACCAGCCGGTAGGCGATATGCACCTGATTGGCCGGCGCATTGCCGGTCCATCCGCTGAAGTGGATGGCGCTGACCGGTTCGGCACGGCCCGGCACGCGCAGGCTCAGCTTCAGGTGCTTTTCTTTGAGCACCTGCCAGCGCGCGACCTGGAAGTGACCATCGAACAGCGGCTCCGGGAAGCCCTGCCCCCACGGCCCGGCCAGGCGCAGCGCCTCTGCATGGGCGAAATCCAGTTCCTGCGGCAACAGCTCGCCGTCGGTGAGCAGCAGCTGCTGCAGCGACAGTGGATCCAGCGTGCGCTCCACCACGTCCACGAAGGCCTGCTCGAACGCGGGGAGCTGCGCGTGCGGCAGGCTCAGGCCCGCGGCCATGGCGTGGCCACCGAACTTGTCGATCAGGCCCGGGTGCGCGGCGTTGACCAAAGCCAGCGCGTCACGGATATGGAAGCCAGGGATCGAGCGCGCCGAGCCGCGCAGCGAATCGCCACCCGGCTCTGAAGGCGCAAACGCGATCACTGGCCGATGCAGGCGATCCTTCATCTTGGACGCCACCAGCCCGACCACACCCGGATGCCATTCCGCATCGAACAGGCAGGCGGCGACCGGGCGCACGCCCTCGGCACTGAGCACAGCACGGGACACGGCCAGTTCGGCGTCGTCGGTCATCAGCTGCTGCACCGCGCGGCGCTCGGTGTTGATCGATTCCAGTGTCGTGGCGATCTCACGCGCGTGGGCGCGGTCTTCGGTGAGCAGCAGCTCGATGCCCAGCGCCATGTCTTCCAGCCGGCCGGCCGCGTTCAACCGTGGGCCGAGCGCGAAACCAATGTCACTACCGGTCAGCCGCGAGGCGTCACGCCCACTGGCCTCGATCAGCGCCTGCAGGCCAACGCAGCCCTTGCCGCTGCGCAGCCGGCGCAGGCCGGCCGAGACCAGGGCGCGGTTGTTGTCATCCAGCGCCACCAGATCGGCGACGGTACCCACCGCGACCAGATCCAGCAGGGTCAGCAGGTCCGGCTCGGGCGTGGTGGCGTACGCGCCCTGCTCGCGCAGGTGGCGGCGCAGCGCCATCAACACATAGAAGATCACCCCGACGCCGGCCAACGCCTTGCTCGGAAAGGCATCGCCGCTGATGTTGGGGTCCACGATGGCGTCGGCCGGCGGCAGGTGCTCGCCCGGCAGATGGTGATCGGTGACCAGTACTTTCCAGCCCAGTGCCTTGGCCGCGTTGACGCCGGCATGGCAGGCGATGCCATGGTCGACCGTGACCAGCAGGCCGGGTTTGAGCGGGGCCAGCTCGGCCACCAGTGACGGCGACAGGCCATAGCCGTGCAGCATGCGGTTGGGCACCGCGTGCACCACATCGCGCGCGCCAAGCATGCGCAGGCCGCGCACCCCGACCGCACAGGCAGTGGCGCCGTCGCAGTCGAAATCGCCGACGATCAGGATCCGTTCGTTGTTGGCGATCGCATCGGCCAGCAGCGTTACCGCAGCCTGCATGCTGCCCAGCAGATCCGGCGCATGCAGCTGGGCCAGCTTCGGCTGGGCCTGTGCGGCATCGGTCACCCCGCGCGCGGCGTACAGGCGCTGCAGCAATGGCAACATGGAGGACGGCCACTCGCTGACGGCGGCGGCAGGACGGCGCTGGATACGGGGTGCTTCAGACTGGGTCAAAACGGGCTCGATCAATGACGTGCGCGACCATGATACCGCCCTGCCACGGATGGAGCCGGCGGCTGGCCGGCTGCCGATCGTCGCACTCAGAGGTCGTGCAGCTGCACCGGCTTCTTCCAGAACCGCCAGCGCTGGGTCTTGTCGATCTCCACGCGGGCGCCGTCCTCGAAATCCAGCACCAGCCGCTTCAATTCCCCGCGGGCAATCGCCGCCAGCAACGGGCGGATCGCCTCATTGCCCAACTGTTCCAGCGAACGCAGCTGACGCAGGTCCACCAGGGCATCCACGGTCTGCTCGCCATCGGCCTGCAGACCTGCGGCCTTGGCCAGCGCCTGCAGCAGCGCATCGCGGCTGCGGACCTGGGCATGCGCGGTGGTCACGCGCTCGGGCAGCTCACCGCCACCCCAGAACCACAACGAGTTGATCGCACGTTTGCCGTCGGCCACGCGCTGCTGGTTCCACTCGTGCTGGTGCAACACCACCTGCGCTTCGGTCAGCAGGGCGCGCCAGCGCCGGCCGGCATCGCCTTCGGGCAAATGGGCAAACAGATCATCGCCAAGCACTTCATCGGGCTCGGCGAAGACGGGCAACGTCGTGCCTGGCGGCAGGCGCAGGAACCAGCGTGACGGCACCGGCGCATCCAGCACGAAGCCGTAGCCCGCAAACAATGGCTGCAACGCAGGTAGCAGATGCATCACATCGGCCAGGTCGGGGCGCAGGGTATCGCCGTGCCCCATCAGGCGAGCGCCATGCATGTCCGGCACTACATTGGCCGGATCGGCCCGCAGCCACACCGCCCCGTCGGCATCGCCGACATCCAGCTGGCGGGTCAGGGCTGCGGCGGACCACGCGTCCGGCTGCGTCTGGAAATGCCGGCGCAGCTGGGCGCGTTCGCCTGCCTCGGCGCTGCGGCGCTGCGCACGCCCCAGCGCCCTGGCGACGTCATCAGGCAACGGCGCCGCCGGAAACCGGCTACGCGCCGGCAGCAACAACGTCGCCGTGGCCATCGCCGTCAGTCCAGGTACTGGACGCTGACGATTTCGTACTCGCGCTGGCCGGCCGGTGCGTCGATGGTGACCGCATCGCCTTCCAGCTTGCCGAT
>Ga0247813_10003474_pt1 | contig 10120 bp, 7 predicted proteins | sample UWRJL169409C1_FD_180719 | JGI IMG/M metagenome (GOLD analysis project Ga0247813, IMG submission 180719) | Plant litter microbial communities from Arlington Agricultural Research Station in Wisconsin, United States - UWRJ-L169-409C-1 | ecosystem: Environmental > Terrestrial > Plant litter >... | reverse complement strand
GCAGATATTTGCCAGCAATGCGGAGATGAGTGTAGTAATCATCATACCCAGCATTGTCAGGAATGTGCAGATGCTTGTAAGGCTTGTGCGGAAGAATGCAGAAGAATGACAGGAGTAGCTGCTTAAGTTGCCAATCACCGTGAGCATTAATTGATTAAGGGCAGCATTCTAGTTGCCCTTTCATTTTTATAAATAGGCAAATTTATTCCATTCATTTTATTTTCATTATTCCCTCAATATTTGATCAGGTAAAAAGAGTTGGAATAAAAGCTGTCCACCCTCTTCCCCTATGCACCCGATACTTTCCTCAATTATCAAGAACCCATTCCATTAATCAACTGGTGTTTTACAGTTTTTGATAATGAGTAAATGATAAATTTAAAAAGCTTATTAATGATACTGGTCTTTAAAAATTATAAAATAAACGTTCATATATACCGTGATTATAATTAGGTAAAACCTAATTATATATTATAATATTTATTACTTTTAAATTCTGCAGAAGACGTTTTCATATGAATGCAAATAAAAAGCATATCAAGAAAGGAACATCTTTCTTAATCTAAATATGACTTGTATAGCTTCATGAGGGTTACTACTATGCTTCAGATCTGAATTGATATAATGAATTATCGCTGAGCCATTCTCTTATCATGTAAACGCTGAATTTCACTCATTAATGCACACCTACCAATTTTTTTAATAATGGCTTTTGCATTAATAGGTCCAATCTGAAACGGCCGAATATATGTATCATCATCAATACCCATATTCTCACCATCTTTAGAATCGGCTTTAACGAAGATAGTATTGTTTTCATCACCATCATTTTGAGTAGTGCAATAAACTACTATTGAATCGGAGTTCTTAGGAGTGTCTGCGAAAACAACTAGAGGTCTTTTCTTTAATCCACCTTTTCCGTCTGGCCCCCATGCAAGTATAACATCTCCTCTGAAGAGTTTGATCATCTGGAATATATAGAGAGTTTATTTATTCTCTAAGTTATTCCAGTCAGACGCTATTTGATTATATAAATCTGGATTTGAGAGTATTTCTTGAGAGTTATCTTTATAAAGATGGTTAGACATCTTATTTTGAGCAGTTGCTATAATTTTAATAAATTTATCTAGTTCTCTTAAAAGTAGATATCTAGTTATTAGACCGAACTCTGATTCTATTTCTTTTTTAGCAGTAGGTAGCAGTTTGTTAAATTTTTTAACTGCTTTGGAATATCTTAATTCAATATCCACTTGCTTTGGTTCTGAAAGTCTAACAAAACTCTTCAAAGTTGAGTTAATATATTTGTAAAATGCTTTTCTTTCTCTGCTTAATTCTCTGCAAAATTTAATGTTTTCAAAAAAGTCTATTACACGTATTTTAGACTTTTGGATTTTATCAATAAAATCACTTAAAAAATCTATAAATAAATCTAATTCTTTTAACTGAAGTTGTTGGTTACGACTTAGTGAGATGCCTGACATTTTTGGTTTTTTGTGTTTCATATCAAAAAGGTAATTACAGAAAACAATTTGAATTCTAGCAATCTATTATTGATTTGAGTGTTCAAATATAAAACCAATTTTATAATAATCAAATGGTTAGGTCTTAGTAGGATGCTGAATGAAAACCGCCTGAACACGATTATTTTTTGATTATATGTTTGCATAAATCAATTAATAGATATGCTTTTTAAGCCGCTCACTGAATGATCTCCTGCTAGCCTAATAGTTGAGAGTATAAACTTTTATTTATGCAGCTAGCACAAATTTATTTTTAAAATATTTTTAAATAATTTTTTAAAATATTTTATATTATCGCTGAATATGTATAAAATCGACTAATTTTTGCTGCAAATATTTATTACAATAGCGCTTAACTATAAGAATATTCAAGGTCTATACATTGTAAGGTTAGACTAGATCTTAATCTCTTTTACGCTTTTAATGTATCGGTAACAGGTGGCGATGGGTATCTGTAGCCTTTTAGATATTTCTAAAATTGAATATTTACCAGTATCATGAAGATCCAGAGCGGTCATTGCCAACTGAAGCTTTTCTAGGGATAAGCCTGAAGGGCGGCCTCCTTTTTTACCTCTTGCTTTAGCAGCAACAAGACCCGCCTTTGTTCGTTCCCGGATAATTTCCCTTTCAAACTCTGCTAATGAAGCAAAAATATTAAATGTAAATCTTCCTGTAGCTGTTGTAGTATCAATGTGATCATGTAGGCTAACGAAATTAACTCCTTTTTCATTGAATACAGCAACCAGATCTACCAAGTCACGAAGAGAACGTCCAAGACGATCCAGTTTCCAAACGACTACCTGATCACCCTTACGAAGAGTCGCCAAAAGATTTTTTAGCTCGGGTCTGTCTGTATTCTTGCCGGAAATCTTCTCCTGATATATTGTAGTGCATCCATAATCTGTCAGCGCATTGAATTGAAGATCTAAATTTTGGTCTGCAGTACTTACTCTTGCGTAGCCTATTTTCATGTTATTTTTATTATCAAAAACTCATTATCAAAAATAGAAAAATCATTTTGATTAATGGAATGGGTTTATGATAATCGGCAAAAAGAGAAAGGGTATTTTACGGTTAATGAGGATAGGTTTGATTGTTTAAAGGCATCGGTTTATGCTCAAGATAGATTATCGAAAAACGAGGGTTTATTGAAATAGCTCCCGGTAGAAATAATCTACTAGGAGCTATAAGTTATTGTCTTACTTTGACAGTTTTAGTATACTGAATGCACCTCTGGCAACAATAACAAACACAACAGCACCAATGACCAGGTCGGGAATTTTTGAACTGGTAAAGTATACAAGTGCTCCGGCAAGGATAACCCCAATATTTACAATCACATCATTTGAAGTGAAAATATAACTCGCCTGCATGTGCGCTTCTTTGCTTTTTGCCTGTTGGATCAGGTACAACGAAATACCATTTCCAATTAGGGCAATGATAGATATCCCTACCATTAATCCGAAATCAGGCAATTCTTCCTGTCCGATAAAACGACGCAGGACCTCTATCATACCAAACAATGCTAAGCCTAATTGAAGATAACCACTTATTCCTGCAATCCTTTTTTTGCTACTGGTGGCTCTGCCAACCGCATAGAGGCTTAAAGCATAAACCAGGGCATCGGCGAGCATATCTAAACTATCAGCAATAAGTCCCATTGAATGCGCAATAAAGCCTGTAATAATCTCTAAAAGAAAAGCTCCGGCATTGATTAAAAGGACAATCCATAACATTTTTCTTTCCTTACCTGTATCGGGGGAAAGGCTGTCATTATCGAAGCTTTCATTTACAGAATCTACAAGCCGGGAACCTAAATTCAATTCTCGTAACTGCCCTTCAATAGGTTCAATATGCCCATCGTGATATATTTCCAGTTTTCTACCAGGTAAATCAAAGTCCAGTTTTTTTATTTCAGGATTACCATCAAGTTTCATGCGAATTAGCTGTTCTTCGGCTGAGCAATCCATTTTTGGGATATTAAAAGTTGTCTTTTTCATAGTCGAATTTTTATGCCACCATTAATCACAAAGCCATCTAAAGGGGCATAAATATCCCGGAAAACCGGGTTGGTAATGCTGCCTGTATAAATAGTATCAAACTTTGTTTGACGGGTATCGGTAATATTTTCGAAGTTAACGAAAACAGAAAATCGCTCCCATATCTTTTCAGCCATTAGACCTGCTGTCCAGTAACCCTTGCCTTTTGCTCCATCATTTAGCTGCTGCGAACCAAAGTAGTAAGCCTCTGCACCAATCTTCCATTTATCCTCTACCTCATACATCAACACGTTATTAAGCCGGTGGCGAGATACCAGAGGATAGGTTGTACTAACATCATTGGTGTGTTGCGTTACATCTGCAAGGGTATAACCCATGAATAATTTAAAATCGCCGTAGGTTAACTTCACATTTGTTTCCATGCCTTTAGTGTTTAAATTCCCCAGGGGCTGCTTATATTGTAAATCACCATTGGCAAGTGAAGTAAGCAGGATAGGGTCATCTATTCTGGTATAAAAAAACAGCTGGTTAATACTTAATCCAACCTGACCATCAAACATTGAAGTACGGTAGTTGATGTCATAATTGGCACCATATGACCGCTCGGCCTTTGTATTTGCTACATCTAAAGGCAGTACATTCCGGAACTGAATGCGTTCGGCATCTTCGGTAAATACAGTAGGTGCTTTATAGCCTAAACCACCGCCCAAGCGAGTAGAGAAGTGTTCATTAATCTTCCATAAGCCTGATATTCTGGGTAAGAACAGAAAACCATAATCATTATGGTAGTCACCCCTTACACCTGTCTCCAAAGTAACTTTCGGGCTAATGTTAAATGTGTTTTGTACAAATCCACCAATGGTATTATAGGTATAGCTTCGCAAAGGGAAGGTGTTATTCCTTTCCTCACCAAAATGATCAGTTAAAAAATTCAGCCCTGCCACCCAATCTGCTTTCTCTCCGTTTCGGGTATAGTTGGCTTCTGTATATGAGGCTACCTGTACCCCTGAGAAACGATAGTCTGGTAAAGTGATGGTACGGTCAAAGTAGCTGACACTATTTTTAAATGTTAGCTTTTCTTTATCATTTAAGTTATGATCAAGCTGTAACTGGCTGCTGTACCGCCCAGTTTTATTCTGTTCAAAATAAGAATGCTGAGTGCTTCCCCGGCCTTCGATATAGTCCAGGTCACCTCCGATTCGGTTTTCAACCGTAGCATTGATTCCAACATTTAGCGTAGTACGCTCATTCAGATAAACCCATAGTTTTGGATTTATTGTATAACGGTTAAACCTTGGAATGGCTGTCAAACCAACGCTTGACGGGTCATAAGGCGAGCCATGATTGTAGGCAGCATAAATCGTAGTCCCTACCTTGTTAAACTTTTCGCCATAGAATACACTGGCATCAAGCCCTTTTGCTGAAGTACCGTTTAGTAAAAAGTCTAATTGCCGTTCATCGGTCGGTGTTTTGGAAACCAGGTTAACCAGTCCTGCAATGGCACCACCCCCATACAGGGTTGAAGAAGATCCTTTGATCACTTCCACCTGCTTTAAATCCAGTGGCGCTACCTGCAACAAACCCAGACCACCTGAAAAGCCAGAGTATAAAGGAAAGCCGTCACGTATGATCTGCGTGTACTTACCGTCAAGGCCCTGAATACGAATAGCGGCATTACCACTGGTTGCTGATGTTTGCTGAGTTTGTATACCTGTACTCTCGGCAAGAAGCATGCGGATATCTCCTGGCTTCATACTGGCCTTCTCTCCCAATTCCTCCCCTGATATCACCTCCACGCGCGTTGGAATGTTAGCTATCGTTCGGCTGCTCCTGGTGGAGGTAACCACGACCTGTTCAAGTTCTTTTCCTTCTGCCTCTTCTAGTAAAACGATTAAAGGCTGTGTATTAGCCAGCGGAAATGTGAGGGTGTCTACTTTGGAAGTATACCCAATGTACCGATATTCAATGGAATGAATGCCGTCCGGAATATCAGAGAATGTGACTTCACCCTGGGCATTGGTAGACAATGCTTTTTTAAGGTCGGTTATGGTCACTGTAGCGCCAATTAAGGGCTCTTTTGATTCTGTGTTTTTTAAAATTACAGTTAGGTTATTTTGAGCAAAGGCAGTAATAGAACATGCCACTGCAACAAAAAGGAATATGAATCTTTTCATTGAATAGGAATTAATATTTGCCCTTAAGGGCACTAATAAAATATTTTTAAACTTTTAGAGAGGTGTAAGTAAACTGGGGAGGTTGCCACACAGAAGGACTAATCCGGGTTGGAGTGCCTGAATTAATGGTAATAATAAAAATACCTTTTATAGGATTATGAGTTAGCAAAAGAGGCGGTTGCTGTGGAAGTACAATCGAGAATGGACACCGGGTACAATTGCAAAAAGGATTACAAACGCTTTTATCAGCTTTGTCTTTACCGGCCTTACTTACTTCTACTTTAGTATACCTGTTAATGATATCCTTATCCTTACATGGATCAAACCCTGTAAAAATCATTAAGATGGTCATAAAAACAGCGAATAGCTTCATCAGGCGCAAATGTAACGATTTAGACAGGTTATAATGTAATGCTATGAATAATTGCAATTATCATTTAACGGTCAATAATGGAGAAAACCAGATCTAACGCAATCCATATTTGTTACACAAACCAAAATTTCTCTTTTTGCCGTAAAGCTATACTTAAGATCAGATCAGCCCGAGCCATCTTTTTAACAAGGGAATAGTGATAATGCATCATTCTAGCATATACAACATTTACAGTTTTTTAAATCAGATCTTAATTTGAACTTTTAAGGCTTGATTGAATTAATCAAGCCTTACGTTTCTTAGCCTTAAAGAATTCAGAATAACGGATACTGAACTAAAACTCATGGCTAGGGCCGCAATCATTGGCGAAAGTAAAATACCAAAAACCGGATATAAAACACCTGCTGCAATGGGGATTCCCAGTACATTATACCCCAGGGCAAAGAATAGGTTTCCCTTAATGTTCCCCATTACTTTATCGCTCAAAAGTCGTGCTTTAGCAATCCCGTTAAGATCTCCTTTTACCAGTGTTATTGCAGCGCTTTCAATAGCCACATCAGTTCCGGTACCCATAGCAATTCCAATATCTGCCTGCGATAATGCAGGGGCATCATTAATACCATCACCAGCCATGGCTACTTTTTTTCCTTCTGCCTGCAACCGTTTAATTTCGTTCAACTTATCCTCAGGCAGCATCTGTGCTTTGTAACCATCAAGACTTAATGTTTCGCTCACTGCTTTTGCGGTATCTTCATTGTCTCCAGTAAACATGAATACCTTTAATCCTTCTTTTTGCAGTTTACTAATCGCTTCCTTGCTTGATTCTTTGATTTTATCATAAATAACCACAAATCCGGCTGCATGATCACCAACTGCAAGATAAGATACTGTTTTGCCTTGTTGTTGCTCTGCCTTAACCTGCTTAAGTAATTCGGGACTAATAGTTGCCTTTACCTGTTCCATTAACTTTTCATTACCAAGAGATAGGTTTTCTTCTCCAATAGTACCAATAACCCCTTTTCCGGTAACTGCTTCAAAATTTACGACTGGAAGTTTAGCAACATTCATTTGCTGCCCATATTTTAAAGTGGCCTGAGCAAGTGGATGTTCGCTGCTGCTGTTTAAGGATATAATTTTCTGAAGAATATCCGCTTCAGTAAACTTAGGATCTACACTAACCACCTTTTCAACTGAAGGTTTACCTTCGGTAACAGTACCGGTCTTATCGATCACCACAATATCAATGGCATTCAGTTTTTCCAGGGACTCGGCATTTTTAATCAGTACGCCTGACTTTGCACCTTTTCCAACGCCTACCATCACCGACATTGGGGTAGCAAGACCAAGCGCACATGGACAGGCAATGATCAGCACTGCTATTGCATTTACAAATGCATAAACATAAGAAGGTTCCGGTCCATAAATTGCCCAAACGATAAAAGTCGCCACTGCAATAAATACAACAACAGGGACAAAGTACCCTGAGATCTTATCGGCTAGCTTTTGAATAGGAGCTTTTGATCGGCTGGCAGAATTTACCATCTCAATGATTTGGGAAAGCAGGGTCTCTGAGCCTACTTTTTCAGCCAGCATCGTAAACGTTTTATTTCCGTTGATCGTCCCTGAACTTACCTGATCACCTGGCTTTTTATCTACAGGAATAGGTTCCCCGGAAATCATGGATTCATCAATGGTGACTTCTCCCGTTTTGATACTTCCGTCAACAGGAACTTTTTCACCTGGCTTTACCCGAAGCAAGTCTCCTTTTTGAATGTCATCAATAGCCACCGTTTCTTCTTTATCTCCTATAATTCTGGTGGCCTGGTTTGGTGCTAGTTTCAAAAGTTCCCTGATTGCACTATTGGTTTTGCCATGTGCACGAGCCTCTAAAAGCTGGCCCAATAGCACTAGCGTCAAAATGACTGCTGCCGCTTCAAAATAGACATACACGGTGCCTGAATGGGTCTTAAACTGATCTGGAAAAATACCCGGGGATAATAAGGCTAGTAAGCTAAAAAGCCAAGCTACCCCTGCCCCGATCCCTATTAAGGTAAACATATTCAGGTTCCAGGTTACCACTGACCGCCATGCCCTTTCAAAAAACATCCAGGTTGCGTAGAATACGACTGGAATCGATAAAGCAAATTGCACCCAGTTCCAGTACTTAAGTTCCATTAATTTAAATAAGGGATTTCCAGGGATCATCTCTGACATGGAAATTAAAAAGATGGGAACAGTAAAAAGAGCTGCTGTCTTAAATTTTCGCAGTAACCGATCATAAGTCTGATCATCTTCCGAACTTGATTCATTACCTGCAATTTTCACCAGATCCATTCCGCAGATCGGACAAGCACCAGGCTGGTCACGAATGATCTCCGGGTGCATAGGACAGGAGTATTGCGTAGCTTGTTTTAAGACAGGCTGCTGCACCAAATCCATTCCACAGACAGGGCAATCACCAGGTTTATCATAAGTTTTCTCTCCCTGGCAATGCATGGGACAGTAATATTCTCCTGACCCTAGTTTTGCTATTTTCCCTTTTTGATCAGCTGCTGCAAGATCAATTTTAATAGAGGCTGCGTTATGATCATGTGTCTTATCGATCTGGTGATCCCCTGGCATTAAGATTTTATAATCTCCGGCAGCAGATAAGGCTTGCTGCAAAGTTTCAATGGGCACATGCTTTTCCATGGTCACGATTGCCTCAGGCGGCATTAAGGTAACTTCTGCAGAAATCCCTTCAATTCCATTTAGCGCAAGCGCTACTTTTTTACTGCAACCCTGGCAGCTCATTCCACTTATTTGATAGGTATGCTTCATGATGCTTATAATTAATAAGTGACGGTAAGTCCAGCTCCATAACCCATATCGCTGTCATAGTGGGTAGATAGAGAAAAATATTTAGTAACGATATACCTAAAACCACCCATATATTCCCTGTCGGTATTAGCCATAAAGTTCAAGCGTAACCTACTGGTTAGGGGAACATCTTCACGCATCAGCTGGAAACGTAATTTCCCTTTACTGTCCAGTCTTGCCTCAGCAGTGACTAACATCGGAAGAATGTACTGCGCACCGATCACGGCTGCCTTTCTGTTCTTTTGATTGCTGAGCTGCCCAAATAGGTTATTTTCCCTTTCATTGTTCATCCGGTTATAATGGTAATCAAAACCGACAAACGGCATCAGCCATTGCATTCTGCCAATGTAACGCCCAAAGTAAGTTTCACTCTCAATCCCATGTTCTGATTTAAGTCCAACCCTCCACTCTGTAGATAATCTATAACGGGTATTGGCAAACATCAGCTCTCCATCACTACCATTACTTTCCAGTCCAATACTGGCCATTGGGTGATATTTTCTATCATCAGCAGATAGTTTTTTCCAGGCTAGCTTGGTGTCCGGCAGTTCAGGATTAGGTGGTGAATTTTCATAACTAAAGACCCTGCCCATACCACTCATCATATGATAAAGGATATGACAGTGAAAAAACCAGTCGCCTCCTTTTTCACTGGCCGCAAACTCTATAGTATCTCTTTCCATTGGCATAATGTCGAGGACATTTTTCATGGGCGCATTGTCACCCTGCCCGTTCAACACCCTGAAGTCATGGCCATGCAGGTGCATTGGATGGCGCATCATACTGTTGTTATACATGATAATGCGTACATTTTCGCCTTTCTTGATCAGGATCTTATCAGTTTCTGAAACGGTTTTATTATCCAGCGTCCAGACATAACGGTTCATATTCCCAGTCAGATCGAATTTAAGTTCCTTCCATGGCCCTTTTGGTAGCGTCGTTTTCTTCGGATCACGAAGCATATTGTAATTCAGGGTTACCATATCAGGATTGCCATCAGCCATATTCATTCCCGCCATGCTTTTATCATTCGGCATCTGCATGCCCGGGGCATCTGTCTTTTTATTGTTTGCTTTTGGATTTTCCTTACCGGTTATTTCAGGATACATGACTGTATTCATGTCCATGACCTGGTTCTGCATTTTCATGCCTTCCATTTCAATCATATTGCCCTGCATGTCCATCATTTCGTTC
>Ga0247813_10003472_pt1 | contig 10121 bp, 6 predicted proteins | sample UWRJL169409C1_FD_180719 | JGI IMG/M metagenome (GOLD analysis project Ga0247813, IMG submission 180719) | Plant litter microbial communities from Arlington Agricultural Research Station in Wisconsin, United States - UWRJ-L169-409C-1 | ecosystem: Environmental > Terrestrial > Plant litter >... | reverse complement strand
TCGGCTTCCTGGCCAGCTTCCTCTCCAAGCCGATCCTCGTCGGCTTCGTCGGCGGCCTCGCCCTCGACATCCTGGTCAGCCAGATCGCCAAGATGCTCGGCGTGAAGATCGACAGCGGCGGGGAGTTCGTCGACAAGGTCGCCGGCCTCGTCACCGGCATCACCGGGCTGAACGGCTGGTCGGTGCTCATCTCGGCCTCGGCCGTGCTGGTGCTCGTCGCGGGCCGCAGACTGCTGCGGGTGGTGCCGTGGGCGCTCGTGGTGCTGGTGCTGTCGACGATCGTGGTGGTCGCCGCCGGGCTCGAGACGGCGGGTGTCGCCGTGCTCGGCCCGGTGGAGGCGGGGCCGCCCACGCTCACCTGGCCGGTCATCCCGTTCACCAGCTGGCTGGCGCTGGTGCCCTCGGCGATCGCGCTCGCCATGGTCACCATGGCCGAGGGACTGCTGGTCGCGCGCAGCTACGGCGAGAAGCGCGGCTACCGCACCAGTCCCAACCGCGACCTCCTGGCCTTCGGCGCCTCCAACGTCGCGGCGGGAGCCACCGGCGGCTTCACCCTCGGCTCGTCCACCTCGCGCACCGCCGCGATGGACCAGGTGGGCTCGCGCACCCAGCTTCCGACCCTCGTGACCGCGGTCGGCACGCTCCTGCTCGTGCTCTTCGGAACCGCCCTGCTCGAGCACATCCCCTCGCCCGCGATCGGGGCGGTGGTGGCCGTCGCCATCCTGCCGCTGCTCGGCATCCCCGAATTCGCGTCGCTCTGGCGGCAGGCCCGTTTCGAGTTCGCCATCGGCGCGGTGTGCTTCCTCGGAACGCTGCTGCTCGGCCCGATCCCCGGCATCCTGCTCGCCTTCGTGCTCGCGCTGATCAACCTCGCGCGGCGGGCGGCCAACCCGGCGATCGACGTGCTCACCACTGCCGACTCGCCGCGGCACTCGCTGCTGCCGAGCGATCCGCGGTTCGCTCCGACCCTGCCCGGGCTGGTGGTGCTGCGCTTCGCCGCACCCCTGTTCTTCGCCAACGCCAACGCCTTCGACGAGGCGGTTCGCAAGGCCGTGCGAGCGGATGCGACGGTGCCGGTCACCGACATCGTGCTCGATCTCGAGGCGGTCACCGACATCGACGTCACCGGTGCCGAGAGCTTCGCGTCCGCGCGGGCCTGGCTCGCCGCCCAGGGGGTGCGCCTGCACTACAGCCGGCTGCGACCCGACCTCGAGCAGAAGCTCGAGCACTTCGGGCTGCTCGAGGGCGTGCGGGTCTACGGCACCAACCGCGCGGCGATCGACGACCACGGGCCCACCCCGCCGCACCCCGCGGGCAGAAGGCAGAGGAAAAGGAGATGACGCAGGCAATCGGGGAGATCCTCCCCTTCGCACTGGGCATCGCGATCAGCCCGATCCCCATCATCGCCGCGATCCTGATGCTGCTCTCGCCCCGGGCGAGAACCACCGGGCTCGGCTTCCTCGTCGGCTGGATCGTGGGCGTGGTCGCGGCGGTCACCGTCTTCACCCTCGCCTCCACGCTGATCCCCGCCGACGATCCGGACGCCGCGAAGCCCATCGCCGGCACGATCAAGCTGGTGCTCGGCGTGCTCCTGCTCCTGCTCGCCGTTAAGCAGTGGCGCGCACGGCCGGGGCCCGACGAGACGGCGGCGCTGCCGAAGTGGATGTCGGCGATCGACACCATGACCCCGGCGAGGGCGCTGGTGCTGGGCATCCTGCTGTCGGCGCTGAACCCGAAGAACCTCGTGATGGCGATCGGCGCCGGAGTCGCGGTCGGCTCGGCCGGGCTCGATCTCGGCGCCGCGGTGGTGGTGCTCGCCGTCTTCGCCCTCCTCGCCGTCTCCACGGTGCTCGTGCCGGTTCTCGCGTACCTGCTCGCCTCCTCCGCCATGCGCGCACCGCTCGAGCGCCTCCGCGTCTGGCTGGTGCGCAACAACTCCACGGTGATGAGCGTTCTGCTGCTCGTCATCGGCGTCGTGACGATCGGCAAGGGTCTTGGCAGCTTCTAGAGGACGGAGAACAACGATGAACGAGCAGGAGTACGAGTTTCGAGGGGGCTTCCCCACGCCCGCAACTGTCGAGGCGGCCTACGAATCGGCCGATCTCATCCGGGCGGTCACCGCGTACAAGCACTTCTTTCCCGCGGTCTCCGGCTACGCGCTCCTCGACGGCAACCTCGCCGTCGGCATCGTGCCCAACCGCGTGTTCGGAACCATGGACACCCGGCCCGAGCAGCGCGGGCTCACCCTCAACTCCGACACGCCCTACGCCTCGGTGATCCTCGATCTCGCGGAGGGGCCGCTCGTCGTCGAGATCCCCGCCGGCCCCATGCTCGGCGCCATCCTGAACGCCGACCAGTCGTGGATCTCCGACATGGGCATCCCCGGGCCCGACCACGGGCAGGGTGGCCGCTACGTGATCCTGCCCCGGGGCGTGGAACTCGACGAGCACGACCTCGGCGGTGATCTGGTGGTGCGCGCGACGACCCGGCACGTCATCGCGGGGCTCCGCGCGGTGCCGCTCGAGGGGGACGTGGCCCGGGCGATCGCGTTGATGAAGCGCACCCGCGTGACCCCGCTCGACCCGGCCGCGCCCTGGCGGGAGCCGGAGTGGATCGACCTCTCGGGCAGGCCCCAGGACACCAGCCCGAACCGGGTTCAGGCCCGCGCCGCCTTCTGGGAGACCCTCCTCCGGTACATCACCGAGGAGGGCACGACCGTCGCCGACGACAGCGCCCTCGCCGATCTCGCGGCGCTCGGTATCCGCCCCGGCGAACCGCTCCCGGGCGACGAGCGCACGGTCGGGATCCTCGGCCGAGCCGCCGTCGAGGCCGACGCGCAGCTGCGCGTGCAGTCTCTCGCCGACCGCCGTGCCGACCGCGTGGCGTGGCCCGACCGGCAGTGGGAGTGGGTGAGCCTGCGCCCCGAGAACGCGGCGTTCCAGCTCGACGGCATGCTCGACGTCACGGCGCGGGAGACTTGGTTCTACCAGGCGATCGCGACGTCGCCGGCGATGTTCCGGCGGCAGGCGGGGGGAGGGTCGGTCTCCTGGTTCGCGGCCCGCGACAGCACCGGCGCCTACCTCGACGGCGGATCGGCGTACTCGATGACGGTGCCGCTGCCCGTGCCGGCGACACTGTTCTGGAGCGTCACCGCCTACGACGCGCAGACCCGCAGCCAGATCGCCACCGCGCAGGGCAATGCCGCCCTGCGTTCCCTGTTCGAGCTCGGCGAGCACCTCGACGGCGACGAGGTGACACTCCACTTCGCGCCGGAGCCGCCGGAGGGGGCGGACGGCCGCTGGATCCGCACGGAGCCGGGAGCCGGGTGGTTCGTCTACTTCCGCATCTACGGCCCCATGGAGGGCGCCTTCGACGGCGGCTGGCGCCCCGGCGACTTCGTGCTCGACGCGTCGTTTGCCGTCACGACCGGGTGATGCCGGCCCCACGATCCTGCGCTTCGCTGGAATCAGCGCCGCACCCACAGACAAGGAGAATCTCCCGTGACCACGCAATTCACCTACGGACCCGTCGAGTTCCTGCTGCTCGCCTTCGAGACGGACGCTCCGCCGCGCTCCGTCGTCGAGGCGATCGAGGAGCTGATCGAGGCGGAGACCATCCGCCTGCTCGACCTCGTGGTCGTCTCCCGCTCGGCGAGCGGGGAGGTCACCGCCGTCGACGTCGAAGACGTCAGCGAGGAGTACGGCTTCGGCTCGATCGAGCTGGAGGCCACGGGCCTGGCCCCCGACGAGGACATCCAGGAGCTCGGCGCCGATCTCGCGCCGGGCACCTCGGCGGTGCTGCTGGTGGTGGAGCACCGCTGGGCGAAGTCCCTCGCCGAGCGCGTCGCCGAGGGCGGCGGCTACCTCATCCACTCGGAGCGGATCCCCGCTCCGATCGTCAACGAGCAGCTCGCCGCACTCGGCGCGAGCAGGTAGGAGCACGCACATGCCACTCTTCCGACGTTTCGGACGACCCGGCCTGCTCGGCCTGGCGGCGCGCACCGCCGTCGTCGCCGGAACCGCCACCGCCGTCAGCGGCGGCATGATGCGCCACCAGCGCTCCCGAGCGGAGGACGACGCCGAGCGCGAGCAGTACGAGGCGCAGCAGCAGCAGGCGCAGATCGATGCGGCCGCGAGCGCGGCGGTCGCAGGCAGCGCGCCCCCCGCGGCGGAGCCCGATCTCGTCGCCGAGCTGAAGAAGCTCGGCGCACTGCACGAGCAGGGCGTGCTCTCCGACGCCGAGTTCGTGCAGGCCAAATCGAAACTGCTCGGCTGACACTCACCATCAGAAAGGGAAAGTCCATGACAAAGGAATTCACCGGCAAGATCGAGCTCGACGTTCGCGACTCGGTTTCCGACTGGAACGCGTTCCTCCCCGAGAAGGCGCCGGCCGGCGCCCCGAACGTGCTCGTCGTGCTCTACGACGACACCGGGCAGGCGGCGTGGTCGCCCTACGGCGGCCGCATCCAGATGCCGACGATGCAGCGGCTCGCCGACCGGGGCCTCACCTACACGCAGTGGCACACCACGGCGCTCTGCTCGCCCACCCGGTCGACGGTGCTCACCGGGCGCAACCACCACGCCAACGGCTTCGCCACCATTTCGGAGTCGTCGACGGGATTCCCGGGCTACAACTCGCACATCCCGCCCGAGAATGTACCGATGGCGCACCTCCTGCGCGACGCGGGCTGGGCCACCTTCTGGGTGGGCAAGAACCACAATGTGCCGATCGACGAGTGGACGGCCGGGTCGTCGCGCAAGAACTGGCCGCTCGCCCAGGGCTTCGACCGCTTCTACGGCTTCATCGGCGGCGAGACCAACAACTGGTACCCCTCGCTCGCCGAGGACAACCACTACATCGACCAGCCCTACCTGCCCGAAAACGGCTACCACCTGTCGAAGGACCTCGCCGACCAGGCGCTGAAGATGATCCGCGACGTGAAGCAGACCGAACCGGACAAGCCCTGGTACCTGTGGTTCTGCCCGGGCGCGAACCACGCGCCGCACCACGCACCGCAGGAGTACATCGACAAGTACAAGGGCGCCTTCGACGACGGCTACGAGGCCTATCGCGAGTGGGTGCTCGCCCGCATGATCGAGAAGGGGGTGCTCCCCGAGGGCACCGAGCTCACCCCGCTGAACCCGATGCCAGAGGGCACGTACTCGCAGACCGACTATGTGCGGCCCTGGGGGGAGCTCAACGACGAGGAGAAGGCGATGTTCTCGCGCATGGCCGAGGTGTTCGCCGGATTCTCCGAGTACACCGACGCCCAGGTGGGCCGCATCGTCGACTACCTCGAGGAGTCGGGACAGCTGGAGAACACCCTCGTGATCTACTGCGCAGACAACGGCGCCTCGGGCGAGGGGTCGCCGAACGGATCCGTCAACGAGGGCAAGATCTTCGGCGGCTATCCTGACGATGAGGCGGACAACCTCCGCATGGTCGACAAACTCGGCAGCCCGGACACCTACAACCACTACCCGACCGGCTGGGCCGCCGCCTTCTCCACCCCGTACCGCATGTTCAAGCGGTACACCTACCAGGGCGGGGTCTGCGATCCGCTGGTGCTCTCCTGGCCCGCCGGTATCGCCGCGCACGGCGAGGTGCGCAACCAGTACCACCACTCCACCGACATCGTGGCGACGATCCTCGACGTGTGCGGGCTCGAGATGCCGGAGCAGTACGGCGGCGTCACGCAGCGTCCGCTGGACGGGGTCTCGATGCGCTACTCCTTCGACGCCGCCGACGCTCCGACGGGCAAGGAGACGCAGTACTACGAGATGCTCGGCAGTCGCGGCATCTGGCACCGGGGATGGAAGGCGGTCGCGGAGCACGGTCCGGTATCGGGCATGAGCGGTTTCGAGAACGACACCTGGCAGCTGTTCCACACCGATGTCGACCGGTCGGAGGCGGTCGATCTGGCCGCGAGCGAGCCGGAGCGGCTCGAGCGGCTCAAGGCGCTCTGGTTCGAGGAGGCGAAGCGCAACTTCGTTCTCCCCCTGAACGACCTGCAGATCATCGGCAACCCGAAGGACTTCGAGACCTTCGTCGCGATGGAGTTCCACATCCCCGTGCCGGAGTCGGGGCAGTACACCTACTACCCGGGCACCTCGGAGATCCCGGAACGGTCCGCCGCGAACACGCACGGGGTCTCCTACTCCGTGCTGGCCGAGGTGTACCTCACCCCGCAGAGCGAGGGCGTGATCTTCGCCCACGGCTCGAGGTTCGGCGGGCACGCCCTGTTCCTCAAAGACGGTCAGGTCGTGTACGTGTACAACTTCCTCGGCATCCCGCCGGTGTACCGGGTGGCCGCTCCCGTGCCCACCTCCGGCCCGCACATCCTCGGCGTCTCCTTCACCAAGGAGGGCACGGGGCAGTACCGGGAGGGTGTCGGCCCGCTGAAGCTCTTCATCGACGATCAGCAGGTGGCCGAGACCCAGATCCGCACCGTGCTCGGCCACTTCTCGCTCTGCGGCGAGGGGCTCTGCATCGGCTACGACTCCGGGGACGCGGTGGCCGCCGACTACGCCGGCCAGCGGTTCGAGTTCACGGGCGGCGAGATCAAGAAGGTGGTCTTCGATATAGCGGATGACGCCTACGTCGACCTCGAAGCGCATCTGGCGGCTGCGATGTCGCGCGACTGACCCCGCGGCACCGCAGACTCGCGGCATATTGCTTCAACTCGCGTCGAGTTGGCGCGATATGCCGCGAGTCGGTGAACGCCGCGCGTCCTCAGGCGCCCGCTGCCCGTGCCGCCATGGCACGCTCCGCCGCCTGCACCACCACCGCGCTGGTCATCATCAGCTCGTCGAACAGGCTGCGACCGGGCACCCACTTGGTGTGCGTGCGGAAGCTGCGGGCGGCCTCCGGGTCGACCTCCGCGATGGCGGAGAGCACGGAGTCGTAGGTCGCTCGGTCGTCGATGATCGCGGCGAGGTCGCTGTGGACGCTCAGGGTGCCGGCCGGCGGAGCGACCGCCGGCGCCTCGACGCTCCAGCTGTGATCGCCGGAGCCGACCACGAGCACCTCGGCGGAGCCGGGGAGCACCACCTCGGCCGTGGTGTTGGCCGGCACCGTCGCGGTCACCACGATCCGCTGGCCCTCCCGCTTCCAGCCGGCGCCGGCGAGCCCGTACGGCGTCTCGTGGGTGGTGCTCGCGTGGTCGAACTCGGGCAGCGGGCGCGGTTCGACGCGGATCACGCGGTAGCCGGGCGCGGCGGGCGCGAGGCCGGCGAGCGAGCGGTGCATCCAGTCGGCGACGGCCCCGAGCGCGTAGTGGTTGAACGAGGTCATCTCGCCCGGGTTGATCGAGCCGTCCTCGAGCATGCTGTCCCAGCGCTCCCAGACGGTGGTCGCGCCCATGGTCACCGGGTACAGCCACGACGGGTTCTCGGTCTGGGTCAGCAGGCGGCCGGCCACCTCGAGGTGGCCGGTACGGGTGAGGGCGTCCGCCACCAGTGGGGTGCCGACGAAGCCCGTGCCGATACGGTAGCCGGCGGCGCGCACGAGAGTCGCGAGACGGTCGCCCATCCGCTGCTCCTCGTCCGCGCTCTCCGTGAGACCGAACATGATGGCCATGCCGTAGGCGGTCTGCGCGTCGGAGACCATGCGGCCGGACGCGGTGACGTACTCGCGGCGGAACGCGGTGCGGATCGAGTCGGCGAGGGCGCGGTACCGCGTGGCGTCGTCGTCGTAGCCGAGCTGCGCGGCGGCCTTCGCCACGAGGTCGACGGAGAGGAAGACGTGAGCGGATGCGACGATATCGGCATCCGTCTTGGCGTCCGCCGGGTAGTCGGCCGGGGCGTCGGGATCGAGCCAGTCGCCGAACTGGAAGTTGCCCTCCCAGAGCTGGCGCTCGCCGGAGAGGGCGACGATGGTGTCGGCCCAGTCGCGCATGCTCGGGTACTGGGTGCGCAGCACGCCGCTGTCGCCGAAGCGCTCCAGCAGCACCGAGGGCACCACCGTGGCGGCATCGCCCCAGGCGGCGGCCGGGGCGGAGAAGGTGCCGAGCACGTCGGGCACGATGAACGGCACGATGCCGTCGCGCTCGGTCTGCTCGAGCGCGAGGTCCTCCAGCCAGCTGGCCAGGAAGCCGTCGGACTCGTAGAGGTAGCTCGCGGTCGGGGCGAACACCTGGATGTCGCCGGTCCAGCCGAGGCGCTCGTCGCGCTGCGGGCAGTCGGTGGGCAGGTAGAGGAAGTTGCCGCGCATGCCCCAGACCACGTTCTCGTGCAGCTTGTTCACCAGCGCGTGGGAGCTGTCGAACCAGCCGGTGCGCACCATGTCGCTGTGGAAGACCACCGCGGTCACGTCGGCGGGGTCCAGTTCGCCCGGCCAGTTCTCCACCTCGGCGTAGCGGAAGCCGTGGAAGGTGAAGCGCGGCTCCCAGGTCTCCGGGCCGCCGCCGGCGAGCGTGTAGTGGTCGGTGGCCTCGGCCCGGCGCAGCGGGCGCAGGCCGAGCTCGCCGTTCTCGAGCACCTCGGCGTGCCGCAGGGTCACGGTGTGCCCGGCCTCCCCGGCCACGGTGATGCGCAGGCGCCCGACCAGGTTCTGGCCGAAGTCGAGGATGGTGCGCCCGCTCGGCGAGACGATCACCTGCTGCACGCCGAGTTCGTCGGTGACGCGCACGGCGGGGGAGGAGCGCGGTGTCGGCGTCGGGAACTCCGTCACGGCCGTCGTCGCCTCCCAGTCCGCGGCGTCGAAGCCGGGCGTCGACCAGCCGGCGGGCTCCCGGCGCGCGTCGTGGGTCTCGCCGGCGTAGATCCCGCTCGCGACGATGGGGCCCTGCGCGTACGACAGCCAAGACTCGTCCGCGGCGATCGTGCGCACCGATCCGTCGGCGAGGGTGAGGACGATCTGCAGGCCCACCGCCGGCTCGGTTCCGTAGAAGGGCGCCTCCTTGCCCTGGAAGCCGAAGCTCTCGGTGAACCAGCCGCCGGCGAGACGCACGCCCACCGCGTTCGCCCCCGCGCGAACCAGGTCGGTGATGTCGGTGGTCTCGTGCACGAGGCGGTGCTGGTACGCCGTCCACCCCGGCTTCAGGATCTGGTCGTCGACCTCGGTTCCGTTGACCTCCACCTGGTAGACGCCCTGCGCCGTGGCGAAGAGCACGGCACGGGTGACGCCGGCGGGGGCGTCGAACTCCCCGCGCACGAGAAGCGGATGCCCGACACCGCGAGACGAGGACGCCCGCAGCAGCGGGGCCGTCCATCCGCTCTCGCCGAGAAAGCCGGCCTCGACGACGAGAGGGTCGCTCCAGTCGCTGGTCGCGCCGTCGGATCCGGTGACGCGCACCCGCACCGAGCGGGAGTCGCCCGGCGCCAGCGGCGGGAACGGCCAGTCGACGAGCACGGAGTCGCGGCCGTCGACAGTGGCGGTCTGCCCGTCGCTCTCGAGCTCGGCGGAGGCCTGCGCCCAATCGCCCGCCGGGGCGGTGGTCTTCCAGCTGAGACGCGGGGTCGGGACCGCGACGTACGCGGTGTCGTCGCGGTACTCGGCGCGCAGGCTCGAGACGGATGCGGGCATGGGTGAGAGGGTCACGGAGGATCTCCTTGCGGTGGTGGGTGGAACGGGGGAGGAGGAGCGGTCAGCCCTTGACGGCGCCGGAGGTCATGCCCTCGACGATCTGACGGTTGAAGAAGATGTACATGACCAGCGGCGGAACGACGATCAGCAGCACATCGGTGAACAGCAGGCTCCACTGGTTCAGGCCCTGCGATTGGAAGTTGTACAGCGTCAGTTGCACGGTGGAGTTCTGCTCGCCGGGCAGGAAGTACAGCGCATAGGTGAAGTCGTTGAAGACCGTCACCGCCTGAACGACGATCACCGTCACGATCACGGCGCGCAGCAGCGGGAACACGACGGAGAAGAACAGCCGCAGCGGCCCAGCACCGTCGATGAGCGCGGCCTCGTCGAGCTCCCGCGGGATCGTGGCCACGAAGGCCCTGAACAGCAGGATGCAGAACGACAGGCCGAAGGCGATGTGCACGGCGATGAGCCCGCCGAGCGACTTGAAGATTCCGAGCCCCTGCAGCACCCAGATGGTGGGCACCACGGCGGGCGGGATGATCAGGCCGGCGAGCACCAGCATGTTCACCAGCGGGTTCCACTTCGACTGGCGG
>Ga0247813_10003471_pt1 | contig 10121 bp, 10 predicted proteins | sample UWRJL169409C1_FD_180719 | JGI IMG/M metagenome (GOLD analysis project Ga0247813, IMG submission 180719) | Plant litter microbial communities from Arlington Agricultural Research Station in Wisconsin, United States - UWRJ-L169-409C-1 | ecosystem: Environmental > Terrestrial > Plant litter >... | reverse complement strand
TACGAGTTGAGGTTCATCGCCTTGTTGGCCTCGTTCGAGAGCGAGGCGTAGCGCTTGCGCTCGAAGGTCGACAGCTCGGCGTCGAAGGTCCAGGCGAGGCGACGGTAGAGCTGGTTCATCCGCTCGAGCGAGGGCGTCTGGCCCTCGTCCGCTGCGGCTGTCAGGGCGTCGGCAACCAGCGAGAGCTCCGAGGCGAGCCCGAGCAGCACCTGGTCGACGAAGAACCTGTCGACGTGGTCATCCACCGTCTCGTTCTCTGCCATCGTCTCGAGCCAGTCGGTCGCCCAGTAGTACTGGTAGGCGAGCTGGCGCACCGAGTCGATCGTCGGCGCGGCGTCCTTCGGGTGGTCGAGCTCGTGGTGCAGGCGCGCGTCGGTGAAGCGGATGCGCGGCTCCTCGAGCGCGTCGTGGATCTCCTCGGAGATGGCGCGGGTGCGGTTGAGCCGGGCGGCGACGACGGGGTCGCTCGGAAAGGGCGGGTCGTCGAGCAGCAGCACGACGCGCATCGACGGGTACTCCTGAAGCGCGGCGGACCACAGGGTGGAGCGAACGACCTCAGGCTCCTCGGCGTAGGAGGGCACGAGCACCGTGAGCGAGCCGTTGTGCGTGGCGAAGTGCCGGTCGAGTTGCGCGCGGGGAACGCGCACGTGCTCACGGAATCGCAGCAGCGCACCCTGGCGGGCGACGAGGTACATGAGCGCCGAGAAGGTGAGGAACGTCACAACGACGAGGTACGAGATGGCTTCCATCGTGAAACGGAAGTCGCCCGAGCCGTTCTCCAGGAACTGGCGAATGACGGTCGTGATCACGTAGATCGCCCAGAACACGACGGTCGCGACTATCGCGAGGCGCGCGAGTGCGATCTGTCGATCAGTGGGGCGGGCGTGAATTGTGGGGAGCGGCTCAGTGCGCTTCTCGGCGCCGAACTGGCGCTTTCGGGCAGGCGAAATTGCAGGGGGAATTGACATGGATCGGGTAAGTCCTTTGACGAGCCGTGCGAGTTTCGGGTTCTCGCAGGGGGTCGGCTCAGCTTCGGACTATACGCGCCGAACCTTGAGAATCGACACGAAGGGGTACCCCCAAAACGGGTCTGTCTGTCCTCCTTGGCAATTCATGCATATGAATGGATGGCGCAGCTCACCGCCGAGGCGTGCTCCTCGCACACGACGAAGAGTTCTCGGCAGCTCAGGTCCCGACAATTGGCGACGTTGGCGGTCGGGGTGTCGCATTCGATGCAGCGACCGATGACCTCGGCGTCGTCGGTGAAATCCACGTGCATGCGGTTGTCGAACACGTAGAGCGACCCATTCCAGAGCCCGGAGTCGCCGTACTTCTCGCCGTACTTCACGATGCCGCCGTCGAGTTGGTAGACCTCGGTGAAGCCCCGATTGACCATGAGGCTCGAGAGCACCTCGCAGCGGATTCCACCGGTGCAGTAGGTCACGATGGGCTCACTCTTGAGGTGGTCGTACTTGCCGCTCTCGATCTCGGCGACGAAGTCGCGCGTTGTCGCGACATCCGGAACTATCGCTCCGTCGAATTTGCCGATCGCCGCCTCGATCGCGTTGCGACCGTCGAAGAACGTCACGTTCTTCTCCGCGACGAGTTCGTGCAGCTCTTCTGGACTCAGTTTGGTTCCGCCGCCGACCACGCCGTTCTCGTCAACGCGCAGTTCGCCAGGGGCTCCGAAGCTCACGATCTCGTCGCGTACCTTGACGCTCAAGCGGGGAAAGTCACTGCCCGTGCCTTCACTCCATTTGAAGTCGATGTTCTTGAACGGCGCATACTCGCGTGCCTTGCGCACGTACTTCTTGACGTTCCTGAGCTCGCCGCCCAGCGTGCCGTTGATGCCGTCCTTCGACAGGAGGATGCGACCGGTGAGCCCGAGCGACTCGCACAGGTCGCGCTGCCACAGCCGCACAGCCTCAGGATCAGCGATGGGTGTGAACGCGTAGAACAGGATGATCTTGGGAACGGCCACGCTCCATGCTAATTCGCGCGCGCATGGTTGACTTGCTCGGTGGAAATCGACGACTTCTCAGAACTGCGTCCCCAGCGACCCGTGATCGCCATCATCTTCGCCATCGGAATCGTGATCGCGGTAGTGATCGCAGGCATCGCCGGCGTGAACACCTACCTTGCCTCGAAGGTCACCGAGCAGGCTGCGCCAGTCCAGGAGGAATTTCCCGACGCCATGACAGTTGCCGCGGACTATCTGACGGCCCTGGTCGAGCGCGACGCGGCGGCCGCTGAGAAACTTCGCGCCTCGACGTTTGAGCCCGTTGTCGACGGATATCTCGTGGGAGACGCCGCCGTCGCCGAGCTTCTGGACCTCGTTGTCAACACCGAGGTCATCGGTGTGACCGAGATGGCGCCGGACGACTACGGCAGGTACAACGGCGAGCCCGATCCGGAGCGCACCGACCGAGCTGTCGTCACCTACCGCGTGAACTACAGCCTCGTTGCAGAGGGCAAGGCAGTGCAGGCCTCGAACATTCAGGCGCTCCAGTTGCACCGCAAGAGTGTCAACGCCGCGGGTGACATAGTGGATCGTCCCATTCCCGCGAGTGAAGGCCCCTTCACTTTCGGCCCCTGGCTCATCGACTCCTTCGAATGGCGGGGAGACGACGGTGGGCTCACCACGGAGAGGCAGTACACCTCGACCTATGTGCCCGAGATCATCGACTCCGAGGCCTGTTGGATTCCCAGCATCCAATTCGTGACCCACTCGCTGCACCGCTACGAGGGCAACAGTCTGGATCTCGGGTGCTACGCGGGTGAGGGCGAACTGGTCGCCGGAGACCCGGCCGTCATCGACTACATCCTGAGCGACCTGAAGCCGCTCACGGACGACGATGTAGTGAATCTGATCGGGTCCAACCAGACTTCACCCTTCGAAGCGAACCCGCTCGCCGAGATTGAGTTCCCCATCGGCGACCGCACCTTCGTCGCGACCTACCTCACGGCTGATCCCATACAGGTTCGGTTCGACAGACCCCAGATGCGCATCATCGCGCTGACGGAGCGCTAGTTCCTAGGCGCAAACCTGGTATTCGTAGGCCGGGTTGTCGGGCGTCGTCAGATCGCGGTCCCGGATGACTGTAAGCGGGGGCTGGTTCGCGTCAGCGCAGATATCCTCGACCGTGCCGCGCAGGTCGTCGAAGTACTCGATGTCGATCACGTGCTGGCCGTAGACGTCGGTGTAGAGGTCGCACTCGTTCCAACGGTGGCACTCCTCGGCGACAGCGAAGTCGAAACCGATATCCGGGCCACGCGCGCCGAGCTCCGCGGAGTTCTTCTGCCCCGCGGGCATGAAGTTCTCGTGCGCTCGACTCACCAGGATCGCGGCGAACTCCGCGTTGTCGTTCTCGGTGAGAGCGCCATCCGATCGGGTGAAGGAGTCGAGGTTGTCGAACTCGACAGCACTGAAGCCATCGGCAGCGCACCCGTCGATCCACTCACCGATCACGTCGCCGAGGGCTGCGCGGTTGGCCTCGGTCGAGGTGTCGAAGAGAAACTCGTCGGGCCAGTTGGCGTCGAAGACCGGCTCGCCGTCGCTGCCCCGCAACACGAGGTCGGGGTGCTCATCGAGCCAGAAATCGTTCTCGTGGCCCTGGCTCTGAAAGCCGTTGACGTAGCAGATCGTGAACACACCCTCGGCGGGCTTCTCGGTACGGTCCCTCGCGACGATCGTCGTTCCGGCGGGCGGGTCATAGGAGCCACCGAGCTGGTAGTCCACGAGCCCGGTCGTCGGCATCGCGAGATCCTCCGTCGATACCGTGGGCTCCGGCGTCGGCGCACTCGTGCAGCCCGCGAGGGCGAGGGCGAGAAAAATGAGAGCTGCGCGTTTCACCTCCCGATTGTAGGTCGGTTGCTCGACGTAGGCTCGAACGGTGCCCACCCAGCTCCAGTCGCGGTACGCGCCCGCGACGCCCGTCAGCCTCGGTCAGACCCTGCGCCCGCTGCGCCGCGGCCACCTCGACCCGACCATGCGCATCACCGCGAACGGTGTCTGGCGCACCCTCCTCACGCCCGACGGTGCGGCAACACTCCACCTCACCATGTCAGACAGCGGTGTGGATGCGACGGCCTGGGGTCCGGGCGCAGAGTGGGCCATCGCCGGAGTTCCCGAGTTGCTCGGGCATGGCGACGACTGGAGCGAGCTCGACGTCTCCGGCAACGCGTTCCTGTCCGACGCGCTGCGGCGCAATCCGGGACTCAGGCTGCTCCGCACCCGCCAGGTCTTCGAGATGCTGCTCGTTGCAGTGCTCGAGCAGAAGGTCACGGGCAAGGAGGCACGTCGCTCGTGGCGCGAGCTTGTGACCCGCCACGGTTCACCCGCGCCCGGCCCGGCGCCCGACGGAATGCGGGTGTTCCCCTCCGCTGAGACGTGGCGCCGGGTCCCCTCGTGGGAGTGGCATACGGCGGGCGTCGGACCCCAGCGGTCGGATACCGTCATGCGCGTTGCATCCGTCGCCTCCTCGCTCGAACGCACCCTGTCACTGGGCCGTGGTGGCCCCGCTGTCGAGAGAGCCCTGCGCAGCATTCGCGGCGTCGGCATCTGGACTGCGGCGGAGACCATGCAGCGGGCCCACGGAGACCCGGACTCCCCGAGTGTCGGCGACTATCACCTGCCGTCGGTCGTCGGTTGGGCGCTCATCGGCAAGCCGGTCGACGACGACGGGATGCTCGAACTCCTGTCACCGTGGGCGGGCCAGCGCCAGCGCATCATGCGTCTCATCGAGGCGAGCGGATTCTCGAAGCCCACGTTCGGCCCGCGCATGACGATCCAGGACCACCGGCGGCACTAGCGCCTTCGAGTGCCTGGTGGCGGGAGAAGTAGCGCGCCGTGGCGGGAGAAGCTGCGTGGCGGCGGGGGAAACAACTCCCGCCGCGAGGAGGTTTCTCCCGCCACGAGGGTTCAGGCGAGGGCGCCGCCACCCACCTTGAGGTCGGTGCTGACGTCGAGCGCCGTACGCACCACGATGCGCACCGCCTCGGTGATTCGGGCCTGCGGCAGGCTCACGACGTCGCGGCCGTCGAGCTGCTCCGTCGAGAACGGCACGTGCACGAAACCGCCGTGCTGCCCCAAGTGCCGCAGGCGGTAGAAGACATGGTTGCAGGTGTAGGTTCCCGCGCTCTGCGAGACGGACGCGGGGATGCCGGCAGCCTGAACTGCCGCGACCGCAGCCTTGATCGGCAGCGAGCTGAAGTGCGCCGCAGGGCCGTCGGCCACCACAGGCTCGTCGATCGGCTGCGCGCCCGAGTTGTCGGGGATACGGGCGTCCTGCACGTTGATCGCCACCCGCTCGAGCTCGATCGTGGCGAAGCCGCCCGCCTGCCCCACGCTGATCACGAGGTCAGGAAAGTGCTCGGCGATGGCACGGTCGATCGAGTCGTCGAACACGACCGGGAGCTGCACCGGGATGATCTGCTCGGGCCCGCTCCACTCGCGCGCCACGGCCTGCACGGCAACCCACGAGGGGTTCGTGGTTTCGCCGCCGAAGGGCTCAAAACCGGTGAGGAGGACGCGTGTCATCCATCCAGTCTAGAAAAGTCGGTTAGGCCTTCGTCGCGACCAGCTCGACCTCGACGAGCATCGCCTCGTCGAGAAACGGCAGCACGTGAAGGAGCGACAGCGCGGGGCGGATGTCACCGAAGACCTCGCCGTGCGCGCGGCCCGCGAGTTCCCACTGCGCGATGTCGGTCACGTAGACCTTGGACTGCACGACGTCGGCGTAACTGAACCCTGCCTCCTCGAGCACGGGGCCGAGTTTCTCGAGGGCGAAGCGGGTCTGTTCGTAGAGGTCACCCGTCACGGAGCCATCGGCTGCCGCGGCAGAGGTGGCGGAGATGTAGAGGGTTTCTCCAACCTTCACAGCCCTCGAGTAGCCCATTTTGTGTTCCCAGGCCGAGCCAGAGGAGAAGAGTTCGCGCATGGCTCTAACCTAACGCGGTGCACATGTTCTTTCGGACCTTTCTCGTCATGCTCTTCGGCCGCCGCCGCCCGCCGGTGGGCATCCACGAGGTCTCGCGCCTGAAGCTGCGCGTGCTCCCGACCGACCTCGATTTTCTCGGTCACATGAACAACGGCGTGTACCTCTCGATCGCCGACCTCGGTCGCATGGACCTCCTCGTTCGCTCGGGCGTCTGGGCGGCCTTCAACAAGCTCGGCTACTACCCGGTTGTCGCGAGCGAGACGATCACCTTTCGCAAGTCCTTGCAGCCGTGGCAGCGTTTCGACCTCGACAGCCGCGTCGTCGGGTACGACGCGAAAGCCGTCTACATCGAGCAGCGTTTTGTCGTCAACGAGGAGGTCTTCGCGACGATGTTCATCCGCGGGCGCTTTCTCAAAAAGTCGGGCGGCGTTGTGACGATCCCCGAACTGAGCGAGGCAATCGGCGTGGATGTCGCGGACTTCCCGCCGCCCGCCTGGCTCGACGCCTGGGGCGCCCAGGTGGCGCTCCCGCCGACTCGGGCCGAGGCGCCCAACGACTGGAGCTAGCCCTCGAGCAGCGCCATTGCGGCGTTGTGTCCGCCGATACCGCTCACGCCGCCGCCGCGCTGGGCTCCCGCGCCGCAGATGAGGATGCGGGGGTGGGCCGTCGCGACTCCCCAGCGCTCCGCGGCCGTCGAGCGCGGGGCGTCATCCTCGAGAAAGGGCCACGACAGCGGCCTGTGAAAGATGTTGCCGCCAGGCAGCTGCAGGGCCTGCTCGAGGTCGAGGGTGGTCTTCGTCTCGATCGTGGGATGGCCCGCCGCGTCCGTCAGCAGAAGCTCCTCGATGGGCTCCGCGAGCACGCTGTTGAGACTCGCGAGCACGGCACCCTCGAGCTCGTCCCGGAGTGCGTCGTGCTCGTCGGGGTCGATGAGCCGGTGTGGGGCATGCAGCCCGAACACCGTGAGCGTCTGGGCGCCGCTTGCCCGCAGCTCGGGCGAGAGGATCGTCGGATCGGTGAGCGAGTGGCAGTAGATCTCGGCGGGCAACGGATCGGGCACGCTTCCGCTCGACGCGGACTCGTAGGCGGCATCGAGCTGGTTCCACGTCTCGTTGATGTGGAAGGTACCGCCGAACGCTGCCGCCGGGTCGATCGCGGAGTCGCGCAACCGGGGGAGCCGCGACAGCAGCAGGTTGACCTTGACCTGGGCGCCTTCGGGCTTCTCTGCCCGTGACGTTTCGATACGCGGGCTCGTTCCTCGCTCGCTACTCAAACCGCTCGAGACCAGGCGCTCGAGCACGTACGGCGCGACGTTCGCGAGCACGTGCCCGGCCGCAACCTCGATGCCGTTGTAGGTCACGACTCCGTCGGGGGTGATGGATGTCACCTCCGCACCCGTGCGGAACTCCGCGCCCGCAGCGCGAGCCGCCGAGTAGAGGGCGCCGGTCACTGCGCCCATACCGCCGACCGGGACATCCCAGTCCCCGGTTCCCCCGCCGATCACGTGGTAGAGGAAGCAGCGGTTGCCGGCGAGCGACGCGTCGACGTTGGGAGCGAAGGTGCCGATGAGAGCGTCGGTGAGCACGACCCCGCGTGCGACATCGTCGCTGAAGGTCTCGGCAATGGTCTCGCCGACGGGGCGCTCCACGAGGGAATCCCACAGTGCGTCGTCGCCGACCGCACGGCGGGCCTCGCTGCGCGTGAGCAGCGGCTCGGTGACGGTGGGGAACAGGGCGCGCGCCACGCGTCCGGTGCCCTCGTAGAACTCGCCCCATGCCTCGCCGTCGGCTGCTGCGCCGATCGATGCGAAGGAGCGGGCGGTGGCTGCGGCATCCCCGTTGTCGACGAGGAGACCACGGTCAGTGCCGGGTACGGGTGTGTAGGAGGAGTATCGGCGACGCGTGAGCCGCACTTCGAGCCGGAGGTCATCGATGATGCGCTGTGGGAGGAGCGAGACGAGGTAGGAATAGCGCGAGAGACGCGCGTCGACACCCTCGAAGGCCTGGGCAGAGACCGCGGCGCCGCCCACGTGATCGAGGCGCTCAAGCACGAGCACGCTGCGACCGGCCTGTGCGAGGTAGGCGGCGGCGGTGAGGCCGTTGTGGCCGGCGCCGACGATGACGACGTCGTACTGTTCAGTCATCCGATTCCTCGCACGCGGGCGGATCGATCGTGTCGAGCACGCGGCGCGAGGCGACGAGCAGAGCGGCCTGCTCCTCGTCGCTCAGCACGTCGAAGAAGTACTGCCTGATGAGGGCATTGTGTCCGCGCATCGCCGAGAGGATGGCCCGGCTCCCCGAGGGCGTGAGCCCGATCCAGGTGCCCCGCAGGTCGGTGTCGCACTCGGTGCGCTCGAGCAGCCCACGTTTCTCCATGCGGGATACCTGGTGCGACAACCGGCTCTTCTCCCAACCGATACGAGTGGAGAGCTCGCGCGCCCGCATGCGCTTGTCAGCCGCCTCGAACAGGGCGATGAGCACCTCGTAGTCGGGGGCGGAGATCTCGCCGCTCGCCTGCAACTGCTTCTCGAGGGTGCGGTCGAGGCTGTTGCGCATGGTCGTGAAGGAACGCCAGACGTCCCACTCCTCGGCGCTCACTGTCGTCTCGGTCACGTGACCAATCTAGTGAAGAGTGAAGGTCATTCGCTGAGGAACAGCACCGAGCGCTCGAGCACCTCGCGCACGGCACGCAGCGCCGGCCTGGCCAGGCTCGCCTCGCGCGCCGAGGTGAAGACCGAGCGGTGTGGATGACCCGGCAGCGGGGCCAGCTCGACTGTCGCCGCGCGCCCAGCCCAAACGAGGTCGGGCAGCAGGGCGACGGCGTTGCCCGACTCAACGAGGCGGATGTGCGCCCGCAGGTCGGCGGTCTCGAATCGCACGTCGGGCTCGAATCCCGCGGTGCGGCACAGCTGCTCCGCGAAGTGGCGACTCGCTGTGCCGCGCGGTTCCATCACCCAGGGAAGGGTCGCGGCATCCGCGAGGGATGCAGCACCGCCGAGCCGCAGCTCGTCCTCGCACAGCGAGAGACGGTCGAGTCCGGGCTGGCGGGGGGCCGCGTGGCCGGGGTATTGCTCCGCGATCACGAGGTCGAACTCGCGCGCCCACACCTCGAAGAGCGCGCTCTCCGGTTCCCGTTGGGTCACCTCGACCCGCAGTGCTGGGTACTCACTCGCGAGCAGGGTGAGTGCTTGCGGCACGATCCCGAGCGCGGCCGACTGGAACACTGCGAGGCGCACGGTGCCGGTGATCGCGGTGAGGGATGACTGCAGCTCCGACTCCATGAGTTCGAGGCTGTCGAGCAACTGCACGGTGCGTTCGACGAGGAGCTCGGCCTGGGGAGTGAGCACCACCCGCCTTCCACTCTTGACGAGCAGGGTGACCCCGGCCTCAGCCTCGAGGAGTGCGAGCTGCTGGCTCACCGACGAGGGGCTGTACGCGAGCGCATCCGCGACCGCTGTGATCGTGCCGCGCGACTTGAGCTCGGCGAGCAGGCGCAGGCGACGGGGCTCGAGCACAGTGCATCCATTCTTTCGGAGATGCTTCACATTATCGTGCGTTTTCCATCGCTTTTGCTTTACGGTAACGCACAGCACACTGGGAGCGACCAGCGTTTTCCTGTACCCGGAGGCTTATCCTCGTGAGCATGTCTACTGAGCCATTCAGTTCCAGTCTGTCTTCGGGCGACCTCGCCGATACCGCTATCGCCACGGTTCGCCGTTGGCTTGAGGAGAGCACGGGCGCGAAGGCAGACCCGAGCGCCGAGCGACTCGCTGGCGTGCTCAAGGACCCGCGCGGACTCGAGTTCACGATCGGATTCGTCGACCGCGTCGTGCGCCCCGACGACCTGCGCGTTGCAGCCCGAAACCTCGAGCGCCTGAGCCGCATCGTGCCGTCGTTCCTGCCCTGGTACCTGCGCTTTGCCATCGTGCTCGGCGGCGGTTTCGCCGTGCTGCTGCCGTGGCCCATCGTTCCGATCGCGCGGTTTGTTCTGCGCCGCATGGTCGGCCACCTCGTGATCGACGCGACACCGGCCCGCCTCGACAGAACGCTCGCGGGGCTGCGGGGCCGTGGCATCCGCCTCAATCTCAACCTGCTCGGCGAGGCGGTGCTCGGCGACGACGAAGCCGACCGTCGCCTTGCCGGAACCCGCGACCTGCTCGCGCGCCCTGACGTCGACTACGTC
>Ga0247813_10003470_pt1 | contig 10124 bp, 10 predicted proteins | sample UWRJL169409C1_FD_180719 | JGI IMG/M metagenome (GOLD analysis project Ga0247813, IMG submission 180719) | Plant litter microbial communities from Arlington Agricultural Research Station in Wisconsin, United States - UWRJ-L169-409C-1 | ecosystem: Environmental > Terrestrial > Plant litter >... | reverse complement strand
CTTGTAGTCGATGTGCAGTTCGTTCCTGTCGTTGAGGCGGTAGGTGACTTCGGTTTTCAAATTACCGGGAAAGCCCATCTCGCCGTCCTTGGACAGGTAGCTCAGCTTCACGCCGACCGAATCCTTGTCCTTGACCGGCTCGGCCTTCCACACCTGCTTGTCGAAGCCCTGGGCGCCGCCATGCAGTGAGTTGGGGCCGTCGTTGAGCGGCACCTGGAAGCGCTTGCCGTCGAGTTCAAAGGCGCCGCCGGCCAGGCGATTGCCGAAGCGGCCGATGGTTGCGCCGAAAAACGCCGTACCGGCTTGATAGCCTTGTACGTCGTCAAAGCCCAGCACCACGTCGTCGACCTTGCCGTTTTTGTCCGGCACTTTCAGCGACTGCAACACGCCGCCGTAGGTGATCACCGTGGCTTGCATGCCGTGGCTGTTGCGCAGGATGTACTGTTCGACGGCGGTGCCGTCGTTGGTTTTACCGAAAGGTTTTTGCTCGCTGCTCAGGCCGGCCGCCTGGGCGCCGCCGCTGGCGATCATCATGGACAGCGCCAGGCCGGACAGCAGGTATCGAGGGTGCTTCATGGTCGAACTTCCTTTTGTTGTTTTGAGTGGAATAGTTCTACTAATAGCGATATTTTGTCGGTTGGACAGCGAATTTATAGCCTTTAAAGCCGATTTCGTAAAATAAAATAAGACTAATTGATCGAGGCATCCTTTTATGAGTATTGAGCACGCCGTTTATCCCGACCTCAAGGGCAAGACCGTACTGATTTCCGGGGGCGCCTCGGGGATCGGCGAATTCATGGTGCGCGCCTTCGCCGTGCAGGGTGCCAAGGTCGGGTTTGTGGACCGCGCGCAAAGCCAGGGCGAACGCCTGGCCGCGTTGTTGAGTTCCCAGGGGCATGCCGTGGAGTTCGTGTGCTGCGACATCACCGATGAAATCGCCTACAAGGCGGCGATAGGGCGCTTCGAGCATTCCCTGGGGCCGATCAGCGTGCTGGTGAACAACGCCGCCAATGACGTACGCCACACCCTGGAAGAAGTCGATTCGGAAACCTTCGACAAGCTGATCTCAGTCAACCTCAAACACGCCTTCTTTGCCGCCAAGGCCGTGGTGCCGATGATGAAACGCGCCGGCAGCGGCTCGATCATCAACCTCGGCTCCGTCGGCTGGATGATGGCCTCCGCCGGCTACCCGGTGTACGCCGCCAGCAAGGCCGCCGCCCACGGCATGACCCGCGCGCTGGCACGGGAACTGGGGCCGAACCGTATCCGGGTGAACACACTGGTGCCGGGCTGGGTGATGACCGAAAAACAGCTGGCCATGTGGGTGGATGACGCCGCCAAGGAACTGATCAGCCGCAGTCAGTGCCTGCCCGGCAGCGTACTGCCGGAACACATCGCCAATATGGCGCTGTTTCTCGCTTCCGATGCGTCGGCGATGTGTTCGGCGCAGAATTTTATTGTGGATGGCGGCTGGGTCTGAGCCGAACACGTCAGTTCAGGCAACCCAAATCAATGTGGGAGGGGGCTTGCCCCCGATAGCAGTCTTTCAGTAATACATCTGCTGACTGACACACCGCCATCGGAAGCAAGCCCCCTCCCACATTTGAAACTGTGTCGCTTATTCGATGGGGTAACGCCTGAACGCCGGATGCTGCTCCAGCCTTTCGGCATGCCGTTGCAGGTTGGGAAATGCATCCGCCTTGACCACCGATGCCACGGTGAACTGGCTGAACGACCACGCCACCGCCGCCGTAATCGACGCCTGGGTCAGTGCTTCGCTGTCGCCCAGCTGCTTGTCCAGCAACCCATAGGCCGCGAGCAATTGCCCGCTCACTCGCTCAAGCCATGGCGCATGCAGCTTCTCGGCCGGGCGCAGGTTGTGTTCATAGACGATCTGCACGCTTTTCTCACAGGCTGCCAGCGCCAGTCCCAGAACGTGCAAGTCCTTGGCCAGTGCCGCAGGATGCTGGGGCAACAGCTTCCTGTCAGCCGGCGCCAGGGTTTCCAGGTACTCCAGGATCAGGCTGGAGTCCATCAATACCGTGCCGTCGTCCAGCACCAGGGTAGGGGCCTTGACCACCGGGTTGATCTGCGCAAATTCGTCGAAGGTGCGGAACACGGACAAGGGTTCATGCACGAAATCCACGCCGTACAGGTCCAGGGAAATGGCCACGCGGCGCACGTAGGGCGAGTCCAGCATGCCGATCAGTTTCATGAAGCCTCCATTGCTATCAGGGTGACGAGCTCAAGAGATTAAGGGCACTCGGTCGCCCGGCGCAATTGTTGATACGCCTGCACCAACTGCTCCAGGCTGAACGCCAGGTTGCGTCCGCTGGGATTGGGCAGCACCCACACTGACGCGCCGCCCAACACCTTTGGCTGCAAGCCCCAGGCGATCTCGCGTTGGCCGCTCAACGCGCTGTAGCCGGGCTTGCCCAGGAACGCCACGAAGCGCGGCGCGCAGTGGCGGATCTTGTGTTCGAAGCCCGTCGCGGCCTGGGTGAACTCATGCCGTGCCAATTCGCCCGCGCTGGCCGTGGGACGTTCCACCAACGTGGTCAGGCCGCAGTGGTAGTGCAGCAGCGTACGCCCGTGTTCGGGGCGGAGTTCATGGGGCGTGAAGCCGGCCAGGTGCAGGGTGCGCCAGAAGCGGTTGCTGCGGTTGGCGAAATGCAGGCCGAGGGCGGCGGACCCCTTGCCGGGGTTGATGCCGCAGAACACGACCTTCAGGTGATTGGCGAGAATATCTTCAAGTCTGTCGGCCATGTGGGGTATCTGAATGTGAGCCAATCGGTAAGATGCGCTTTGAATTCATCCATCCCAAGCGCCTCAGGAGCAGTGAGCATGACCGATTCATCCAGCTATGTCCCACCCAAGGTCTGGACCTGGGACGCCGAAAGTGGCGGCACCTTCGCCAGCATCAACCGGCCCATCGCCGGCGCCACCCATGAAAAGCAATTGCCGGTCGGCAAGCATCCGCTGCAGCTGTATTCCCTGGCCACGCCCAATGGGCAGAAGGTCACCATCCTGCTCGAGGAACTGCTGGCCCTGGGGCACCGCGGCGCGGAATACGACGCCTGGCTGATCAAGATCGGCGACGGCGACCAGTTCGGCAGCGGCTTTGTCGGGGTCAACCCGAACTCGAAGATCCCGGCCTTGATGGACCACAGCGGCGCCCAGCCGATTCGCGTGTTCGAGTCCGGCGCGATCCTGCAGTACCTGGCCGAGAAGTTCGGCGCCTTCTTCCCCACCGAGCCGGCGGCCCGCGCGGAATGCCTGTCGTGGTTGTTCTGGCAGATGGGCAGTGCGCCGTACCTGGGCGGCGGCTTCGGGCATTTCTATGCCTATGCGCCGAGCAAGATGGAATACCCGATCAACCGCTTTGCCATGGAAACCAAGCGCCAGCTGGATGTGCTGGACCAGCGCCTGGCCGTGAGCGAATACATCGCCGGGGATGAATACACCATCGCCGATATCGCCATCTGGCCGTGGTACGGCGGGCTGGTCAAAGGCCGCTTGTATGGGGCGGCGGAGTTTCTCTCGGTGCACGAGTACAAGCACGTACAGCGCTGGGCGGACGCGATTGAGGCGCGGCCGGCGGTGCAGCGTGGGCGGCGGGTGAATCGGGTGTCGGGCGAGGAACAGTTGCCCGAGCGGCATGACGCAAGTGACCTGGACTGATTGAGATCCAAGTGTGGGAGGGGGCTTGCCCCCGATAGCGGTGGATCAGTCACGGATGTATCAACTGACCCACTGCCATCGGGGGCAAGCCCCCTCCCACATTTTGATCGCCTTATCTTCGATTTACTTGTAGCGCTGTTCGAACACCGCCACCTGTTCCGGCTTGATGAGCTCGAACGGCACCCACACCTCGGACTCGATCGGCTCGCCCTTGATCATCCTGATCGCCGACTGTACCGCTTGCGTGGCCTGGGCCTTGGGGTCCTGGAATACCGAAGCGGTGAGCATGCCGCGCTTGATCGCCGCCAGACCGTCGGGCAAGCCGTCGATGCCGATAATCGCGATCTCGCCCTTGGCCTTGCCCGCCTGTTGCAAGGCCATGGCCGCGCCAATCGCCATTTCATCGTTATTGGCCACAATCGCATCGAACTGCGTGCCGGCCAGCAGCCAGTTGCTGGTCAGGTCCATGCCCTTGTTGCGTTGCCACTCGGCGCTTTGCTGCTCCACCACCTTGATGCCGGGAAAGTCCTTGAGCACCTGTTTGACGCCTTCGGTGCGGTCATGGGTGGCGTTCTGCGCGAGGTCGCCCATGATGATCGCCAGATTGCCTTTGCCGCCGAGCTTTTCCGCGAGGTAGCGCATCTGCAATTGCCCGGCCTCGATATCGTTGGATGCCACGGTGACCACGCCCTTGGGCAAGGTGCGCTCATCCGGGTGGCGGTTGACGTACACCAGCGGCGTCTTGGCCGCCACGGCGGCGCGGGTCATGTTGGCGGTGGCGGCGGTGTCCACCGGCAGCACGATCACGGCGTCGACTTTCTGGTTGAGAAAGCCTTCGACCTGGTTGAGCTGGCGCACCACGTCGCCCTGGGCGTCTTCGAACTGGATCTGCACGTCCTGTTGCTTGGCGGCATTTTCCAGGCCGGTGCGCACGTAGGTCATGAAGTTATCGTCGACCCGCGCGATGCTCACGCCGATGCGATACGCGGCGAAGGTCCATTGGCTGAACAGCAGTAAAAACGCAGCAACAAGCAATGAATAGCGATGCATGAGGGTGTTCCTTTTATTGTTATAGGGTGAACGCTTGACGGAAACGCTCCAGGGCCAACTCGCTGTCGCCGCTGGCCCAGCCTTCGAGGCCGACCACACCGTTGTAGCCCATGGCGTGCAGGGCCCTGGCAATGGCCGGGTAGTGGATTTCGCCGGTGCCGGGCTCCTGGCGTCCGGGCACGTCGGCCACCTGGATTTCACCGATGGCGCTGCCTGCGCGCTGGATCAGCTCGATCAGGTTTCCTTCGCCGATCTGCGCGTGGTACAGGTCCAGGTTCATCTTCAGGTGCGGGCTGCCCACGGCTTCGATCAGCGCCAGGGTGTCGTCGGCGCGGGCGAACGGGGTGCCGGGGTGGTCGACCTCGGTGTTGAGGTTTTCCAGCAGGAACACGCGGCCGGCGTCTTCGCCCAGGCGCGCGATTTTTTCCAGCGCCTTGCACGCGCTCAGCCACATGCGCCCGGTGGTCTGGCCCACGGGCTGCACCGGCAGGCCGCCGTCACCCAGGCCGGTGCCGTGCAGGTTGAGGCTGGGGCAGTTCAGGCGCTCGGCAACGCCGATGGATTCGCGCGCACTGTCGAGCAGTTGGCGGATGCCGTCGGGGTCGGTGAGGGTGCCGCTGATATAGCCGGTCATCGAAGTGAAATCGGCGCCGGTGGCGGCCAGGGCGCTGATGTCTTTATTGGTCCAGTTCCAGATTTCGGCACTGAAACCCAGTGCATGGATGCGCTTCACGCGCTCGACGAAGGGCAGGTCGAGAAACACCATCTCGGCACTGATCGCCAGTTTGAACGGGCTCATCAGCGGGCTCCCTGCACGGCCACGGCCTTGCCGGTCTCGAACGACTCGATACAGGCGCGGGCGATCGCCAGGGCGGCGCGCGCGTCTTCGCCACTGGCCATGGGCTTGGTGCCGTTGCGCAGGCAGTCGACAAAGTGGTTGAGTTCGGCGATGTAGGCGTCGCGCAGCAGGTCGGTGTCCATGCGCTGGGTGTCGGCCTGGATGCCCTCGGCCAGGTAGCGCACCAGGTCGGAGTCGTTGAGGCTGCCCATGCTCAGCATGCCGGCGCTGCCGAACACTTCGCCGCGCACGTCGTAGCCGTATACCGCCTGGAAGTTGGCCTCGGCGGTGGCGATGGCGCCGTTGTCGAAGCGGATCGCGACCACGGCGGTGTCGAGGAAACCTTTGCTTTTGTATTCCGGCGCGATCAGTGCGTCGGCCATCACATACACCTGCACCGCTTCGGCACCGGGGTTGAGGTAGCGCAGGGTGTCGAAGTCGTGGATCAGGGTTTCCAGGAAGATCACCCATTGCGGCGAATTGGCCGGGTTGTTGAGTGCCGGGTCGCGGGTCAGCGAACGCAACAACTGCGGCGTGCCGATGCGGCCGGCCGCCACGTCGAGGTGGGCCGTGCGGAAGCTCTTGGCGAAACGCCGATTGAAACCGACCTGCAGCGGCACGCGCGCATCGGCCGCGGCGGCAATGGCGCGGTCGGCTTCGTCGAGGGTGATGGCCATGGGTTTTTCGCAGAAGATCCCCTTGCCGGCACGGGCGGTGCTGATCACCAGTTCGGCGTGGCTGCGGGCGGGGGCGGCGATGAGGACGCCGTCGATGTCCGGGTCGTCGAGCAGCTGTTGCGGGTCGGTGTAGACCTTGGCTACCCCCAGTTCGGCCGCCAGGCGTGCGGCTTGGCCGGGAGTGGGGCGGCGATGGCGGCGAGGGTTGCGCCGGGGATGTGTCGCGCAGCGGTCAGGCCGTGGAAACTGCCCATGCGACCCGCACCGATCAAGCCCAGGCGGATGTTCTGTGTACTCATGAAATGACCCCTTTTTATTGTTGGCCGCAGGACAGCCCTGACTGGCAAAGGGGCAGGAGCAAAGGTTATGCCAATTTATAACTATCTGATAAATAAGAATTTATAAAATACAATAAACAAAATGTGTTCATTCTGATGACATGCCTATACTGACATGTCAAAAACATGAACATGGATACCGCCCGATGAGCATGGCGTTCAGCGTACAAGACCTCGACTACCTGACGGCCCTGGGGCCTGCGGCGCTGAACGACGGCCCCGTTGCAGCGCTGGAACAGGCGTGGCGCGCGTGCCTGGACGGGCAGGTGCAGCGCCCGGCCGAGGTGCGGCAGGTGATCTGGGATTCCTGGCGCCGCAGCGTAGAGGCGGGTATCGACCCTAATGACAGCCAGTACCGCTTTGTGGCGCCCCACGCCCTTGCTGCCACCCTGGCCACCCACCGCGTCCTGATCGCCGCCGCTGCGCAGGTCATGCATGGCTTGCTGGCCTATAACCCGCGAGGGCATATCAACCTCACCGACGCCGAGGGCACCACCCTGTATTTCTGCGGGCTGGACATCACCCCCATCGGCAGCCGCCTGCTCGAATCGGTCCAGGGCACCAACTGCACCGGCCTGGCCCTGGCCGAAGACCGCCTGGTGTACGTGCTGGCCGAGGAAAACTTCGGCAGCGGCCTGCGCCAACGCCGCATGCACTGCGCCGCCGCGCCAATCAGGAATGCCCAGGGCCAGACCCTGGCGATGCTGACCCTCACCGCCGAACCCGGCTGGTTTCACTTTCACACCCTCGGCACCGTGCAAGCGGCTGCCGAAGCGGTCTCCCGCCAGATGGCCCTGCAAGCGCTGTTGGAAGAGCAGCAAACCGTGCTCGAAGTGCTTAACGAAGGCCTGGTGGTGCTCGATGAGCGCGGCGGCATCAAGGCGCTCAACCGTTATGCCCGGCAACTGTTCGGGGTGGGGCTGGAGCTGATCGGCAGCCCCTTCCAGCGTCTGGGCCGCAGTGAGTTGAGTGACGCCATGCTTCTACGCGGCGGCGAGCCGGTGCGTGACCTCGATTGCACCTTCCACCTGCACGACCGCAGCCAGCTCGCCTGCCTGGTCTCGGTGTGCCCGCTGGAGCAGGGCGGGGTGATCGTGTCCCTGCGCGAGAACCGCCGCATCCGTGAAATCACCCGGCGCATCATCAGCACCCAGGCGCGCTACACCTTCGACACCATCCAGGGCACGTCGCGGGCGATCCAGGACGCGCTGCACCTGGGGCGCATCGCCAGTCGCAGTGAATCCACCACCCTGATCCTCGGCGAAAGCGGCACCGGCAAGGAGCTGTTCGCCCAGGCCATCCACAACGCCAGCGACCGCGCCAACGGCCCGTTCGTGGCGGTCAACTGCGGCGCGATCCCACGGGACCTAGTGCAGAGCGAGCTGTTCGGGCATGTCGAGGGCGCATTTACCGGCTCGGCCCGGGGCGGGTCGGCGGGCAAGTTTGAACTGGCGGATGGCGGCACCATCTTTCTGGATGAGATCGGCGATATGTCCTTCGACGCCCAGGTCAGCCTGTTGCGGGTGTTGCAGGAAGGCGAGATCACCCGCGTCGGCGCGAAAAACTCACGGCCCGTGGACGTAAGGATCATTGCCGCCACCCACCGCAACCTCAGCCAGGCGGTGGCCGAAGGGGCGTTCCGTGAAGACCTCTACTACCGCCTCAACGTACTGAACCTGACCGTACCGCCGCTGCGCATGCGCCGTGAAGACATCCCGTTGCTGGCGCGGCACTTCCTCACGCGCTGCGCTCGTTCGCTGCGTAAAGCGGTGCAGGGCTTTTCCCCGGATGCGCTGGAACTGCTGTCGGCCTACGCCTGGCCAGGCAATGTGCGCGAGCTGGAAAACAGCATCGAACGCGCCACCAACCTGGCGACGGGCGAACTGATCCAGGCGGCCGATCTACCCCTGGAAACCAGACCGCGCGCTACGCTGCGCCACCACGAACCCCAGCCTGCCCAGGACCTGAGCAGCCACGAAATGCACGCCATCATCGCCGCACTCAAAAGCACCGGCGGCAACATCCGCCTGGCCGCCCGGCAACTGAACGTGTCCCGGGGTGGGCTGTACAACAAGATGAGTCGATTCGGGTTGAGTGCCGCAGATTTTCGCGGCGCGTAAGGTCGAAATGTGGGAGGGGGCTTGCCCCCGATAGCCATAGGTATCTACACAACGTTGGCTCAACGCTGAAAGCGCGGCGGATAGGGCTGTCGTGGTGAGCGGGCTTGTCCCGCGCTGGGCTGCGCAGCAGCCCCAAAACCAGCCTCTACAGAGTGTCTGATACACCGCGATCTTCTTGACTGGGGCTGCTGCGCAGCCCAGCGCGGGACAAGCCCGCTCGCCACAGGGAGATTTGTCAGGGGCTGAAAGGTTGCGTAGATACCCTTGCCCCGATAGCGAAGTGTCAGTTGACATCTACTTAACTGATCCACCGCCATCGGGGGCAAGCCCCCTCCCACATGTTTAACCGCGTTTCAGGCAATCGATGGAGCGATTCACAGTGGTTTTGGCAATTTCCAGCAAATGCCACACCGCCAAGATCTTCGCCCGCTCCGGGCTTTCCAGTTGCTCCCCACAATCCAGCGCAGTCGCCGACGCACTGTCGAGCAAACTGGCGGTGTAGAGCAGGGCATCTTCAAAGCTCAGGTCTTCGTTGACGGAGTGAAAGCCTTGGGTGGGGAGATAGTGATCGATGGCGCGGTTGAACGCGGCGCGGTCTTTGGCGGGATCGTGGGGTGGATCGGGTAGGACTTTGTTCATGGTGTAATTCCAACTGGTAGGTAAGGAACCGAACCTTTCGCGACTAAACGTCGGGTGGCGGCTGTACGCAGGTTAGTCGACCGGCCAGTTGAACCCGGCGCACCCGAAGGTGCCCTGCGCACAGCCACCATGAACATGGCGACAGCTTGCGCAAACTGGTAACGGGCGACTAAACCCGATCACTGATGAGCAGTGACGGACCGCAGACTAGCCACCGATTCCAGCAGGCACAACGCGGCCAGGATTGTCTAGGAAACGTCCTGCAATTAAAAGGGACCGGCCTTGCTGGCCCTTTACAAACCATGACAAAACGCCACCCGCCCACCAATGGAACGCGGTCGATGTGGGAGGGGCGGTGCGACGGTTCGACTTGCCCCCCGATAGCTGAGTGTCAGTTGACATCTACTTAACTGACCCACCGCTATCGGAGGCAAGCCCCCTCCCACATTTTGATCTCCATGTATCAGGTACACATGTTCTCCGACGTCACAATCTGCGGCGCGATATGCACCCGATGCCGCCCCGGATCAAACCCCTCGGCACTCTGCAATTCCACCAGCAACTGCACCAGCGCGTTCGCCGTCTGCCTGGGCTGTGAGTCCATCACCACATCGATCAACCCCTGGCTCAGTGCCTGGCGTGACAGCGCCGTGGACTCCTGCAAAATGCAGCACAACGCCGGGCGTTTGGGCAGTTGCGCGAGGGCGCTGATGATGCCGTCGCCGCCGCCGCCCACCACGCACAGGCCGCGGAGGTCGGTGTGGCGGGTGAGCAGGTCGAG
>Ga0247813_10003469_pt1 | contig 10129 bp, 9 predicted proteins | sample UWRJL169409C1_FD_180719 | JGI IMG/M metagenome (GOLD analysis project Ga0247813, IMG submission 180719) | Plant litter microbial communities from Arlington Agricultural Research Station in Wisconsin, United States - UWRJ-L169-409C-1 | ecosystem: Environmental > Terrestrial > Plant litter >... | reverse complement strand
AACCCACTTTAGAAATGAGCCTTTCCAAATCGCCAATTTGTTTTATATGCCCCAGAAGTTCCTGTAATAGCTCGTCATGAGCCACCAGAAATTCCACCATGCCTAAACGCTCTTCAATGGGCTTCAACTCTTTCAACGGCATAATGATCCATTTATGCAGCAAGCGTGCCCCCATAGGCGTACAGGTTTCATCAAGCACATCAAATAAGGTCACCGCGTTGTCGTGGGGAGAACTTACCAGTTCCAGGTTCCTGATCGTAAAACGATCCAGCCACATAAACTGTTCTTCCTCCAGCCTCGATAAAGAGGTAATGTGTTTTAAATTGCGGTGTTCCGTTTCATTCAGGTAGTGAAGCACCACGCCGGCAGCAATAATGCCCACCTGCAGTTTCTCCACACCAAAACCTTTCAGGGATGCCACCTCGAAATGTTTATTTAGGGTCTCATTAGCATAGTCGGCAGTAAAAGCCCAGTCCTCCAGGTGAAAAGTGTAAAACTTATCCCCAAAAGTTTCCAGAAATTCCTTCCGCCTGCTTTTTTGAAACACCACTTCTGTGGGTTTAAAACCCTGCAATACTTTATCTACATATTCTGCATTTCCCTGCGCCACCAAAAATTCTCCGGTAGAGATATCCATTAAGGATACGCCATACACGTTTTTATCAAAGGATACGGCAGCAAGGTAATTGTTAGATTTCTGACTAAGGATGTGATCATTGTAGGCTACGCCTGGTGTCACCAATTCGGTTACCCCTCTTTTTACAATGTTCTTGGTGGCTTTGGGATCCTCCAGCTGGTCGCAAATCGCTACACGCTGGCCTGCACGTACCAGTTTACTCAGGTAGTTTTCTAAAGAGTGGTGTGGAAAACCAGCGAGTTCGATATGACCCCCCGGGCCATTACCACGCCTGGTTAATACGATCCCTAATATTTGTGAAGTCTTTACGGCATCTGATCCAAATGTCTCGTAAAAATCCCCAACCCTAAACAATAATAATGCACCAGGATATTTCGACTTAATCGAATTATATTGTTGCATTAATGGTGTTTCTTTACTCTTCTCTTTGGCCAAAATGATTCTATTTACAAAATCGTAAATATACTACCTTCATCCTTAGGCACCGTATTTTGTTGATAATTTATAGCCTAAAAGTTCTGGAATTTGTTGCGCTTACCTGCACAACCATGAAACTGGCCCCAATTACAGAAGAGAAATGTAAGATAGGAACAAGTCCATCGCTTCTCTTTTTTCGAGGCTTAACTCAAAGTCCAGCTTGTGCATCAGGTAATCCTCCATGTCAAAGCCATCAACATGGGGCAGATCTTGCATTACCTCCTTGCGGTGAGCTAAGCCAAACTTTAAGGCTTCGTCAAACTGGGCTACAAAAGCGTCAGGAATAGGTTTATTTGCAATCCATGCGGCATATAAAAAGGGTAAACCGGTAAATTTCATCCATTCTTTACCCATATCATAAGCAAAAGCGTACTGATCGCGGTTCCCGAAAGTCCGGTCGCCAATTAACACGATGGCATCCGTCTGTGCTTCCTGGTCAGTCGTAAATGCCACTTCCTGATCCCAATGAAACTTCAGGAGCACCTTCGCCAGGTTATTCGACGTGCGCGACTGGCGGTCTAACCGCAGCGTTTTAATTTCCTGAACCGGCACATGGCTAAAGATAAACACTGAATTTACGGCGCCTACTGAGCCTATACAATAACTGCCGATGATGTTGGCATTCGGTACCAGTGGGAAAGCCGCTACAGGCATCAAACCGATGTCTACCGTTTGGTCAATGACTTTAGCGGCACAATCTGCCGGCATATCTAAAGTAAGCTCAATCTGATTAATCAGATCTGAATGTTCTAATCCGTAAATGAAAGGTTTGGTATTGGTATAAGAAACAGCAGATATTTTTATTTTGTCCAATATGTTTAATCTTTGATGTGATCGGTGTTGTTAAAATCGGTGATCGTAAATTGTTTACCAGTTAGAGACACCCGGTAAAGCTTGGTATTCTGATGTGGGAAATCAACCATTTCCGCGAACGTTTTTTTTGAGAGCATACATAACAGCAGTCGCATGGCGCGGCCATGCATGCAGATTAGCACCAGTTTTTCTTCTTGCTGACTGACGATATGGTCCAGCGCACCTTGAAGTCGCACCGATACGTCATTTGGGCTTTCGCCTCCTTTTAATTTAGCTTCATAATTGCCCCCGGTCCAAAGCTCCAGCAGGTCTCTAAAGACTATAATAGACTCATCAGACCTGGATTTACCCTCCCATTCGCCCCAGGCTAACTCATCAAGTCCACTCAGCTGCTCCCATGGAAGGCCGGCATCAATGAAATGCTGTACAGTCTGGTGGGTACGTTTTAAGGAAGAGGTGTATATTTTATCAAATGGCAGATCCTTGTATTTATCATAAAAGGCAGCAGCTTGTGCCCTGCCGGTATCATTCAGGTCGCTATCAATGCCGCGTCCCTGTACAATCCCGTTTTTATTAAGTTCCGTTTCCCCATGTCTGATAATGTATAACGTTTTCTCCATATTTAATTGATCACCGGAAGTTTGTAGTATTGAGGTTTTTTATCAGTTTCAAATTCAACCTGACTGTAATCTGTCACCACACGATACAAGGTATCCCTTTCGATCGGTTTGCGTTTTACTCGTTTGATTAACTCCACCAATTCCTGCGTGCTCATGCCCGGTGTTTGCTCTTCAGCACCCGCCATGGAATAGATTTTTGTCGTATCATCAAGCGTACCGTCAATATCATCCACCCCAAAATTTAGGGACAGCTGTGCGGTCTGGCGACTAATCATTGCCCAATAGGCTTTAATATGGTCAAAGTTATCCAGGTAAATTCTGGCAACGGCATAATTCCTTAAATCTTCAATGACCGAAACCTCTGCTACATGAGACATCTGGTTATTCTGATTCCTGAACTTCAAAGGAATAAATGCCTGAAATCCGCCGGTTTTATCCTGCAACTGGCGGAGGCGTTCCATATGGTCTATGCGGTGCCAGTAGGATTCAATATGGCCATATAACATCGTGGCATTACTGCGCATCCCCAATTTATGCGCCTGCTCATGAATATCAAGCCATTGTTCGGCGTTACATTTATCATGGGCAATTTTCTCCCGTATTTCGGGATGGAATATTTCAGCGCCACCACCCGGCATGGAGTCCAGACCAGCTTCCTGGAGGTACTTCATTCCGTCGTAATGACTTAATTTAGCTTTTTTAAAAATATAAAAGTATTCTACAGGCGTTAAAGCCTTGATGTGCAGATCAGGCCGGTGCGCTTTAGCCGCCCTGAAGAAGCTGGCATAAAAGTCCAGGTTCTGCTTGGGTACCACCCCCCCTGTCAGGTGAACCTCCGTAACCGGCTCTCCATCATATGCCCTCAATTTCTCCATCATCTCTTCCACGGTACTTTCCCAGCCTTCTTCCTTCTCCCTGATCATACGCGAGTACGAGCAGAACTTGCAATCGTAAACACAAAGATTGGTGGGCTCAATATGAAAGTTGCGGTTAAAAAAAGTATCATCACCATGTTTACTTTCCCTGATGAAATTAGCAAGGACGCCTAAGTATCCCAACTCGCCATGTTCATATAAATATACCCCTTCGGCTATAGAAATCCGTTCCCGGGCTTGCACCTTCAAGGCAATTGCTTTTAAAGGCTGTGAAAGTTCGGGGTCGTTGAGTAGTAAAGTTAACGCGATATTATCCATAGTTGATCTCTGATCTGATGAGCGCAAATTAACATAAAAATAAATAAACGTATGTTGCTGAAACGTAAATTAAGATTTCAGACACAAAAAAAGGGGCTCGTAAGAGCCCCTTTTCTACCTAAACCAAACTTAACAAACTATTTTGTTGCCTTTGTGAAATTCATCACAACATAAGCAGTTGAATTACCATATTCTATCGGTGATTTGATCACCATGCGGTCGCCTGAAGTTTCTGAAAGCACCAAACGGTAACCTGTGGTTACATTTTTAGCTTTATCACCTTCATATATTTTTTTGAATTGAAAAGTTTCATCTGCTGCACTTACCGACCAGAAGATACTTTGTGTACCTGATGGACATTCGCTACCACCTGGTAACATATAACTTCCATTACCACTGTTGGTCAATGTCCAGGTACTTCCGATAAAACATTTATAAGAAGCTTCATCAAATAATGATTTTACAGCAATCGCCGGTACACCTTCAAAAGTTATGTTGTTTAATAACCAGGTTCCAGTAACTTTTCCTCGTTTCAAACTCGTTGAAGGGGCATTATTGGTGCTTGAACAACTTTGCAATACCATTAACGAACTGCATAAAATGGCTGCTATAACTAATATTCTTTTCATATACTTGTACTTTGCTACTTGCATTACATAAATCCTGCCAAAAATATTCAACCACAATATAATCACATGAAACAAGAAACCATTGCGATCCACAAAGGAAACCTTTATTCACATGCTACTGGTGATGTTACTTCACCAATCAGCCTGTCTACCACCTATATACGTGACCGACAAGGTGGGTACCCTGGGGGCCACATGTATAGTCGGGTGAGCAATCCAAACCGCAGTGCCCTGGAAGCCGTTTTAACCGCTTTAGAACATGGTGCCGATGCCGCTGCATTTTCTTCCGGCAATACCGCCGGCATGACCGTTTTCCAGGCCTTAAAACCTGGCAGCCATATTATTGCGCCCGACGATATGTATTGGGGTTTTAAGAAACAATTACAGTCTATTTTTACAGACACCCTGCAATTTGACTTCGTCGATTTAACGGACCTTAGTAACATCGAATCTCACATCAAAAGTAATACGGCGATGATCTGGATCGAAACCCCATCTAACCCTTTACTCAAGATCACCGATATTGAAGCCGTCGCCAACATCACTAAAAAACACGGTTTAATCCTGGCTTGCGACAGTACTTTTGCTTCGCCATGTCTCCAAAACCCTATAGACTTAGGTGCCGACATTGTGATGCACTCCACCACCAAATACATTGGCGGCCACAGCGATGTGTTGGGCGGTGCTTTAATTACCGCCACTAAAAATGAATTCTGGGAGAAGATCAAAAATATTCAGCAAATCGGTGGTGCCGTTTCCGCACCCTTCGACTGCTTCCTGCTTTTACGAAGCATCAAAACACTGCCTTACCGCATGCGTGGTCATAGTGCCAACGGATTGGCTCTTGCACAGTACCTGGAAAAACATCCACAGGTGGAAGCCGTTTATTACCCTGGTTTGCCCTCACATCCTCAACATGAAATTGCTAAAAAGCAAATGAGTGGTTTTGGTGGCATGTTATCTATATTGGTTAAAGGTGACGTTGACAAAGCACGCGATGTGGCTAATAGCTGTATCTTGTTTACACAAGCGACCAGTTTAGGTGGTGTGGAAAGTTTACTGGAACACCGTTATTCTGTAGAAGGTCCCGATACCAAAACCCCTCAAAATTTAATTCGGATCTCTGTAGGTCTGGAAAATATCGACGACCTGATCGAGGACATCAATATTGCGTTAACCGGCGCAGAGCGTTATTAAATTTTACCGTAGCGTATAAAAATTAAATATTTCAGAATTTAATTTTGTGATTAATTTTTATTCGCTACATTTGCTCATCATCAGCCAAAAGCTGATCAAAGTCATTACCGTTTCGGTTTTGATTTATAAAGAAGTGGCGAGAGACAGGCTCTATGACCCACTGGCAACCCTACCTTAGCGGAAGAAGGTGCCAATTCCTGACCAGATAACAGGTGTTAAATGGAAAGATAAATTTGAAACATATGAAAAATCGTCATCACCACATTCGCATAAGCGAAACCGTTAAGTCTCCAGGCCACCTTTTTGTTGCTGCCTGTTGTATGTGCTGCTGCATATACTAAATTAAAAATCTTCCTGCTGCAATTATTCATCCGGAAGGCCTTTCTCTAAAAAGGTACGCTTTAGTCTATATGCTTATCAAAGCATATACTTTACACTCCACTTAATAACAACCAACATCATGTCAGCAAACTTAAGATTTGAGACCCTGCAACTTCACGCAGGCCAGGAAATAGATCCAACAACAGGCTCCCGTGCCGTACCTATTTATCAAACTACCTCCTATGTGTTCAAAAACTCTGAACACGGCGCCAATTTATTCGCGCTGAAGGAATTTGGTAACATCTATACCCGGATCATGAATCCCACCACAGATGTTTTTGAAAAAAGAATCGCAGCCCTGGAAGGTGGTGTAGCCGCCGTTGCGGTAGCCTCGGGACAAGCGGCACAATTTATTGCTTTAAATAACATTCTGGAAGCAGGCGACAATTTCATCTCCTCTTCCCACTTATATGGCGGCAGCTATAACCAGTTTAAAGTAAGCTTTAAAAGGTTAGGCATTGAAGTCCGCTTTGCTGATGTAGACAAGCCAGATGATTTTAACGCCCTGATTGACGGAAAAACCAAGGCCATCTACCTGGAAACCATTGGCAACCCATCTTTCAGCATTCCTGACTTCGAAAAAATTGCCGCAATCGCCAATAAACACGACCTGCCACTGGTGGTCGACAATACCTTCGGCGCTGGGGGTTACCTGTTCCGCCCATTTGATCATGGCGCCCATGTGGTGGTAGAATCAGCCACCAAATGGATTGGCGGCCATGGTACCAGCATCGGCGGTGTCATCATCGACGGTGGAAACTACAACTGGGGCAACGGCAAATATCCGCAGTTCTCCAGCCCGGCAGAAGGTTACCACGGACTTATATTTTCCGATGTCTTTGGTGCTGATGGCCCTTTCGGCAATATCCAGTTCGCCATTCGTGCCCGTGTGGAAGGATTAAGAGACTTTGGTCCTGCCCTTTCTCCATTTAACTCCTTTTTATTACTGCAGGGATTAGAAACTTTATCATTGCGCGTTCAACGCCATGTAGACAATGCCCTTGAGCTGGCCACCTGGTTACAAAACCACCCTTTAGTACGCTCAGTGAGTTACCCTGGCCTGGAAAGCAGCCCTTACCACCACCTGGCGAAAAAGTACCTGAAAAATGGTTTCGGCGCCGTGCTGTCCTTTGAATTAGAAGGCAGCAAAGCTGATGTCACTGGTGTGGTCGACAACCTTAAACTGGTGAGTCACCTGGCCAATATGGGCGATGCCAAAACCCTAATCATCCAACCTTCGGCCACGACCCACCAGCAACTGGGCGAGGAAGCGCAGCTGGCAGCGGGTGTTACACCAAATCAATTGCGTGTATCCGTAGGTATTGAACACATCGATGATATCAAGGCCGATTTTGAACAGGCTTTTGAGAAAATCAAACAACAGCAAAAACTGCAAGCAGAACCTGCCTAAATTAAGAACGAACAACACGAAATGACGACGATGAACACCTATAACTACCCGAAGATTTTTCCACTGGAAAGTGGCAAGAAATTCAGGGGACTACAGTTAGCCTACCAGACCTATGGAAAACTCAATGCTAAAAAAGACAACGTCATTTGGGCCTGTCATGCATTGACGGCGAATGCTGATGTTTTAGACTGGTGGAAAGGACTTTTTGGAAGCAACAACTTGTTTAATCCAGACGAGCATTATATAGTCTGTGCCAATGTGCTAGGTTCAGCCTATGGCAGCAGTAACCCATTAAGCATTAATCCGGTTACCGGATTGCCCTATTACCTCGCTTTCCCAGAATTTACGGTACGTGACATGGTGAAAGCACACCAGCTCCTGGCCAGTCACCTGAAGGTAGAACAGCTTAAGGTGTTGATTGGTGGATCCTTAGGAGGACAACAAGCCGTGGAATGGGCCGTTACGGAACCCAGTAAAATAGAGAACCTGGTATTGGTAGCCACCAATGCACAGCACTCCCCCTGGGGCATTGCCTTCAACGAGAGCCAGCGCATGGCCATCAGTAGCGATCGCACCTTTTATGCGCAGCATCCCGATGGTGGTTTAAAAGGCTTGAAAGTAGCGCGCAGCATTGCTTTGTTGTCGTACCGCACCTACGATGCCTATGGCGCTACACAGCTGGAAAGTGTGAATGATAAAACCACCAATTTCAGGGCATCTTCGTACCAGAACTACCAGGGCGAAAAATTGTGTAAACGTTTCAATGCCTATAGCTACTGGTATTTGAGCAAAGCGATGGACAGCCATAACGTAGGCCGTGGTCGCAAAAGCGTTCCGGAGGCACTGGCCACCATCCGCGCAAACACCCTGGTCATCGGCGTCGAAAATGATGTCCTGTTCCCAATTTCCGAACAAAGGTACCTCAGCGAACACATCAAAGATGCGGAGTTTCATGCCATCACTTCTGCCTATGGGCATGATGGTTTTTTAATTGAAACCGATGCGCTGACCCAATTGATCGGTAATTTTTTAAAAGAGAGTGTCAATAAAAAGGTAATAAAATTTCAAAAAACAGCATAAATGAGTAAGAAATTAAAAATAGGTTTATTTGGTTTTGGCGTGGTTGGTCAAGGCTTACATGATATCATTAAAGGCCAGGACCTTAACCTGGAAATCATCAAAATAGCCATTAAGAACGCAGGCAAAACCAGGAACCTTGATGCTCAACTTTTCACTACAAACCACGACGAACTGTTAGATCATCCGGAAATCAATACCATTGTGGAGTTGATCGACGATGCCGATGCTGCCTACCAAATCGTAAAAAAAGCTTTAATTTCAGGTAAAAATGTCGTTTCTGCTAACAAAAAGATGATAGCCCTGCACCTGGCCGAACTGGTGGAGCTGCAGCATACCTATGGTTCCTCCCTGCTTTACGAAGGTTCTGTATGTGGTAGTATTCCGATCATCAGAAACCTGGAAGAGTATTACGACAACGAATTGCTTCACGGCATCAGTGGCATCTTCAATGGCTCTTCCAACTATATCCTTTCCAAAATATTTAATGAAGGCATGGATTACGAGCTGGCGCTTAAACAAGCGCAGGATTTAGGATTTGCAGAATCTGACCCCATCTTAGATGTGGGCGGATACGATGCCAAATATAAACTGGCCATCGCCACCGCACATGCCTATGGTTTGTTCATTGACCCCGACAAGATTCTTAATGTCGGCATCCAGAACCTATCGGATAACGACGTGAAATATGCACGCGAGAAAAACTTTAAGATTAAGCTGGTGCCAACCGCTAGAAAGATCAGCACCCGCCAGGTGATCTCCTTCGTGTTGCCGAAGTTTGTGAAAGCAGACGATTTCATCTACAATGTAGAAAACGAATACAACTGCGTTACCGTGCAGGCAGCCTTCGCCGATAAACAGTTCTTTTTTGGCAAAGGTGCCGGTGGCCACCCTACTGGTGCTGCCGTGCTTTCCGACATTGCCGCCCTTCGATACGGCTATAAATATGAATACAAAAAATACCAGCAGCAAAATGACCTGGTGTATACCGATAATGTGAGTCTGGAAGTGTATTTACGCTACGAACATGAATACACCCTGGAAAAGCTACAGGTGGAAAACATCAAAGAACGTTTCGCCAACAACGACTTCAAATATGTGATCGGCAACGTGAGCCTGAAAAACTTATTGGCCAACCGCGACTTACTGCAACATAAAGATGTGTTTATTGCCCATACCGGCAAATACACCTATACGGAACAGCAATTGAAAACGGTATCAGAAGAAGCCGCACTAGCCCTTAACTAAATTATTTTTTATACGTTTGTTTTGATTAAAAGAGGCCGGTTCATACCGGTCTTTTTTTGTGCCTTATCATGTACCCGACATAGACCGCACAGTTCACTGACCGTAGTCTAACATTAAGCTACAACTCCTATATAACAGCTGCGCAGCCGCTATATACCTGCTATATATCACGTTCGGTTAAACTAGTACCTGGTATGCAGGTGTTATACAGGGAATATCCTTTTACGGCACCTTAATATCATGCCTAACTCAACCAACAGCTGAGGCACATGTTAACTATACAGAAGCGCCTGTTTCATCGATAATGAAACAGGCGCTTTCTCCATAAAATATAATGTTTTTTTATCGCTTAAATCTCGCGGTCAACATCCCAGTTTTCCAGGTATTCTGCTACACGTTTCACAAAAGATCCACCCAAGGCACCGTCAACCACGCGGTGGTCGTAG
>Ga0247813_10003467_pt1 | contig 10133 bp, 14 predicted proteins | sample UWRJL169409C1_FD_180719 | JGI IMG/M metagenome (GOLD analysis project Ga0247813, IMG submission 180719) | Plant litter microbial communities from Arlington Agricultural Research Station in Wisconsin, United States - UWRJ-L169-409C-1 | ecosystem: Environmental > Terrestrial > Plant litter >... | reverse complement strand
CCTCGGGCCCGCCGTAGGTCTCCTTAAGACGCGTCTGTTCGGCATAGGCGAAGCCGTAGGGTTCGCGAACGATGGCCATCTGGAAAACTCCCCAACGCACGGCCCGCTTGCGATGCGACGCCATTTCTGATTTCTAAGTCAGAAATCCTGTTCCCGGAGTCAAGTCAGTATGGCGCAAGCCGCCGCCCAGCTTCCTGCCGGAAAAGGCGAACGCACCGCCGCGCGGATCCGTGAAGCGGCGCTGGAGCTGTTCTCGCGCCTGGGCTTCGAGCGCGCGACGCTGGGCGAGATCGCCGCCGAGGCGGGGGTCAGCCAGGCAACGCTGCACTACCATTTCCAGGACAAGCTGCAGCTCTGGCGCGCCGCCATCCTCGACCTGCGCAAGGTGATCGGAGAGGAAGAGCGGCTGCTGGAGGCCGCCATCGACGCCTCGCCCGTGACCCAGCTGCGCATGGCCATGCGGCTGTTCCTGAGCATCAGCTGGAAGCACCCGGCGCTGGGCCGCATCGTGGCGCTGGAAGGCATGGCGGGCGGCGAACGGCTGCAGTGGCTGGACGCCCAGCTGCTCGGCCCGCGCAACCACCGGCTGGCCAGGGTCGCCCAGGCGGCGATCGACAGCGGCGACCTCAAGCCCTTCCCGCCCGAACAGCTGATCATCACCCTGCAGGCGGCCGGCGTCGGACTGGTCAACCTCACCCCGATGATGAAGGCCAGCTTCGGCATCGACATGGCCGAGCCGGCCCGCCGCGAGGCGCACGAACGCATGATCCTGGACGCCCTGCTCGGCGGCCTGCTCACCCACCCGAACACCACCAACTAGAACAAGACTGGCGAGGACATCCCATGGCGACGGCGCAACATCCCACAGGCGTTCACCACCTGGCCTTCATGGCCGGGAACATCAAGAAGCACATCGACTTCTTCACCCAGGTCATGGGCTGCCCGCTGGTGGCCCTGTTCGACATGCACGGCGTGCCCGGCGCGTCGCACGCGTTCCTGAAGATGAGCGACGGCTGCTACTTCTCGATCGTGCAGATGGCGGGCGTCGACGACATCCCGGCCCAGCTCGGCGTCACCCACGCCGGCAACGGCGGCCTGCCGAGCGCGGCGGGCACGCTGCAGCACCTGGCCTTCGGGGTGCCGAACGAGGCCGACCTGATCGCCATGCGCGACCGCATCCGCAGCCACGGCGTCAACGTCATCGGCCCGATCGACCACGGCATGTGCCAGTCGATCTACTTCGCCGGGCCCGACCAGATGACGCTGGAAGTCGCCTGCTCCTGCGGACCGCTTGAGCCGGCCAAGTGGGTCGACCCGGCGGTGCTGGAACGCTGCGGCATCTCGCCGGAGGAGGCCGCGCGCTTCACGGCCCCCGCGGACTTCGTCGGCGTCAGCCCCGTGCCGCAACCGGCATACGCCGAGGACAAGCCGCACATGGCCTATCCGAAGGAGGTCTATCTGAAGATGCTGTCGCTGCCGGACGAGGTGCTGACCAAGGCGTCGTCGTATGCCGAGCCGCCGGTGAAGGAACCGGCCTGACACCCTCTGGCGGACCTCTGATTTTCGCATATCATTGTTCTCGCAATGCCCGTTGAGCGGGATGAAGCGAGAGTTGCAATGCCTGATCGAGCCGGCAGACGACGAGGCCCGCGGCTGTGGATTCGCAGAGGCCTGCTGACAGTCCTGTGTGTTTACGGCCTGCTGGCCGCCTTCGCCCTGGTCGCGGGGCTGATCGGCCTGTTCGGGCCGGACGGCGATCCGCTGGCGATGGCGCCGTTGATCCTGCTGGGCATGCCCTGGAGCCTGGCGCTTGCCCTGGTCAGCGGCGACTCGATCGCGCTGAGCCTCGCGGTCGTGATCGGTTGCGTGCTGGTGAACCTGGCGGTCCTGCTCGGACTGCTCAGGCTGATCGGCAAGCCGAGACGTCGAAGGACGATGGTCTGAACCGGACGGCTACTTGCCGCCGGCGCCGGTGATTTCCTTGATCATGGCCTGGACCTGGGCCTTGCCGCCCACGCTCCAGACCAGCTTGAGGTAGGCCAGCGTGCTGGACGCAGCCCCCTCGAACTTCCACTCGCAGTCGTGGAAGCGGCATTCGCGGAACATCGGCGGCTGGCCGCCGGCATAGACCATCCGGCAACCGCGGAATTCGCAGTCGGAAAAGCCTTCGCCGTCGAGCGCGACGGTTTCGTGGTTGAAGATCGTCGCGGTCTGCATGGCGTCGTCCTACTTGTCGTCGGACGGAGCGTCGCCGGCGGGTTGTTCGCCCGTGCGTTCGCGCTTCGCGGCGGCCTTTTCGGCGGCCTTGATCGCCTTCGCACGCTCGCGCTCACTGCGCTCGAAATTGTAATTGGGCTTGCGCGCCATTGCGGCGATCTCCCTTCTGGGTTGGAGATCCAGCCGCTATCGACGCGCCCGGAGGCGTCGTCGTTAGTCGGGCGGATCAGCTTGTGGCGGCTCTTCCAACGGCGCCTTGTAGGTGGCGGCGCAGATAGCCTCTAGGTGGCTGCGGATCGAGCGGGCGGCGAGCAGGGCGTCGACGGCGCGAAAGCCTTCGGCTTTCAGCTGGGTCTTGATCCCCGCCACATCCTTGAACTTGCCGGATCGGGCCAGAGCATAGGCGCGTTCGACGGTGGGCATGGTGGTGTCATTCCAAACGGTAGATACGCGCCGGGTGAAGACGCGGCTTGCACCGCGCCTTCAGGAACCGGATTAAAATCCGGCTCCCCCGGAACGAACCTTAGCCGGCCTGGAGTTGGCCGGCCGACATCTTGCCGCTGCGCTGATCGCGCTCAAGCTCGAACTGGAGCTTTTGGCCTTCATTGATCGTGCCGAGGCCCGAACGTTCGACGGCCGAAATGTGGACGAACACGTCCGCGCCGCCGTCATCGGGTTGGATGAAGCCGAAGCCCTTGGTGGGGTTGAACCATTTCACGGTACCGGTAGCCATGTGTATCACCTTTTGGTGCTGCTGTTCGCGCGACCCAGTTGGACCGCTCGATCAAATTTTCGGTGAGGATGATGGCAGACCCGGGAGCTCGATCCGAAGAGCAAGCGTGGAGAGCAACCGAACCTTAGCGATATTCGATGCCCCTCTTATGCGCCCGATATTCCGGAAAATCCACCGCAATACGTCACGACCGGCCGGATTGACCCGCCGGGCACGTCTGATTCAGGCTCGAAACAGGGATCGAGGCCGCCGTTCGACAGGCGGCCGCTGCGTCCCAAAACCCTTACCGCGTCTGCATTTCAGCGAAGTCGGCGGCGACCGCCTGTACGTCTTCGGGGAAGTCGGACATTTCCTGGATCTGGCGAAGCTCGATCACCTCGTTTTCGCCGCCCGGGCAGCGCATGGCCCAATCCTTGGCCTCCTGAAGCGAGGCCACGTTGATGATCCAGAAGCCGCCCAGCACCTCCTTGGCCTCGGCGAACGGACCGTCGGTGACCAATGGCCTGCCGCCCTTGAACGACACGCGGGCGCCCATGGACGGCGGATGCAGCCCCTCGGCGGAGACCAGCACCCCGGCCTCGACGAGCGCCTGATTGAATTTCATCATCTCGGCGACGGCGTCGGCCTCGGGCAGGGTTCCGGGCGCGGCGCTCTCGTAGCCGCCGGGGATCATCAGCATCATGAAACGCATGGGTCGTGCTCCTCGCTTGATCGAGCCGTCCGGTCCGCGCCGGCGACGTCACCGTAACGACGAACCATGACATCGACCGCCGACATTTCCGCGGCGACCTTTTTCAGAATTTCAGCCCGCCGGGATCGCCACGAGGGGTCCACGGGCCGAACCGCTCTCGTCGTTGAGCGAGATCATCACCTGGACAGCAGGAAGACCTGCTTGGAGGCTGTGTCGTCCTGCGCGATCCAGTACCAGCGCCCGCGATAGATCACCGACGCACAGGCGTCCGCGGGCGCCTGCGAGCCGCTGTGGATCCGCACCAGGGCGTTCGGCGCGAACCGGCCCTCGCCGGTCAGGTCGACGCACTGGGCCATCCGCCGAGGATCTCGAACACCGACCGGGACCTCCGGTCGAGCCGGGACGCAGCCTGGGGATACGCCCCATGCGCCGATGCCCGGCGACCATCGGTCGCCCTTGCCTCGGCGCTTCCTCCGCCCCATTTCAGCGATGCGCGCAGAATCCGGTTACGGTCGGCGCGAACGATCCAGCCACCCGAGGACCTCCGTGCAGCCCATCATTTCCGTGGAGGGTCTTACAAAGACCTACGCCGGAGGATTCCAGGCGCTCAAGCGCATCGACCTGGAGATCCGCCAGGGCGAGATCTTCGCCCTGCTCGGCCCGAACGGGGCCGGCAAGACGACGCTGATCAGCATCATCTGCGGCATCGTCAACGCCTCGACCGGGACGGTGATGGCGGACGGCGCCGACATCCGCAAGGACTACCGCGCCGCCCGCTCGTCCATCGGCCTGGTGCCGCAGGAGCTGAACACGGACGCGTTCGAGACCGTCTGGGCGACCTGCCGGTTCAGCCGCGGCCTGTTCGGCAAGGCTCCGGACAACGCCTACCTTGAGAAGGTGCTGCGCGACCTGAGCCTGTGGGACAAGAAGGACAGCAAGATCATGACGCTGTCGGGCGGCATGAAGCGCCGGGTGATGATCGCCAAGGCGCTGAGCCACGAGCCCAAGATCCTGTTCCTCGACGAGCCGACCGCCGGCGTCGACGTCGAGCTGCGGCGTGACATGTGGGAGATGGTCCGGGGCCTGCGCGAGCGCGGCGTGACCATCATCCTGACGACCCACTACATCGAGGAGGCCGAGGAGATGGCCGACCGGATCGGGGTGATCAGCAAGGGCGAGATCATCCTGGTCGAGGACAAGGCCGTGCTGATGCACAAGCTGGGCAAGAAGCAGCTCACCGTGCAGCTGCAGTCGCCGCTGACCGCCCTCCCCGCCGAGCTGGCCAGCGACAGTCTGGAGCTGTCGGAGGACGGGACCGAGCTGGTCTACAGCTTCGACACCCAGAGCGAGGAGACCGGCATCGCCCCGCTGCTGCGCCGGCTCCACGACCACGGCATCGACTTCAAGGATCTCCGCACCCGCGAGAGCTCGCTCGAGGAAATCTTCGTCAACCTCGTGAGGGCGCGCCAATGAATATCCACGCCATCCGGGCCATCTACACCTTCGAGCTGTCGCGCTGGTTCCGCACGGTGATGCAGAGCATCCTGGCGCCGGTGATCTCGACCTCGCTCTATTTCGTCGTGTTCGGCTCGGCGATCGGATCGCGGATGACCGACATCGGCGGCGTGCCCTACGCGGCCTTCATCATCCCCGGCCTGATCATGCTGTCGCTGCTGACCGAGAGCATCTCGAACGCCTCGTTCGGCATCTACATGCCCAAGTGGTCGGGCACGATCTACGAGCTGCTCTCGGCCCCGGTCTCGGCCTTCGAGACGGTCATCGGCTACGTCGGCGCCGCGGCGACCAAGTCGGTGATCCTGGGCCTCATCATCCTGGTCACGGCGCGGCTGTTCGTACCGTTCGAGATCCAGCACCCGTTCGTCATGGCCGCCTTCCTGGTGCTGACGGCGGTCACCTTCAGCCTGTTCGGCTTCATCATCGGCATCTGGGCGGACGGCTTCGAGAAGCTGCAGATCGTGCCGACACTGATTGTCACGCCGCTGACCTTCCTGGGCGGCAGCTTCTACTCGATCAGCATGCTGCCGCCGATCTGGCAGAAGATCACCCTGTTCAACCCGGTGGTCTATCTGGTCAGCGGCTTCCGCTGGGCCTTCTTCGGGGTGTCGGACGTCAACGTCTGGGTCAGCCTGGCGGCGACGGGCGGCTTCCTGCTGGTCTGCATGGCCGGCATCTGGTGGATCTTCAAGACCGGCTACAAGCTGAAGGTCTAGGGGACGATCAGTCCGGCTTTCGGGGTTTCGCCCGACTGACGCCACGGCCGGCGCGCGCGAGCCTGCGGTCCATCATGATCCGACAGGAGACGCGACATGTTGCGCACCGCCCTACCGACCACCTTCGCCCTGCTGCTGCTTGTGGGCTGCGCCTCGGGGCCGACGGTCAACGTCGACTCCGATCCCTCCGCGGACGTCAGCCGCTACAGGACCTACTCCTGGGCCTTCAGCAGCACGCCGCGCGGGATGAACCCGCTGACCTATGAGCGGGTGAAGTCCTCGATCGACGCCAACCTGGCCTCGCGAGGCTACAGCCAGGCCAGCCCCGGCGACTTCGCGGTCGGCTTCACCCTGGGCGCGCGGGACAAGGTCGAGGTCGACGACTTCGGCGCCTACGGTCCCTACTACCGCGGCTGGGGCTGGGGGCCGCGCTACGGCAACGTCGACGTGCGCAACGTGACCGAGGGCACGCTCACCATCGACATCTACGACACCGGCACCAAGAAGCCGGTCTGGCACGGCGTCGCGACCCAGACCATCGGCTCGACCGCCGCCACCCAGGAGCAGATCGACGTCGCCGTGAACGCGGTGCTGGCCAAGTTCGGCGCTCCGCCGCCCGCCCGGTAGCTAGGGACTGTCGAGACCCAGGGGGATGAAGGCGCGGACCTTCGTCCCCACCAGCAGCGGGGTGATCGTCAGCCGGCCGCCGAGCTGGGCGAGCCTGGCCCTCATGCCCGTGATCCCGACCCCTGGCGCCGCGTCGGACATGCCCACGCCGTCATCCTCGACCTCGACGATGGCGGCGTTCTTCCTGAGGATCAGCTCGACCCGAACCCGTCGCGCGCCCGCGTGTCGGTAGACGTTCATCAGCGCTTCCTGGGTGACGCGGAACAGCACCACCTCAGCGTCGTCCGGCAACGCCCGCAGCCGCGTGGGCAGGCGCAGGTCGAGCTCCAGGTTCGCCCGCCGGCTGAAGCCCTCGACGAAGCGGCGGGTGGTGTCGATCAGGCCGCGCCGCTTCAGCAGCGGCGGATGGAGCAGGTAGGAGAAGGCGCGGATCTCGCGCTGGGCGGTGGCCAGGGACGTGCGCAGATCGCGGAAGATGCGCGCCTCGACCCCGTTGTTGGCCTCCAGCCGGCGCTGCAGGGCGCCGAGACCCAGGTCGATGGCGACCAGATGCTGGGCCGTGGAGTCGTGCAGTTCGCGCCCGACCCGCCGCCGCTCGGACTCGGCGGCGTCGAGCAGGGCCTTGGCGGCGGCGTCCAGGGCCTCGGCCATGGAGCGGCGCTCGGTGATGTCGGTGGCGACGCCGAGCACGCGGCGCACCTGTCCGCGGCGATCGCGCGCCAGCACCCGGGCCCGCACCTCCAGCCAGCGCCAGCCGCCCTCGGCGTGCGGCAGGCGAAATGCGACGGTCTCGACCACCCAGTCGTCCATCGCCTTGAGCGCGGCCAGATGGCCTTCGACAACCGGGCGATCCTCCGGGTGAACGAGCGCGCGAACGTCGGAGATGACGAAGCCGTCGGTCCGGCTGCCGCCCAGCATTTCGGCCAGATGGCGCGCGACGTAGAGCGAGCGGCCCTTGGGCACGTCGTAGATGTAGATCAGCCCCTCGTTGACCCGCGCCAGCCGGTCGAAGGCCAGGCTGTGGCCGCGCTCTCCGGGCAGGCGTGAACTGCGGCGGCGCTCGGCGTCGACCAGCACCAGCCGGCCGCCGTCTAGCCGCTCCAGCGGAGTCAGCAGGACCCCGTGCGGGTCGCCGCCCGAGGCGGCCAGCAGGGTCTCGATCCTGACGGGCTCCAGACTCTCGGCCGCCCGGGCCGCGCCGCTGGTCAGGGCGAGCGCCGCCTCGGCGGACAACACGTCGGCCAGCGGACGATCCTCGACCATCGCCTGGGTCAGCCGGGTCATCCTGGAGAAGGTCTCGTTGACGGCGACGAAACGCGCCTCGCCATCCCGCACCATCAGAAGGGAAAGCGGGAATCCGAGCGCCTGAAACACGGCTCCGTAGTCAACCTTTGCGGGAACAGACAGCCATGCCGCTGCTACCGCCGGTTCCCCGGCCATCGGGACCTCCCATCCGCGAGTCGGAAACAACAGGACGACAAGTTCCCGTATACGCCCCAACCCGAGGCTGTATGGTAGCCTATACTGAGACGTAAGAGTGCTAACTCACATTAATGGTACCGGAATAAAAAAGCTCGGCCTCCGCAATTACCCGGATGCGATGCTTTCCCAAGTCAGTGCAAGTTAGCGTGGGCGCAAACGAGGGGCGCACGAATGCTACGGATATTGATCGCTGACGATCACGATGTCGTGCGCCGCGGTGTGCGCGATGTACTGGAAAGTCAACCGGGATGGGAAATCTGCGCCGAGGCGGCCGATGGCCGGCAGGCCGTGGAACTCGCGCTGAAGGAGAAGCCGGACGTCGCGGTGCTGGATGTCTCGCTGCCGTTGTTGAATGGCATCGGGGTGACCCGGCAGCTGCGCCAGGCCCTGCCCCGGACGGAAATCCTGCTGTTCACGATGCATGACGACGACGAGACCGTCAGCGGCGGCCTGGCCGCCGGCGCGCGCGGCTATGTGCTCAAGAGCGACAGCGACCAGCAGCTGATCAACGCGGTGACCGCGCTCGGCGCGCACCGCCCCTACTTCTCGGACTGTGTCTCCGAGCTGTTGCTCGACGCGGCCCTGCACGATCGCAAGAAGTCGCGGCTGGAAAGCTTTACCGCCCGCGAACTGGAAGTGGCCCAGCTGATCGCCGAGGGCTGCGGCAACAAGCAGATCGCCCGAAACCTCGGGATCAGCGTCAAGACGGTCGAGAGCCACCGCGCCGCGGCCATGCGCAAGGCGGGCGTCCGGACGGCGGCGGAGTTCGTCCGCTTCGCCATCAAGCACAACCTCATCCAGGCCTGACCCGGAGCCCTGCCGCGCTGGACAGGACTCCCCGGGGTCCGCCCTAGGGTTTCACCGGATTTCCGGCGCCCCGCCCCCCTGCGAGCCTTCGACCGGCATCAGGGACACGGCGCGATGAGACAGGCGGAGACCATTGGCATTTCGGCGGACGAGGTCCGCGCCCTGGCCAGAACGGGGGTCCTGTTCGGGTTTCCGCTGGTGGCCATGGACATGGTCCGGCGCGCCCACCCCACGCCCTGCGCCCGCTTCCTGCGCCTGGCCGCCGATCCGTCCGCGGTCGCACCCGGCCTGCCGCGCGACCGCGATCCGGACCTTATCGCCTCGAGCGCCTGGCTGGACCTGACGGACGGTCCGATGGTCCTGACCCTGCCCGACCTGCATGGCCGCCACGCGGTGGTCACGCTGTTCGACGCCTGGGGTTGGCCGATCGCCTCGCTCGGCTCGCGGACCACCGGCGGCGTCGGCCGCGACGTGGCGGTGGTCGGGCCGGACTGGCGCGGCGAGCTAGCCTGCGGCCTGTCGGCGGTGCGCTCGCCCAGCCGCGCGGTCTGGGCCACGGCGCATCTGCGCGCCCATGGCGCGGCCGACCTGGAAGCGACGCGCGAGCTGCACCGCCGGCTGTTCATCACCCCGCTGCTGAACACGCGCGAGCGCCCCTCCGACATCGGCACGGACCTCGTCGTGCTGGACCCGGCCAGGCCGCTGGCTGAGGCCATGGCCGAGCTGTCGGCCGGGGTCTTCTTCCATCGCCTCGCCGGCCTGCTGGCCATGGCGCCGGCGACGCGGGAGGAGCGGCCGGAGCTCGACGCCCTGGCCCGGCTGGGCGTGATCCCCGGCAAGCCGTTTGAGTGGGGCGGCTGGCCCGAGCCGCAGATCTCGGCGCTCGAGGACGGAGCCGCCGAAGGTCTGGCGCGCCTCCAGACCCTGGCCCGCAGCGAGGCCACCGGATGGTGGCCGGCCTCCACGCCGATCCCGCGCGGTGAAGCTGCCGAAGCCCGCGCCGCGCGCCTGTGGACCAGCCTCGGCGCCGCCCCGCAGGAAGACGTGCTGACCCTGGTCAGCGAAACCGACGAGAACGGCCGGCCGCTGGATGGCGCGCATCGCTATCAGCTTCGGTTCGAGCCCGGCATGACGCCGCCCGTTGAGGCGTTCTGGACGCTGGACGTGCTCGGCCCGGACGGCGCGCCGCTGCAGTCGGATCACGGCCACGTCGCGATCGGCGACCGGGGCCCGATCGCCTGGACCCATGACCGCGCGATCCAGGTCCCGGTCCAGCACAAGCGCCCGGCCCGGGACCCGGCCAACTGGCTGATCGCGCCGCAGGGCCGGTTCGCGTTGCGCCTGC
>Ga0247813_10003462_pt1 | contig 10142 bp, 12 predicted proteins | sample UWRJL169409C1_FD_180719 | JGI IMG/M metagenome (GOLD analysis project Ga0247813, IMG submission 180719) | Plant litter microbial communities from Arlington Agricultural Research Station in Wisconsin, United States - UWRJ-L169-409C-1 | ecosystem: Environmental > Terrestrial > Plant litter >... | reverse complement strand
AAGTATTAAAAGTTGTTCCATTATGTTTCTTTGATCGATCGCTTATAGAGATAAGTAAGTATACAATAACAAGGAGATGATTCCAACAACCATCATTAATATGTAGAAGCCTACATTACCGGTTTGCAGTAACCTTAAGCTTTTACTGGCTTCTGAGGTTCCCCATCCAAAACCATTAACCAAACCGTCAACCACTTTAGTATCTATAATCCGATAAAAGAAGGTAGAGAAGGCATCCAGTGGTTTTCTGATCAGCATGTCGTAGATTTCATCCACATAAAATTTGTTATAAGAAAGACTTTGTAAAGCAGGTCTTTTTGCCTCATCAGCTACTGGGATATGCGCTTGTTTATTGTATTTCAGGTAAGCAAAAGCAATAGCGATTAATACGCCGAGTACTGATACCGCCATTAATATGTATTCTGTAGCATGACTTGGTGCTGCGCCATGGTGTTTAATTACTGGCGATAACCATTGAGACAACCAGTGGCTGCCACCCAATGACTCAGGGATTCCAATGATACCACCGATAGCAGATAAAACAGCCAATACGATTAAAGGAACCGTCATCGATTGAGGTGATTCGTGTATTTTCTCTTCTTCATGGTGAGCTCCTCTATACTGTCCGTAGAAAGTAAGGTATAACATTCTGAACATGTAGAAAGCCGTTAAGAAAGCTGTGAATACGGCAATCGCCCAAACGATCTTATTGTATTCAAAGGCATGCGCCAGGATCTCATCTTTTGAAAAGAAGCCCGAAAATGGTGGGAGTCCGGAAATGGCTATCGTACCGATTAACATGGTGATAAAGGTAATAGGAAGCTTTTTACGCAGGCCACCCATATGTCTCATGTCCTGTTCATGGTGCATGGCATGAATTACCGAGCCCGCACATAAGAACAGTAACGCTTTAAAGAACGCATGTGTAATTACATGAAAGAATGCACCGTCATAAGCGCCAACACCTAAGCCAATAAACATGTACCCTAATTGTGATACGGTAGAATAAGCCAGTACTTTCTTAATGTCAGTTTGTGTTAACGCGATTAATGCACCCAATACGGCGGTAGCCAATCCAACTATGGTAATGAGGTGTTGAATAACCGGGGCAAGATCAAATAAGATATTAGATCGCGCAATCATATAAACACCCGCAGTTACCATGGTAGCGGCGTGTATTAAAGCAGAAACTGGCGTTGGTCCAGCCATTGCATCTGGCAACCAGGTATACAACGGCAATTGGGCAGACTTACCGCAAGCACCAATAAATAAGAATAACGTAATTAGAATAATGGGCGTGTGACCTGGTAACAGGTTAGCGGCAAGTGGGAATACTTTAGAGAATTCTACACTTCCAAAAGTGGTGTAGATTAAAAATACCGCCAACAAAAAGCCCAGGTCGCCAATACGGTTGATCACAAATGCTTTTTTCGCCGCAGTGGCGTAACTGGCATTGGTAAACCAAAAGCCAATGAGCAAATACGAACAAAGTCCTACGCCTTCCCAGCCAATAAACATCACAATGTAGTTGGAACCTAAAACGAGTAACAACATGAAAAATATAAACAGGTTGAGGTAACTGAAGTACTTACCAAATCCTTCATCACTATGCATATACCCAATGGAATATACATGGATCAAGAAACCAACGCCCGTAATAATCAGCAGCATGATACTGCTTAGTGGATCAACCAGAAAGGATAGTGGAATCCGTAAGTCTCCGGCGTTTATCCAGTCAAAAAGGAATATTTCATGTGACTTATTTGCATCAGCACCCAATTCAAGGAAAATGCCAATGCTAAGGGCAAAGGAAAGGAGTATCACACCGCTGCCGATAAACCCTATCAGGTTTTTGGATAAAGTATTTCTACCCAGACCATTTATAATAAAGCCTAAAAGTGGAATCAACGGAACCAGCCAAACTAAATCTATCATCTTATAATTCTATTCTTAATAATTACCACTTAAGGCGATTCAACACATTAATATCTGTAGACTGGGTATTTCGATAAACCATCACGATGATGCTCAACCCAATCGCCACCTCGGCAGCCGCCAGTGCCATAATAAAAAACACGAACACCTGACCTGAAGCATCATTATGATGCACAGAAAAAGCGGCCAATAATAGGTTGACAGCATTTAGCATCAACTCTACCGACATGAAAATAACAATAGCGTTTCTACGGGTTAATACCCCGATCACACCAATGGTAAAAATAATTGCACTCAGCCAGATGTAATGGTTAAGTGGCACTCCCTGCAGTTCTTGCGTAATGTTTTCCACTATACTTTTTCTTTTTTAGTTAATAATACTGCTCCAACCATGGCCGTTAATAATAATATCGATGACAACTCAAACGGAAGCATAAACGGACCAAACAACTCCTTACCCAGGTTTTTGACCAAACCTAAATTAGGGTTCCTCAATACTAATGGATCTGCCAGAGATGTTGCTTTTAATGACCCGATTAAGGTAACGGCCAGGCAGCACCCTGCAACAATACCGATAAGTTTTACCAGGTTAGACTTTGTTGGCTCATTATCCTGATTGAGATTCAGTAACATCAGCACAAACAGGAACAGTACCATGATGGCACCCATGTATACAATGAAGTTAACCACAGCTAAAAACTGAGCATTCAACAGAATATAATGAATAGTAAAAGTGAAAAACGTGACAATCAGATAAAGTACACTATGCACTGGGTTCTTAGAAAAGATAACCATCAGGGAAAAGAAAATACTTAAAATCGCTACGATATAGAATACAGATGTACCCATTTATAATTTATTAAACTGTTTAATTAAAAGCCGAAAGGCACCAATATTATTTTTTTTCCAATGGTGCTTCCACCAGTTTGTCTTTTCCGTAAATGAAGTCCTTGCGCAGGTAATCAGAAGGTACAATTGGACCATCTAAGTAAATAGCTTCCTTAGGACAGGCCTCTTCGCATAACCCACAGAATATACACCTCAGCATATTGATCTCATATACTGCAGCATATTTTTCTTCCCGATATAACGCCTTTTCTTCCGGTTTACGTTCGCCAGCAATCATGGTGATGGCTTCCGCAGGACACGAAAGTGCACAAAGGCCACAAGCGGTACAGCGTTCGCGACCATCTTCATCCCTTTTCAGGGAATGCATGCCTCTAAAATTGGTTGAAAACTCTCTTTGCACCTCAGGATACCTGATGGTAGCCTCTTTTTTGAAAAAGTGGCTGATCGTTATCGCTAGTCCTTTTCCTATTGCAGGCAAATACATGCGCTCTGCAAAATTCAGTGGCTTTTGTTCTAATACTTTCTTTTTATTGGTTAATGGTTCCATTAAACCTCCTTTTATATCCGCAAGCGGAACGTTAAAATTTTTCTACTAATGCAATCACCACACCGGTGACAATAATATTCGCAATGGCCAATGGAATTAATACTTTCCATCCCAGGTGCATTAACTGGTCATAACGGAAACGTGGAATTGTCCAACGTACCCACATGAAGAAAAATATAAATGCAAATATCTTAATGAACAACACCAGGGTGCCTATGATGGGACCGATAACAGGTCCGACATTCAACAATACCCAATCCATTCCAGGATAATTATAACCTCCAAAATAAAGTGTGGCTATCACGGCTGATGAAACGAACATGTTAATGTACTCTGCAAAAAGATAGAAACCCAACTTCATGGAAGAGTATTCTGTATGATAACCACCAATTAATTCGGTCTCACATTCTGGTAAATCAAAAGGCGCCCTATTGGTTTCTGCAAAGGCACAGATCAAAAAGATAATAAACCCTAAAGGCTGATAAATTACGTTCCAATGCCAGCCGTGTTGCTGTTCTACAATTTCACTTAAACTCATCGTTCCAGTGACCAGCAACAATGCGATAATGGAAAGTCCCATACCAATTTCGTAACTGATATTCTGAGATGCTGCACGAATGGCACTTAACAAGGAATATTTATTGTTCGAAGCCCAACCACCGATCATTACACCATACACACCTAATGATACGACACCGAAGATGTATAAAACACCCACGTTAATATCGGCTACTTGTAATGGAATAACACGATCACCAATGGTGATGTCAGATCCCCATGGAATAACCGCTGTACCAATACAGGCCGTAAGCATGGATAAACCAGGACCAATCATAAATAACCAACGACTGGAGTTTGTTGGAACGATTTCTTCTTTCATGAACATCTTCAGGCCATCGGCCAAAGGCTGGAACATTCCAAAAGGCCCTGCACGGTCCGGACCAAGGCGGTCTTGCAAAAACGCTGCAACTTTTCTTTCCGCATAGGTAGAATACATCGCAATCAAAAGCGTAACGCCAAATATGACGGAGACAAGAATCAGTTTTTCTATAATTAATGCGTTCTCCATTAGAATTTACTCGTTTTTTCTAGTTCAATTTGATTGGCTAATTGCAACTGTGGATTATTCTGTATAACAGGTAAAGGAACCATGGTCTCGTAATGATTTGAAGAGATTACTGAGGCATCACTAATATGTGTAGGGTGTTCAAGTACCCAATCAGCTGTTTTTTTCTTTTCAAAGCGGCAGGTATTGCAGATGAATTCCTCTACTTCTCCGTAGATATCTTTGCGGGCAGTAATCCTCAATACATCCTCCCCCTTGTACCACAGGGTTACTTTACCACTGCAAGTAGGGCAATCGCGGTGTGCATCGATGGGTTTAGTAAACCATACCCTATTTTTGAAACGGAATGTTTTATCTGTTAAAGCACCAACGGGACATACATCGATAATATTTCCAGAGAAATCATTCTCTACAGCCGTTTTGATATAGGTGGAAATTTCTGAGTGATCACCGCGGTTTAAGATGCCATGAACACGTCTATTGGTAATTTGATCTGCCGTAAACACACAACGATAGCATAAAATGCACCTGTTCATATGTAACTGAATCTTATCGCCAATATCAATGCGCTCAAATGTACGACGTTCAAACTCATACCTTGTTTTTTGCAAACCGTGTTCGTAACCCAGGTTTTGCAAATCACATTCACCAGCCTGGTCACAAACCGGGCAATCCAGTGGATGATTGATCAGCAAAAACTCCACGACACCTGCACGTGCTTCTATCACCTCCGGAGAAGTAATATTTTGTACTTCCATACCGTCCATGACTGTGGTACGACAGGAAGCCACCAGTTTAGGCATCGGTCTTGGATCCTTTTCTGAACCCTTGCTTACCTTAACAATACAGGTACGACATTTTCCCCCACTTCCTTCCAATTTGGAATAGTAGCACATCGCAGGAGGCACAATATCCCCGCCTATTTGCCTTGCAGCATTTAGAATCGATGTACCGGGCTCGACTTCAACAGTTATACCGTCTATGGTAACCTTAACTTTATCACTCATTGTTAAAGATATTCTTTAATTTTCTGTAGTAACTTCTGCTTTCGCTATAGGTTCAGCATAATTTGCTAAACCATAATTTGTATCCAGGCTTTTAACTGGCTCTTTTACGTGCCATTCAAATTCATCCCTGAAATGCCTGATCGCACTGGCCACTGGCCAGGCTGCAGCATCACCTAATGGACAAATCGTATTGCCTTCAATATTTTTAGCAACATTGATTAATAAATCAATATCACTCATTTTTCCGTGGCCATATTCTAAACGATGTAACACTTTTTCCATCCATCCCGTACCTTCACGGCAAGGAGAACACTGACCACAGCTCTCATGTGAATAAAATCTAGCGAAGTTCCAGGTATTTCTAACCATACACTGGTCTTCATCAAAAGCAATAAATCCACCGGATCCCATCATGGTACCCGTTGCAAAACCACCTTCAGACAAGGATTCGTAGCTCATTAACCTCTGATCACCGTTAGCCAATTTCAGCGTCAGATTAGCAGGAAGTACAGGTACGGAAGAACCACCGGCAACTGTCGCCTTAAGTCTTTTCCCATTGGCAATACCGCCACAGTATTCATCAGAATAGATAAACTCTTCTACTGGTAATCCCAGCTCAATTTCATACACACCTGGTTTCACTAAATTACCTGACGCAGAGATTAACTTGGTACCGGTACTACGACCGATTCCTATCTTAGCATATTCTTCGCCACCATCATTGATAATTGGAACAACAGCTGCAATCGACTCCACATTGTTTACTACAGTTGGTCTTCCATACAATCCTGCAATAGCAGGAAATGGCGGCTTAATTCTCGGATTGCCCCTTTTACCTTCCAAAGACTCTAATAATGCAGTTTCTTCACCACAGATATAAGCCCCGCCTCCTGGCTGAACATACAGTTCCAGGTTATAGCCTGTTCCCATGATGTTTTGACCCAGATAACCAGCATTTCTAGCTTCAGCAATTGCTTTTTCCAGGATCCTGATTTGTGGCATCATTTCGCCACGCACGTATATGTAGGAAGTATTGGCACCTAAGGCATAACTTGACACAATCATTCCTTCAATTAAAGCATGAGGAATATGGGTCATCAGGTACCGGTCTTTGAAAGTTCCAGGTTCCGATTCGTCAGCATTGCAAACCAGGTAACGTGGCACACCCTCTGGTTTTGCCAGAAAGCTCCATTTCATCCCCGTAGGAAACCCTGCACCACCACGGCCGCGCAAACCAGATTTTTTAACTTCTTCAACCACTTCCTCAGAAGTTAAGGTTTTCAAAGCTTTTTCCACAGCACGGTAACCGCCTTTCTGGCGATAGACATCAAATGTGTTGATACCTGGTACGTTGATATGTTCTAATAATAGTTTACGAGCCATTATTTATTGCGTAAGTTCTCTATTAATTCATCTACCTTTTGCTCGTTCAGGTTCTCATAGAAAGTGTAATCCGGACCAATTTGTAAAACCGGACCGTAACCGCATGCGGCTAAACATTCTACGCCTCTCCAGCTAAACAAGCCATCAGGTGTTACTGTATTTTCTTTGACGCCAAGCTTAGTTTCAATATGAGCCATTATCTTTTCTGCTCCTACTAAACAGCATGGTCCTGTACGGCATACTTCCAATACATACTTACCTGAAGGTTTTAAAAAATACATCGAATAGAAAGATGCAACTTCGTAAACCTCTATAGGTTCAATGTCAAGGAATGCAGCAACACGGTCCATCGCCGAAGCACTTAACCAACCTTGCTCTGCCTGAACTTCATGTAATATCGGCAACAATGCAGACTTTTGTTTGCCTTCCGGGTATCTGCCTGCAATTTCATCAAACTTTACAAGTAAAACTGATGAAAATTCCACAGGTTGTTGTTCTTCTACTTTAAGCATCTAGTTCTCCTGCTATAATATTCATGCTACTCATGTTAATGATGGCATCCGATAACAACATCCCCTCACTCATTTTGGCATACATTTGATAATTTATAAAACTTGGGCGCCTGAAGTGTAAACGATAAGGTGTTCTGCCGCCATCGTTAATCAGGTAGAATCCCAGTTCGCCATTTCCACCTTCCACAGCATGGTAAACCTCTGCTTTTGGAGCATCAATCTCCCCCATCACTATTTTAAAATGATAGATTAAGGCTTCCATATTATTGTAAACCTCTTCTTTAGCTGGTAAATAAAATTCAGGAACGTCGGCATGAAAAATACCGGCCGGTTCATGTTTCAACTTTTCCAGGGCTTGCTCTATAATGCGCACACTTTGCCACATTTCTTCATTACGTACCAAGTAACGATCATAAATATCGCCACTGGTTCCTACAGGAACTTCAAAATCAAAGTCACCATATGATGAATACGGCTCACTGACACGAACATCGTAATCTATGCCAGTAGCACGCAAAAGCGGTCCAGTCCAACTATAACTTAAGGCGGTTTCTGCGGTTACTTTTGCTACTCCTGCCGTACGGTCTATGAATATTCGGTTTCTATTCAGTAAACTCTCGAATTCTCTAAGTGCTACTGGAAACTCTTTCAGAAACTTATTAATTTTCGCAAAAGCAATATCATTAAAGTCACGTTCAAAGCCCCCGATCCGACCAATATTTGTCGTTAACCTGGCGCCACAAATTTCCTCATAGATCTCGTAAATATGTTCTCTGAATTGGAATAAATACAAAAAGGTAGTTGTAGCTCCTGTATCCTGGGCAATAATGGTATTGCAAATAATATGATCGGAAATTCTCGCTAACTCCATTATAATCACCCGAAGGTAATCGACACGTTTCGGCATCTGAATATTTAGCAATTTCTCTACGGTCATATGCCATCCCATGTTATTGATTGGGGATGAACAATAATTCAATCGATCCGTTAAAGGAGTGATTTGATAAAACGGCCTGTGTTCTGCAATTTTCTCAAAAGCACGGTGGATATATCCAATCGTAGATACCCCGCTAACAATGCGCTCACCGTCTAATTGTAGAACATTTTGAAATACCCCATGCGTAGCAGGATGGGTCGGACCCAAATTAAGGGTGACCAACTCACTTTGAGGATCGTTATCTGTATATACTGGCTGATTGCTCATGTTATTATCTACCAAAGTATTCGTCTTTTTTGTCAACTCTATTTGGATCTTCCAATGGATATTGTTTTAACATCGGAAATACACCAAGATCGTCCATGTTCAAAATCCTTCTCAAGTCCGGATGACCGTCGAATTTTACGCCGAAGAAGTCATAAGTTTCACGTTCCATCCAATTTGCGCCATCCCATAAGGTAGTAGCCGTAGGAATTACCGGTTCTTGCTGGTCGATGAACACCTTCACCCTAACCCTAATTTTCTGCACCATATTGTGCAGGTGATATACAATTGCAATCCCGTGTTTCTTCTCCGGATAATGCACAGCAGTGATATCAGTTAGGAAATTAAAACTAGTCTTTTCATCCTCTTTAAGATATTTCAAGACCGGAATAATAACGTCTTTAGTGGTTTCAAAAGTCAATAGCCCATAAGGCTCATTAACATTTAAAATCTTTCCGTTAAACTTCTCACTTAATAATTGGATTAATATACTATTCTTAGTCTCTTCCATTATAATATCCCGTAAGAAGCTAACATTTCCTTGTATTGGTCTGAATCCCTTCTTCTGGATGATTCATTCCTGACAAGTTCCTGAATTTTACCGAAACCATCTAAAATAGCCTCAGGTCGTGGTGGACATCCTGGTACATAAACATCCACAGGAATGATCTCATCTATACCCTGTAATACAGAATAGGTGTCAAAAATACCTCCACTAGAAGCACATGCACCAACAGCCATTACCCAACGGGGCTCAGCCATTTGCAAGTACACCTGTTTCAATACAGGAGACATTTTTTTTGCAATCGTCCCCATCACCATCAGCAAATCTGCCTGGCGTGGAGAAAAACTTAAACGTTCCGAACCGAAACGCCCAAAATCATAATGAGAGCCCATGGTTGCCATGAATTCAATACCACAACAAGATGTTGCAAATGGCAAAGGCCATAATGAATGTGAACGGGCAAGGCCGACTACTTTGTCCAGGGAGGTGGCAAAAAAGCCAGATCCTTCTATCCCTGGAGGAGCATTTACTATATTGATGTCACTCATATTATAAACAAAAAATGGTTCATTCCTATACAGAATGAACCCCTAAATTACGATATTTTAGAAGGAATAAAGGCTTTCAAACGCCATTTATAATCGATCTAAATAATTATGTCCAATCAAGAACTTTTTTCTTTATGACGTAGATAAAGCCTAATAAAAGGGTACCCATAAATATAAACATCTCTATCATCCCTGTGGCACCCAATTCCCTAAAGTTTACCGCCCATGGGTACATAAAAATCACTTCCACATCAAATAAAACAAAGAGTATAGCAACTAAGAAATATTTGATGGAAAAGGGTTGACGTGCATTTCCTACCACTTTAATACCAGCCTCAAACGTAGACAACTTGTCGATGGTTTTTCTTCTTGGACCTAAATAGTGGGTAGCAATAAGCGTGACTACCACAAAACCAAGGGCAACGATTACTTGAAAAATAATTGGTAAAAAATCTGAAGGTATACTTTGTGTTTCCATGAAATGTCTTTATACAAAAATAACAGAAAAAGGCAGGATAACAACCCTGCCTTTCAAATAGATTTAAAAAAAGAACCTTATTTCTTCGTTCCGGATTTAGCAGCCGGTCCA
>Ga0247813_10003461_pt1 | contig 10145 bp, 19 predicted proteins | sample UWRJL169409C1_FD_180719 | JGI IMG/M metagenome (GOLD analysis project Ga0247813, IMG submission 180719) | Plant litter microbial communities from Arlington Agricultural Research Station in Wisconsin, United States - UWRJ-L169-409C-1 | ecosystem: Environmental > Terrestrial > Plant litter >... | reverse complement strand
ACGGGCTTGTCTTCCGTCTTCACCTCGGCAGGCTTGGCCTTTTCAAGCTCTTTGCCGACCTCGTTCTTGGCGTCGATTTCAGCCTTGGCCTTTTCGATAGCCGCCTTGCGATCGAGGGGTTTCTCTACGGGCTTTTCGTCCCGCTGGTGGTCAAGGTCGTTGGTGTTCGGCGCTGCGGTGCCAAGGTCAATAGAAGACGTGTCCGCAGGGCCCGTGGAGGGCTGCAGTTCGGTGGACATGATGATTTTCCCGTCTGAGAGGAAGGTTGCTTAAAGGATGTGGTCGAGTTTTCCGGCCGAGATATCAGCCTTGCCGCGCTCGACGGCCTCGCGGATCGCCTGACGGTCAGGACGAGGCATTGCCTTCGGCGTCGGGTTCACGAATGAACGATCGTCGCCAACTTCGATGTATTCCATGCCCTGCGGGTTACCGCCGGGCTTGTAGCTTTCACGCATGGCGGCCTTGGAGGTATAGACCTTGCCGTCTGCCATGCTCGTCAGCGGTTCTGTGGTGTCGAGCTTGATCATCGGCATGGGAAGATCCGAACGGGCTATTTCCCGCACCGGGTAGCACGCCACCGGCCACGGTTCGGCCAGATCATGCCACTTTGAACATTGGCGGCAGAAGCGCTCACTCATCGTTACGCATCCGGTACGGGGTTGGCCCAGGTGTTGAGACGCCAACCGGTGGCGCTGACTGCGATTGCCTGGAACGAGCTGTTGGCGGCAAGGGCGGCTTCGTTCGGGCCGGCAACGCCGTTAATCGTATTGCTGCCGGTCGGGCGAACCTCGCAGCCGGTGGCAAGGACGGCGCCGTAGATCGTCAAGCCAATCAGCGAGGCGCTGAGGGCCGGGAGCGTGACGATGTTATTGGCCGATGCCGACGTGATCAGGATCATGCCGTCGCTCGACGTGAGCAAGCCGGTTGTCAGGCCATCTGCGGTAGCCGTCACGGCACGTTCGACCGTGCTGTTCGGCTTGGCGGTATCGATCTGCTTTGCCACTTCGGCGGCAAGCGGGCCGACCATGCTGAGTTCGGTAAGGCGGCGCGTGTTGGCCATGGTATTCTCCTTAGGTTACGGGGTTTCCGGCTTCATCTACCACCACGAAGGGCGGTGCATTTTTTGTTACGAGGATGATCGGGAAGCCCTTGCCATTGCTGGCGACGGTGAGCTTCGGAGCGTTCTTGGTGACCGAGATCACGGGGACACCGCGACCATTGGTCGATACGACGACGGGAACGCCCTTCATATCAGCTCCACTTTCCGGGGATTGGGTTGCCGCTGAACAGATCCCACTTCGACGTGGCGGCGTTCCACATGAATTCATAGATCATCGTGCTGCTGACGACCGTCGTGGTTGCCAGGTCGCTCGAATAGGCGCTGTAGGCCGCGTTCCATGTCAGTGCACGCGTGGTGCCGTTGTCGCGGATACGGATCATCAGCCGTTGGCCATCCGTTGGCGTGCCTGACGGGGCGGCAATGGTGAGCGCGCCGGCTTGGGCAGATACAGCGACGAGATCGAAACTGTCCGCATCGGGCGTCAGGGTTGCCGTGGTCGCGGTGGTGGATACGCGAAGGGTAATGCGCTTGTTGGTCAGCGTCTGGGCTGATGTGGGCTGGACTGCAGTATCGGCTTTTGCACCTTGAGCGGCGGTCGCATAGTCCGAAGCATTGGTTGTCGCAGCGGTGCCTAGCCCGGTTATGGTGGCTACGCCTTGCGTTCCGGTGTGATTGGCCCGTGCGAAGGCATCAGCATTCTTGCCCTGCGGGTCGTAGGTGGCAATGAGCATGTCGCCCACACCGGCCGGCGTCCAAGCCATATCAAAGTCGTCACCGGAGACTTTAGCGAGAACCTCCCCGGTTGTCCCGCCTACGGGAACCGATTGTTCGGTTGTGACGAGGTCATTGCGGATCGCAAGATCCTTGTCGACCACGCCGGCAACCCCACCATCAGGCAGGCTGCCGATATAATCCCGCAGGGTCCGTGTCGTGATATCAACCATACACTTCCCCGATCAGGTAGTTGCCGTCGTCATCGGTGAGGTAGACGCCGGAATCGTCGGTGAGATAGACGAAGCCCGGAGGAGGCTCGGGGAAGGCCGGGCCAAGCACGCCCGGAAAGGCAAAGGACACGGTCAGCCCGCGACGACGGTATAGGCGGCTCATTTTGGCGCCGCCTTCGGTGCTTCAGCCTTGGCCTTTGCCGCTTCCTGTGCTGTCTGGCGGGATGCTGCAATCTTCTCGCGTTCAAGCTGGAGCTGCTGGGCCATCTGATCACGGCGGAATGCTTCATCAAGCATCATCTTGTCGCGCTCCAGCTGGGCTCGCTGCGCTTCCAATGCCGCGGACGCTTCAAGGTCCATTTGCTTGGTCTGCATGTCAGCCTGGAGTTGCGCCTGCTCACGTGTGACGGCCACCTCAGCATCGGCCTTACGGGCTTCAAGCAAGGCCTGCGCTTTGATCTGCTCAACTTGGGCGGCCATCTGTGGCGCGCTCTGCATCTCCTGCATCTTGAGCTGCAGTTCCTGCTCCTTGAGGGCGATTTCCTTGCCCTTCAGGCCAATCTCGGCTTCCTTGGCCTTGGCTTCCGCCTGGACCTTGGCCTCTTCCGGGTTTGGCTGCTCCGGCATGTCTTCCATCTGCTTGACCCACTCGTCTATCGAGCCTTCAAGCTGACGACCGGCGCGGTATGCCCCAAGCTGGAATTTCAGCAGTTCGCCAGCCAGCTGCGCGCCCGCCTTCCCCTGCATAGCGAGCGGTGCCAGAGCGGTGGCAGCCGCCGCAAACACGGTCATGTATTCGTTGCGAGCGGCCTTCTCTGCCTGCTCATCGGGATAGATGGTCGAGTCCGTCTCGATGTCGAATACGAAGGGCCGCGTCTTCTCGTTCTCGATAAGCTCCATGACCTGTTCGACAGTCGGCTCGGAGGCCGTTTTCTCAATCATCTCGCTGTATTTGGCGATGATAGCCTGTTGGGCCTGTTGAAGCTGCTGCTGGGCCGCCTGTGGGTTCTTCTGGGCCTGTTCCGCGCCCTCTGGGGTCTGGAGCATCTGCTCGGCCTGCTTGGTCAGCGCTTCAAGTTCCTCCTTGCCCGCGGCCTTCATCTCATCAATGCGCTTCTTGACCTGGGCATCGGTTGGGATGTCCATCTGGGACATGGTGAGCATGGTTTTCTTGGAGAACTCCTCCGCCATGATCTCGACCATGATTTGCACGACATCGCAGGCAACGCGCACAAGCTCGGCAACCTTGTCGCGGATACGCACCGCACCAAACTGCGCCTTGAGCGTCTGCGCCTTGGCGGTCTCATTCGGGTCGGTTGCGCCGCGCATGATGTCAGCCGTGCCGACGATCTGGTAAACGTCCTCGATCAGTTGGGCGCGGGTGAGAACGCAAGCCTGGATGGTCTGGGCAATCTGATCGATCGGAAGCCAGACGATCATATCCTTCATTGGCATCTGGCCGAGAACAGCTGCGTTGACGGGGACGAGCACCTTTGCGGCGTCGTCCATCTTCAACGCCATTTCCACGGCGTCACCAACATCACCGCCGGCCGGATACAGGCCCTTGACGCGCAGGCTATCGACAAGCCCATGAATTCGGGCCGTCAACTGGTTGATCTGGTCTAGTTGGTCCTCGTAATAGGTGACATCAGGGACCGGGATAAGCGAGCGGCGCTGCAGAGTACCAAATGCCGGCCGTGGGCATGGGTAGAAGCGCGACAGCTTGAGGTGCGGAGGCCCTTCGTCTAGTCGGACATCAACGCCCTTGCTGACCCAGTAGACCTTTTTCTCGGTCTTGCTCCAGATCTCCCAGACGCCGCACTTGAGCGACTTGTCCGCGCCGCCATTGCGCTGATCCTCGCGCCGAACCGAGTAATCGGCCTGCTGATACGCCGCGCCGCTGTGCTTGTAGAAGCGCTTGCGCATCTCCTTCTTGGACAGCCAAGCCCGACGAGCTACCCAGCCAACCTCGGCCCATTTGCGTGCCGGCTCGTGAATGAAGTCCTCACGGTCGAGGTGTTCGATGCAAACCTTTTCGGGTTCCCCGTCTTCCTCTTCCTCGTAGGTGACCCACGGCACGCCACGGCTGTTGATGGCGAGATCGTCCCGAACATCAAGCATGACCTGGTCGATATCGGTCTGGTCAAACCCGCTGACGGCGCAGCGCTCCAGCATCTCGGCTGCGGTGCGCTTGACCGGGTCGCGGTCCTTGAATTTTGTGGCCACGACAGGCACAGGCGGCCGACTGTAGATCGACGGCTTGATTACCTCGACGGTCGCCCAGAACAGGCTGAATTCGCGGTCGTCAAAATCCGAACTGCCGCGATCAGAAAACCCGCTCAGGTTCGAATAGAGCTTATCGACACGGTCGCACACGCGCTGCCATGCCGAGAATGTGCGCTCGGCCTGCTCTATCGCATCAAGCAGCCGCTTGGACGGCTTGGCCTTGCCCTCAAACTCTTCGTTCGATGGGTTTTCGTCGTCGTTCTCGTCAGGATCGATCATCTGCTACCTCAACGAGCCGCGTGCGTTCATAATTTCGACTGCTGAAAACCGAATCTTCGGATAGGGCCGGAATACGAGAAAATCACCATGGAATGATTGGTCGTATAGCGAGCAAGTCGGGGCAGCGGCGGCAAGGCGCCTACGGCAAACGGCGATGAGGCCCCCTACTAGTCTAGAGCCGTGGTAGCTCCATCCGGAATTTCGGGTGTTATCCAACTGCCCCACCGCCGTTTGTTCGAAACGAGAAAAAGCCCGGCGGTGAAGCCAGGCCCTCGGATTGCATGTGCTCACGATGGTTAGTTCGCGGCCTTCATCTGCCGGGTGGCCGAGCGATCGGCGCCAGCGGCTTCACGTTCGCGGACCATGGCGTTCTGCCGATCGGTCGCGGTAGGCTGATCCAGCGGGCTTTCCACCTTGTTGCCGGCAGCGTCCTGCTGTTCCTGCCACTTGGCGAGCAGTTCCGCCTTGATGACCGGGGAGACGTTCTCCGGGATGGCCAGCGGGTTGATGTTGTCGAGGTCAACGCCGATGGTCTTGGCGTCCTTGGCGGTCAGTGCGTGTCTCTTGGCCATGATAGCCTCCTATGCTCTGCTCTTGAGCCCAGCCACGACATCATCCGCCAGCGCCTGGGCCGTGCTGGCTGCCGTCTCATTTGACATGTCTGCCTCATCAGGCAGGAATACCGTTGCCTTGCGGCCATTGCCCATGCCGACGAAGCGAACGCCATTGATGGGCTGCTCGGGGTCAAGCACGACGCCGATGTTGCCCATGGTGACCGCAAGCATAGTTTTGATCTTCTGCTGGTTGAGGCCAATCATCTGCGTCTCCTACCGGCTATCGGCGTGGGCGGGGCGACAACGTAGCCCTCTTCCATCTCTTCCTCGACGGGCTCCGGGGCCGGCTCGCGCCCGCTCATGGTCTTGTCGAGGAGCTGGCCAACCAAGCCTAGCGCATCGACCGCGTCATCATGCACGCCAACCGGAAAGCTCATCATCTCGTTAATCAGGTCGGTCTTGTATTCGGCGTTGCGCAGAACCCGCAGCCCCCGCATGGCGATCCTGCCTCGAATGGCCTGCGCACGGACTGCCTTGTCGCCTCTTGTGGGGAAAGCCTCGCGGACGACATAAGCCTGACGCTCCAGCATGCGCTTGACCAAGAACGGGCCGACACCTGATTTGATCTGCCCGGTTTCCTCAGCCCAGCCGATTGGCTTCCACTTGAGCACTAGGTCGCAGAACGCCTCCACCCACTTGTCGGAGCTTGTCTGGTGCCGCCACATGTCGAGCAGCCATGGATTACCTTGCGGGTCTATGCCGATGACGACGTGAACCGTGTAGTCTCCACCATCCGACGTGACAGCGTAGTCAGACCCGCCGTAAACCCGCAGCGTTTCGCGGGGCGGCAGGCTGTCTACCTCGAATATCCAATCCCGTTTGAAGTAGTCGCCCGTCTCTGGGCTGGGTCGCTGCTGGTAGAGCGCTGACCAATCCCGTGGAGGCAACGCCCGCTTGATCTGGTTGAGCGCATCCAGGTCGTATTGCTCGGGCCACAGCGCATCGCCAGCATCGTTGATGGCAGGCAAATCAAGGACAGTCCATTCCTCGTGCCCGTGCTCAGCCTGCAGCCACCCCGCAAGGTCGTCCTCGTGCCACCGGGTTTGGATGATGACGATGCGACCGCCAGGCATGAGCCGGGTGTAGGCCGTGGACGTGTACCAATCCTTGGTCTTCTTGCGGATTAGCTCGGATTCCGCGTCCTCACGGTTCTTGACAGGATCATCAATGAGCAGCAGGTGAGCACCGCGACCAGTAAGAGGTCCGCCCACGCCCACGGCATAAAAGGCGCCGCGCTGCGATACAGCGTGTTCATAACCGCCCAGACTGCCATCGATATGAAACCGCTTCGCAGATTTCGAATCGTCAGCAAGCGTGACGCCAGGGAAAATAGCCTGATACCCGCCGTCCTCGATCTGGTTCTTGACCTTGCGCCCAAAATCATCAGCAAGCTCCTGCGCATAGGTGGCCGTAACGACGTAATGATCCGGGTTGCGGCCGAGATACCATGCCGGGAAGAACTCGCTGGCCAACATGCTCTTGCCGTGACGTGGCGGCATCGTAATCATGAGGCGCTTGATGTCGCCCCGCTCTACTGCCTCCAGGTGACGCGCTATTAGCCTATGGTGGCCAGCATCGCGGTAGCCCGGCCATTGATACGCAGCGTACGATATGAGCCGCGAGAACGCGAAGTCCTCAGCGGTCGGCGCGGGTAGCGGCTGCAACTGCGGCGTCTCGCTGTTCCTTGGTGGTCACCTCGAGCGAACCCGAATGGTTGTGATCGACCTTCTCGCGCCACTGCTCAGGCTGACGGTTTTTAAGCCAGAAGATGGCGGCGGTTGTGTCGGGCGCAATCTTCTCACGGTATGGAGCGTACACTGGCGCATCAGCCCCTGCAGGCATGAAGATCTTAACCTCATCCTGCTCGTACCCGATGGCCTTTTGGTACAAGCTGTTGATGACGCGTTCGTCGGCTTTTGACTTTCCCACGTTTAGGGCCTGACAAAATTCGTCGTGGTCATGCTTCCAACGGTAGACAGTGCGGACATCAACCTCGAAGAAGTCGGCCACTTCCATGTCGGTGGCGCCTAGTGCTGCAAGCTTCTCTGCTGACTTGGCATATTCGGGTTTGTATGAACTTGGACGGCCCGCAGCCATTGCTTCAGTCCTTCCATTGGAAGATTATTTCTATCGGGCCGCGACAGTGCGGAATTATTTACCGCTGTTGGCGGGGGTTTTACCCTTGCCGAGCAAAGAAAGCAGCGCGTTGCCGTTCAGAACCACGTCTTCCAAGGCCTTAGCGGCCTCTGGGTTGGCTAAAATAGCCATAAGCTCAGCCTCACGGCGCTTACCGTAAGCTATCTGTTTGCTGAACGTGGTCATGATCTGCCTTTCGGCCGTCATCTCAGCACTTCCTCGGTATCGTAGCCGCCGTCGATGATGACCGTGCGCCCGTCCGGCAAGCGGATGACGAGGTACACCGTCCCCTTTGGCAGTGGCACATTGCATGGCTCTGCTGTCTGATCGCGCCTGAGCGGCTTCTGTGGGCGATTGTCGAGGTCTGGGCGGGCCATGGGAGCCGCGGCGTGCGCGAGCAGCGGCCAATACAGAATGCCCAGCGATCCGATGAGGAGAAACGCCAGGGCGAAGAAGGTGATGAGGAGGTATTTCATACGTTGTACACGAAGGCGCCGTTACGCGTGGGCGGAGAGCCAAATGGCATTTGGGCCATGATTCCTTTGTCCCACCAACCTATAGGAGGCTGGAAGTACCCATGTGGGAAGGTGACGCCGGCCGGAACCTTCCTCTTCACGTTCACCACCCGGCAATGCCGCTCCAGCTCGTTGACCGCGTTGGTGGCGAGCAATTCCTTCTGGATGTTGTTCATGGTGCCCCACAAGATAATTGTATGCCATACGCACTTTTCATCAAACTAACTTGTATTTACCGTTGACAACGTACAAGTATCTTGTATACTTGGGCCATCAACCAGACAGGAGGCCACAATGAAATTCGAGCAGGTTATCAAGATGGCGATTGAAGCTTACGCAAAGTTGGACGGTCGTCCCGCCAAAGAGATTGCGGAGGAATGCAAAAACTTCGAAAGCCAGACTGCCAAGAACGTCTTCCTTCTCATCTCGGCAACGAGGTGAGAAGGATGGTTGATTTTACACTAGGGCCGCTATCGGCTCCGATTGGAGAACAATTGCCAGATCTTGAGCCAATAGATGCTTACAGACTGCAAAGCGCTATCGATGCGACGTTTCTTCTGTCTGCTGGGGGTTACATCGCAAGAACTCAAACGAATAAAATCTTGGAAAAACTTGCCAAGAAAATCACGAAAAGGCTCTTAGAAAGGGCAGTCAAATGAACCAATTGCAAAAAGGTGGAACCGCTACGATCAAACGCTACGCCCAATATGACACTGGCATAGGGATGATCATGATGAAGCAAGTTCCGGAGGGGGAATTTGTTCTGTTTGCCGATCACCAAACCGCGCTTGAATCCCTTGGAGAAAAGGTCAAGGATCTCTTAGAGATTTTTGACACGATTGACTGGCTCCCATCTGATGCAGAGTCGGCGCTTCGTGAACTTGAAGATGCCGTCAACATTGGAGATGGTAATTGACCGCTGAAATCTTCAACAACTGGTTGGCCGAGATGAAGTCGGCGGGCCTTGCTCGTTCGGATGCTAAATGCGCTGAACTTCTCGGCCTTTCCGCTAATTCCGTCGTTGCCATGAAGAAGAACGGCGCCGACCAACGAACCGCCCTAGCCTGCCGTGCATTGCTGCACCGGCTTGAACCGTATTCGTGACCGTCTCCGTTGGAATCGAAAAGCCCGCCACCTGGGAAAGGCGACGGGCTAACGAGGGCATGCTTGGTGTTCGCCGCTCGACCGTCGCCGAGGCAAGCCGGCCATGCGAGACCGTGGATATTTCTGGACGAGTTTCGCCAGCGCGCCGAATGTACCTTTCGGCCGCAGGCCGGGACGTATCCCCGTCGCCCAAATCACTTGCGCAATGTTATAACGGAACTGCGCAAGAATTCAAGCCCGTCAAGCCGCAACATAGTCCTTATCCCACGGAACTGTAACCGCCCCGGCGATGTCCAGCTTCGCCGCCAGCTTCTGCAGCCTCGGATCTGTCTTGGCATTCTTGCGCAGCTTCTGCCGAGCGTTGCGGGACTGCTGGTCAAACTTCACCTCAGCATCGCCCTCAGCGGCCCGTACAGCGAGGATGTCGAGCAAATCGACCACCAATGGCTGGCCGTCCGCGTTGCGCACCACACCGGCCACGCCGGGCGTAGTTTCCAGCCTGTAAAAATCGTCTGGGTCTCTGACGAAGATATACCCGACCATGAGGGCGAAGCGGCGCACCTTGTAGAGGTCGGTATGGCGACGATCGCGCACGAGACGCTTTTCCGCCGGCATGTAGTGGAAGAAGCCGTTGGTTTTCAGCGCACGTTCCACTGCCGATTCATTCGGGTTCAGGCTCGGGATGATCCTATACCCCTTCCCCCTCGGCTTGCCGTCATTGTCGAGCGTCGTTGTCTCGACCGCATATTCTCGCTGTGGCTTTTGAGCGCCGGGAGTTGTGCGGACCGCGTACCAGTTTTGGCGTTTCTGATCGGCTACAGATGTCATGTCGTCCCCTTAAAGATGCCGTTTGACCGAGATAACCGCCGCCCAGAACAAGCCGGCACACATCGTTGCGACCGCCGGTCCTTGCCAGCCAAAGGTTATATAAAGCAGCGTGACCATGGCTATCGCGGCTCCAGCAACCAAAACCAGACCGACGACGATGTGGATGGCCAGATCAGTCTTTACTCGTCCCCTGCGTTCGTCCATTTGTTGAAGCCATTGGTTACGAGCGGCCAAATATTCCTCGTTTGTTTTGAACATCAGGGGATGAGGCGCCGGCAGGATTGGCGGATAGATCATATTGCCGCCCTCCCCGCTGCCTTCAACGCCTTAATCTTTTCGACGGAATGCAGAATTGTTGAATGGTCCCGGTTGAACCTGCGGGCGATCTCGGCACGCGAAAGGTCTGGCCTCTGCACACACGCCGCGTAATGACAGAGCT
>Ga0247813_10003460_pt1 | contig 10148 bp, 7 predicted proteins | sample UWRJL169409C1_FD_180719 | JGI IMG/M metagenome (GOLD analysis project Ga0247813, IMG submission 180719) | Plant litter microbial communities from Arlington Agricultural Research Station in Wisconsin, United States - UWRJ-L169-409C-1 | ecosystem: Environmental > Terrestrial > Plant litter >... | reverse complement strand
CGCGCCGACCACCACGATCCGCAAGATCGAGTTCGCCGATACCAAGGACCACAAGCAGTGGATGTGGAAGGCGACCGACGGCATCGCCGAGACCACCTGGCCGGGCGTGTACAACCGCTCGCGGCTGGCCGGGCGCGATGATTACTTCCAGCTGCCCGATTGGAACACCTACGTCGACGGTGGCCAGCAGCTCGACCTGACCCTGCCGGCCGGCGAGACCGTCAACCGCATCGAAGTGCGCGGCGCCGCCTTCGGCGGGCTAAGCCACAGTGGGGACGGCCAGCCCGCGCAGACGCTGTTCGAGCGTCCGCAGGGTGTGGTGCGCAGCGTCAACACGATTCCCGCGCAGGACGGTGGCGTGCTGCACTTCCGCAACACGGCGCAGGAAACCCCGATCCAGGAGATCTGGGCCTACCAGGTGAGCGATGCCGCCGAGCCGGAGGGCACGGTCAAGCAGCGCTACCTGATCGACAGCCAGGCCCTGCCGGACTACACCAACATCGCCGCGCTGCGCGAGTACATCGACGGCCGCTACCCGGCGGCCGAACGCAGCACGGTGATGGCGCTGCCCAAGGGCGCCGGCTCACGCAAGCGCACGGCCGACACACTGCCCGCGCAGCCGTTGCCGATCGTGCACGTACTGATTCCCTCCGGCGTGAGCGACGCACCGGCCGCGCAGCCGCTGATCCGCAGCTGGGCGCACAGCTGGGAGAACATGTATGACGGCCTGGACGGCATCGCAATCGATCTGCCCAAGCTGGACCTGCCGGCGACTGATGACGGCCTGATCCCGCTCAACATCCGCATCAAGGACCCGCTGTGGCCGGCGCGCGACATGATCGACGTGTCGGTCTCGGTCAAGCCGGGCCAGAAGCGCACGCTGTGGCTGGACCTGCGCGATCGCATCCTGACCGCCGACAGCCTGTGGATCTCCGTCGCGTCGGCCGCACCGGGGTTCAACGCCACCTCGCTGGACGGTGCGGAAATCCGCATGGTCTACAAGGACCGCGACGAGGCGAAGAAAGAACACATCGCCGACCGCTTCAACCAGGTGCGCGACAACTGGGGCTTCCTGGTCGAAGAACACACCACTTCCAAGCGCCAGCGCCTGTACGCGCGCGTGTACGCCGATCTCAGCGACCTGCTGCGGGTGGACCCGGACCACGAGCTCGGCCGCCTGTACTGGAACTACATCAGCTACAACAGCCAGGGCAAACCGCCGTTCACCCAGCCCGAGGCGCCCAAGGGCGTACCGCTGTGGGCGTTCCGGCAGACCGAAGACCTCACCTACGTGCGCCGCTTCATCGAGTGGTGGATCGACAACCGCCAGATCGCCTACGGTGATTTCGGCGGCGGCATTTCCGACGATTCCGATCTGACCCAGCAGTGGCCGGGTCTGGCCCTGATGGGCGTGCAGCCGGACAAGCTCAATGCCTCGCTGACCGCGCTGTCCGATGCGGTGTACCGCAATGGCATGTTCAGCAACGGCTTGAGCACCATCGAAACCGATGAGCTGCACGCCTACGAGGAAGGCATCAACACCAACAGCGCGATGCTCTACCTCAACTGGGGCGATCCGCTCACCGTCGAGCGCCTGATGGAAACGGTGAAGGCCTTCGACGAGCGCATCATCCTGCCCAACCCGCAGGGCCATCTGCTGTTCTCCAGCAACTGGTTCGGCGGCAACAAGGTCTACCGCGAACCGAACTGGCAATGGCAGAAGCCGTATTCCTTCCCGGTCCTGCACCCGGCGTTCCTGATCGGCCAGTACAACGCCGATCCGACCGGCCGCAAGCTGGTTACCGGGCTGGCCGATGGCTACCTCGCCCACGCCTACACCGACGACAAGGGCCGCTGGGCACTGCCGAACGAGATCAACTGGGCAACTGGCAAGACCCGCGGCGGTGAGCTCAACAATGGCTCGGGCAGCGGCGACATCATGCACACCTTCTGGGCGGCATGGCGCTGGACCGGCGATGAAAAATACCTCAAGGCACTGGACTACCGCGTCGAGCGCGGTGGCCCGGGCGCCTTGTCCAACCTGGGCGAGAACTACGTGGAAGCCCTCGGCCGCGGCGCCGAGTGGAACCCGCGCTTCATCAGCGATGCCGACAGCGGCAGCACCGGCTTCGCCAGCCTGATGGCGTGGCAGGCCACCGGCAACAAGAAGTACCTGGAGGCGCTGCATGCCGATGGCATCCAGGCCAAGGCGCAGCGCGAATACATGAACACTGAAGGCCACTGGTGGTCCGACCGTGTCGAAGCGCCAAGCGAATTCCTGCAGCGTGCACGCCTGGGCGGCATCGCGCTCAAGCGCAACCAGAGCTGGCCGGGCCACACCGTGAGCTGGCGCTTCGCCCAGCCGCAGGCCGCCGAGCAGGTCGCGCTGCTGGTACATGCACCCTCGCCGGACCGCTTCAAGGTGATCGCCTACAACCTGGGCAAGCACGCAGTGGATGCGGAGATGAGCACCTGGAACGTCACCGCCGGGCAATGGCGGATGACCAGCGGCGTGGACCGCGACGGCGATGACACCATCGACGGCAAGGCCACCACGCGTGAGCTCACCCTGGAGCGCAGTGCCTCGACCACGCTGCGGTTCGTACCGGGCCAGAGCCAGGTGTTCGAGTTCGAGCTGGTGCAGGCCGGCACGCCGGTCGAACAGCGCGCCGACCTCGGCATCGGGCGGGGCGATGTGCGCGTGGACGGGCGTCAGGTGCAGGTGACCGTGCACAGCCTGGGCCATGTCGCGACCAGTGTGGGCGTGGCCGTGCTGGAAGATGCCAAGGGCCGTGAGCTGGCCCGCGTCGAGATTCCGAGCCTGGCCGCGCCGAGCGACCTGGTGCCGAAGACCACGATCGTCAGTCTGCCGTTGCCGGCCGGGGATCACCGTGGCCTGCGCGTGCGTGTCATGCAGGCCGATGGTGCGGCGGAAGTGACCCAGCGCAACAACGTGGTGGCGCTCGACCCGTAGCGCCATGCCATGCAGGGCTGCTTCGGCGCCGGCACCCCGCCGGCGCTAGGCCGCGTCGGTTTCCATCACCTGCACGCGGCGTTGGTACCAGCCGTCGGCCTCGGGCTCGAAGATGGCGCTGCGGGTCATCTCGCCCTGGTAGACGTGCACCGAGATCGCCAGCGCATCGTCGCTGGTGTTGCGGATGGTGTGGTACTCGTGCGGCGGGATCAGGCTGCCTGCACTGCCGCAGTCGCCCAGCACGGGTGGCTCCGGGCGGAAACGAAAACGCTCGCCGTCGCGCTCCAGCAGCTGGTACTGGGTGATCTCCAGCTGGCCCAGCCAGACCCCCTCCACGCACCACAGCCCGCTGTGGTCGTGCAGCGGCGTGCCCTGCCCCGGCCCCCAGCTCATCGCGACGATGCTGTAGCCGTGCACCGGGCTGCGGTACAGCTCGCGGCGGGCGTAGTGATCCTCGATCGGGTGGTGCACGCAGCCCGGCAGCTGGATGCGGCTGTCGGCGATCGCTTCGCGCAACGCCGCGCGCAGCGTGGCGGCGATCTGGTGCGCGTGCTCGTGCTGGACGGCATGGTCGACGGCGGCGATCAATCGATCACGGCCATGGAACGGAGGAAACGGGTTGCATTGCTCTTGCATGCCCCGAGTCTAGGCGATCCCGGTGAACAGCGTGTTTGACCTGAATCACATCCAATCGACCCACAATCCCCGACGTAGCAATCCATTCGAGAGTGTTCGAAGGGTCTGCCTATCGATCAGGGAATCAGCAGCGGTCGCAACGACGGGACCTGCCGGGCCAGTTCCTCGGTGACCAGCGTGGCAAACAGCGCCGCGCCATCCGGGCCCAGATGGGTGTAATCGAAGGCGACCTTGGCCTGCCCCATGGGCTCGGTGACGGCGTTGTTCTGCGCAGCCGGTGCGCCGGCCATGGGGGCTGCGCCCACCGTCGTGCCGCCCAGCGCCGCGCTGACCTGCGCCGGGGTGGCCGCGGCCTGCGCCAGGGGCATGGCGGCGACCGGTCCCAGTGCCTGCACCACCGCACGGCTGCGCGCGTGCAGATCGACCAGTGGCACGTCCATCTCGCGCGCCACAACGCGCACGGCGTCGGCCCATGGCGCCAGGTCATCGATCAGCACGCCATCGGCGAACTGGCGGCGGGTCAACGGGGTCAACAGCACCGGCTGCGCGCCGGCGGCGCGGATATCATGCACATAGCGGCGCAGATTGTCCGGGAACTCGCGCTGCAGATCGGTGGAACGGCCCGGCTTGCCGGGCTGGTCGTTGTGGCCGAACTGGACCAGCACCCACGTGCGCGCATAGCCGGGTGTGCGCATCTCGGCCTCGGCCAGTGCCCACGAGCCTTCGGCGCGGTAGTTGTAGGTACTGCGGCCGCCACGGGCCAGGTTGGTGCAGGTCAGGAACGAGGTCACGTGCCGGGCGCAGAACGCAGGGCCCCAGCCGCCCTGCACGGCCGTGGTGGAATCACCGACCAGCACGATCTTGCTGGCCCGGATCGGGGTCGGTGCCGGGCGATCCAGCACCGCCGGATCCACGGCGGCCTGCGCCGCGCTCATCAGGCCGAACAGCGCGCTGCCCAGCAGCCAGGGCGTACACCGCATCAGAACGTACCTCGTTGAATGAAGGGGGCCTGCTGATACAGGCGACGCTCGCCACCACGGGGGTCGTCAGCCTGCTGCGAGGGGGTATCGAACAGCATCGTTTCGCGGCGGGCGAGCGAATAGGTCTGCCAGCGCGGCAGTCCGCCATGATTCGGATCGCCATGGCGGGCGAAGGCGATCAAGGCCTCGCTCATCGTGGCCGCCACGCGGGTCGCCGCTTCGCTGTCACCGGTGCGCGAGCCGGGCCGATCGGTGGTATCGAACACCAGCGGGATATCCAGCGTGTGGAACGCGCCGAACTTCCCGCCGTCCAGCGGCGAGCCCCAATCGAGTTGATAGGCCCAGGTGGGTGCGCCCTGGCGCGCACGCGCCTCCAGCTCCTCCACCGCACCGCGCCACGAACGACCGGCGGTGGTGGCCGCGAAGAACACCTCCGATGGCGTGTAGTGCGGATACAGGCGGCGGTACTCGGCGATCACCACCGAGGGCAGCAGGTCTACGTACTGCTCTTTTTCCAGCTTGGCCGGCAGCGTCTCCCAGGTCAGCGCGAAGTTGGCCGGGTCGTTGCCGAGGAAGGCGCGGGTCTCATCGTGGGTGTTGCCGATCACCATCGGAATCCCGGTGGACTGCGCGGGCGCCTCCGGCCAGAACGGATGCACCGGCAACGAACGCCCGTCGAGCACCGGCCCGACATACAGGCTGCTGTTCTCCACGCGCGAAGGGTCGCGCGCACGGGTGGCGGCCAGCAGTGCTTCCATCGGCATCGTGCGCAGCGCCTCGGCATCGGCCGCCCCGACCGCCTGCATCGCGATCTGCGCGCGCTGGGTGGCCGCCCGCGGGCCGGCCGCGGTCACCTGCTGCCCGCTCATGGTCCACGCCCGCTGGAACAGGCCACGCGCGGCGGGCATGGCCATCAGCGTGGCGATCTTCGCGCCGCCGCCGGATTGCCCCACCACGGTGATGTTGCCCGCATCGCCACCGAACTCGTGTGCATGCTGGCGGACCCACTGCAGCGCCTGGACCAGATCGAGCTGGCCGACGTTGCCCGAATCGGCGAAACGCGCATCGCCCAGCTGCGCCAGGTACAGATAGCCGAACACATTGAGGCGATGGTTGACCGTGACCACCACCACGTCACCGCGCCGGCACAAGGCACTGCCGTCGTACAGCGGGTCGCTGCCCGAGCCGTTGTTGTAGGCACCGCCATGGATGTAGAACACGATCGGGCGCTTGCCGCCATCGCGCAGTGCCGGGGTCCACACATTGAGGTAGAGGCAGTCTTCGCTGCCCGGCCCTTCGCTGCCGCCCTGCGGTGCGGCATTGCCGTACGCCAGTGCATCACGCACGCCGCGCCAGGCCGATTCCTGCACGGCCGGCTGGAAGCGCCGGGGCGCGGTATCGGCGCCGTAGGGAAGGCCGCGGAACACGTGGATGCCCTGCTCCAGCTGCCCGCGCACGCGTCCACCGCGCACGCGCGCCAGCGGCGCGGCATCGTGACGCGGGCCGGGCACGCCGGCGAAGGCGGGCAGCAGCGGCAGGCTGGTCGCACCCAGCATCAGCGCATAGCGCGCGCTGTCGCGCAGGAAACGGCGCCGCTGCAGATCGGCGGGAGAATCAGTCATGGCGCGCAGGCTCCGTGTGGCGCGAGGGAATCCAGCGCAGGGCCAGCGTGGGCCACTGCGCGACGGTCAAACCGGCCGGGATGCGCACGCCGAAGCCGTGGCCGCCGAACGGGAACAGGTGCATTTCAGCGGTGACGCCGGCGCGGAGCAGCGCCTGGTAATACACCAGGCTGTTGTGCACCGAGACCACGTTGTCGTCCTGCGCATGCACCAGGAAGGTCGGCGGCGTATCGACGCGGACCTGATCCTGCATGGAAAACTGCTGCTGCAGCGCCGCATCCGGATACGGCCCGAGCAGACGGGTACGCGAGCCGGTATGCGCATGCGTGCCCATGTCGATCACCGGGTAGATCAGCAGCGCGACATCCGGCCGCGCGCTGAGCGCATCGATGGCGTCGCGATGCGGGTAGGCCGGTGCATCGAAGCCGTTGCTCAACCGCGCGGCGACGTGCCCGCCGGCCGAAAAGCCCATCACCCCGACGCGCTGCGGATCAATCTGCCATCGCGCGGCATCGGCGCGGATCACCCGCATCGCACGCTGGGCATCGGCCAGTGCGGCCTGGCGATCACTGCGGCCGGCGGGCAGCCGGTAGCGCAGCACGAACAGGGTGACGCCACCGTGCTCCACGAAGGCCGGCACCAGGGCGGTGCCTTCCTTGTCGAGCACGATGCGTTGGTAGCCACCGCCGGGTACTACCAACAGGGCGCTGCCATTCGGACGCGCCGGCCGGTACACCACCAGGTAGGGTGCGCTCACGTTATCTATGTAGCGGTCCGGCAGTGCCGGGTCGGCGCTGCGCTCGATCACCTCGGGCACGGTGGCCTGGCCGGCTTCGCCGGGCACCTGGCCGTCCGGCCACAGCGCAATGCGATCGGGGGCACCGGTGCCCGGTTCTGTCTCCGGCACGGCGCGCTCGGCGGCGTAGGTCGTGCCGCTGGTCAGCAGCACGAGGGTCAACAGCGGCATCAACACGGCGCGAGGTATCCGCATAGGTCCTTCCGGGCAGAGGGGAACGAGCATCGTGCCCGACCGGCAGCACTTCTGATGCGCTGCACATTGCCAATGACACCGGTTTACCATATACAGCACATCCAGCCACTGTCGATTGGCAGTGCAACAATTTTTCCGGGAGACCCGCTTGAGCAACGAACACGGCAAACAGGACCTGCAAGACCAGGGTTTGGGCGAGATCGCCCGCCACTTCGTCAGCGCCCGCCAACATGGCCAATCCCTGCCGGATTTCCCGGGAAACATCCCCGAGGACCTGGTCACCGCCTATCAGGTCCAAGACCAGGCCATCGCGTTGTGGGATGACCAGGTGGTGGGTTGGAAGGTCGGCTATATCGCTGCCGAACGCCGCGATGGCTCGGGCGACGACCGCCTGCTGGGCCCGATCTTCTCCCGTCAGCTCTGGAATGCTACCGGTGGAACACTGGAGATTCCGGTGTTCGTCGGCGGTTTCGGCGCGGTGGAGGCGGAGTACGTGATCCAGCTGCAGGAAGACGCACCGGCACACAAGCTGCACTGGACCCCGGAAGAAGCCGAGGCGCTGGCCGCCAAGCTCTTCATCGGCGTGGAAGTGGCCAGCAGCCCGCTGGCGACGATCAACAAGCTCGGCCCGCGTGTGGTCGTGTCCGATTTCGGCAACAACAATGGTCTGGTGCTCGGCCCGGAGATTCCCGACTGGACCACCCTGGATGACGCGGATCTGCGTGCGGAAACCCGCATCGAGGGTGAGGTGGTCGGTACCGGCGGCGCGACCCTGCTGCCCGGCGGCCTGCGCACCGCCTACGCGTTCGCACTGGGCCGTTCGGCGCAGCGTGGGCGGCCGTTGAAGGCCGGCGATCTGATCGCCAGTGGCAACGCCACCGGCATTCACGATATCGCCGTGGGCCAGGAAGCATTGATCCGTTTCGTCGGTTACGGCGACATTACCTGCAAAGCCATCGCCGCCGGGTAAGCCCGCGGACATGGCGAACACGCTTGGGAGGGCGCAGATGTTCACTCGTAGAAATTTCCTGGCCACCAGTCTGGGCGCGCTTGCCGCGCCCGCGCTGACAGCCTGTTCGCGGTCATCCAACGCCGCACCGGCAGGCGCGCAGCTGTTGACCGCTACTGATGTCCACGTCGCCGACTACCCCACCGTGACCGCGGTGAAGTGGATCGGGCAGACCCTGGAAGAGAAGACCGGCGGCCGGCTGCGCCTGCGCCAGTACCACTCCGGCCAGCTCGGCCGTGAGTCCGAAGCGATCGACATGGCCCGCTTCGGCGCCATCGACATCACCCGCGTCTACTCCGGCGCGCTGAACAATGCGTTCCCGCTGACCCAGGGCCTGTGCCTGCCGTACGTGTTCGAGTCGGTGGCGCACATGCGCCGCGCCCTCGATGGCGGCGTCGCCGATACGGTCCTGCAGGGCTTTGAAACCCGTGATCTGGTCGGTCTGGCGATCTACGATTCCGGCGCGCGCTGCTTCTACAACACCAAGCACCCGATCGTGGAGCCCAAGGACCTGCACGGCCTCAAGCTGCGCGTGGCCTCCTCGGACATCTTCATCCAGCTGATGCGCCTGCTCGGTGCCAACCCGACCCCGATGTCGCTGGGTGACACCTTCTCGGGCATGGAAACGCACATGATCGACGGTGCGGAAAACAACATGCGCAGCTTCCATTCCAGCCGTCATTTCGAGGCCGCGCACTACTGGTCGCAGAGCGATCACTCCTACGCACCGGACGTGCTGCTGATGTCGCGCCAGAGCTTCGATGCGTTGAGCCCGGCCGACCGCACCCTGGTGATCGAGACCGCGCGCGAATCGGTGCAGGTGATGCGCGAGCAGTGGGATGCCTCGGAAAACACGGCCCGCCAGGCCGTGGCCGATTTCGGCATCAAATTCAACGAGGTCGACATGCCGGCCTTCCGCAAGGCCGCCGATCCGCTCCTGCAGCGTTACCTGCAGCAGCCGGAGCTGGCCGCCCTCACCCGTCGCATCCGCGACTTCGCCTGAGGCCCCGACGCGATGTCCGACTCGACTTCCGAAACCGTCATCACCCCCACCGCGCCACAGCGCCTGCTCAACGTCATCGCCGATGTGGCGATCTACATTGCCGTCATCGCCCTGCTCGGCCTGGTGGTGGTGCAGGGCTGGCAGGTGTTCGCCCGCTATGTGATCAATGATTCGCCCAGCTGGACCGAGCCGGTCACGCTGCTGCTGCTGGCCACGGCGATGAGCCTGGGTGCGGCCACCGGTGTGCATACCCGCCGACACTTCGGCTTCTTCCTGCTGGCCGCGCACATGGGTCCGGGCCTGCGCCGCGCCGTCGATGTGTTCGCCGCGCTGGTGGTGGCCGTGCTGGGCGTGGTCATCGCCTGGTGGGCGGCCGTGCTGCTGATGGACGGCCTGGATATCAAGGCCGCCGGCGCCAACCTGCCGCAGAGCATCAACTACCTGCCCCTGTCGATCGGTGGCGCCTTGATGGCGATCTTCGCCGTGAACCAGATGGCGCTGGCTGTACGGCCGGCCGATGCCGTTGCCGAGGGAGATCGCTGAGTCATGGGTATTACCATTCTTTTCACCGTGTTCGCGGTGCTGTTGCTGCTCGGTGTGCCGGTTGCGTTCGCGCTGGCCGCTGCCGCCCTGGCCACCCTGTGGTACCTCGATCTGCCGACGCTGGTGCTGGTCCAGCAGATTTCCGCCGGTACCGGCTCGGCTTCCCTGATCGCCATTCCCTTGTTCATCTTCGCCGGCGAAATCATGATGCGCGGCGGCATCTCCGAGCGTCTGATCTCGCTGGCCTCGTCGCTGGTCGGGCGCATGCGTGGCGGCCTGGGCCAGGTCTCGATCCTGTCCTCGCTGTTCTTCGGCGGTGTGTCCGGTTCAGCCATCGCCGATGTCTCGGCGGTCGGCGGCACGATGATTCCGCAGATGGTCAAGCGCGGT
>Ga0247813_10003459_pt1 | contig 10149 bp, 7 predicted proteins | sample UWRJL169409C1_FD_180719 | JGI IMG/M metagenome (GOLD analysis project Ga0247813, IMG submission 180719) | Plant litter microbial communities from Arlington Agricultural Research Station in Wisconsin, United States - UWRJ-L169-409C-1 | ecosystem: Environmental > Terrestrial > Plant litter >... | reverse complement strand
CCCCGACGCCCCCGGCACCAAGAGCGCCGAAGAGCTCTACGAGGCGCTCACCACCCTCGAGAAGAAGGTCGCCGAAGGCAAAGACGACGCCGCGAGCTCGATCGCGCTCACGGCCCGCCTGCTGCGCCTCGCGTTGTCCGACAAGCGCGTCGCCGGCTTCCGCGCCTCGATCGCCGAGGTCGACGAAGAGAAGGCCCGACTGACGACGCTGCGTGGGACGTTTGGCGCCGGCGCGACGGCGACCGAGCTCAACGCTGCCCTCGACGCCCGCCGGGCGGAGCTCGTCAACGGTGCCGGCACCCTGCTGCGCGACAAGCTGGAGGCCGAACGCGGCTTCCTGACCGAGCTGAAGAGCAAGCTCGTGCGCATCCAGTTCGAGATCGGCAAGATGGAGAAGGAGACCCTGGAGGCGACGATGTCGAACCAGAGTCAGACCGTGAATCTGAACGACTACAACTTCACGACCGCCACCGACGACGAACGGCTCTTCTGGCCCTTCGAGGGCGAGTACTGGCGCGATGAGCTGGGCACGTACCAGTACACGCTGACCAAGGGCTGCCGTCCGCCGTCAGAGACCACCATCACCGGCGAGTGACACCGCGCGGGCCCCGTATCAGGGCAAGGATCGATGATGAAAAAAGCCACCCGGATCTTCGCGCTTGCGCTGGTGTTGTCGTCGCTGCCGTCCATGGCGCAGCCCGCACCCGCGGCGGCTGCCGCCGTCGGCGCCGCCAAAGGTGACGCCGCCGCCGAGGCCGAAGCCGAAAAAGCCAGAAAGGCGCGCGAAAGCCGCGTGCCCGAGGTCGTTGAGGAAAAGGCCCGGCCAAAGGCCGAGGTCGCCGACGAGCCGACCCTCGACTACCAGGACTACCGTCGTCAGGCGGAGGTCAAGGTGGCCTCGAAACGTCAGGAGCTGATCGGCTACCTCGACCAGATTCTCAAAGAGAATCCCCCCGACGCCGAAAAGCCCGACCTGCTGTTTCAAAAGGCCGAGCTCTACCTCGAGGAGGCCAGCTTCTGGTTCTTCGAAGCCAACCGCCAGGACGACGCCATCGGCGCGGCCCTGAGCAAGGGCGACGACGCGGCGATGATGGCGGCGACCGAGAAGAAGGAGCAGCTGCTCGTCAAGCAGAAGAAGTGGGGCGAAGACGCCATCAAGATCTTTGAGGAGATCGAAAAGAAGTACAAGAAGTTCGAGCGACTTCCTGATGTTCTTTATATGATGGGTCAGGCCTACTGGGACCGCGGCGATCTCAAGCAGGCGCTCGTCGTGTACCGCAAGCTGATCAAGGACCACCCGAAGAACCAGTACATCTCCGACGCCTGGCTGGCGTTTGGCGAGTACTACTTCCAGGTCGGTCCCGAAGAAGACCGCGACGTCAACAAGGCGTTGGACGCATACATCAAGGCTGCGGCCAACACCGAGTCCGCCGTCTTCGGCTACGCCACGTACAAGCAGGGCTGGTGTCAGTACAACCTGTCGCGCCACGACAAGGCCGCCTCCAAGTTCAAGGAGGTGGTGCTCTACAGCCAGGTGAACAGCGCCATCCTCGGCGAGCGCCGCATCGGTCTCGCGAAGGAAGCGCGCAAGGACTACGTCCTCGCCTACGCCCAGTATGGCTCCGCCGCCAACGCTCCCGCCGAATTCAAGACCATCGCCGACGGCGAAGAGCACCGTATGATGCTCGAGCGCCTGGGCGATCTGTATTACGGCGACGGCAAGGATCGCGAAGCGATCATCATCTACCAGACGCTCATGAAGATGAGCCCCGAGAGCACGAAGAACCCGATCTATCAGGGCAAGATCGTCAAGCTCGCCAGCCGCATCGGCGAAAAGAAGCAGGTCGTGGGTCAGGCGCGAAAGCTCGTCGAAGAATACAAGCGCGTGCGCGGTGTCTTCGCCGGCGTCAAGGCCGGCGACCCACGCAAGGAGCAGATCGCCGACGACCTCCGTAGCGCCGACGACATCAGCGACAACACCCTGCGCTTCTTGTCGACCACCTGGCACAACGAGGCGAAGAAGACCCTCGACAACTCCACCTTCGAATACAGCTACGAGCTGTATGGTGACTATCTCGACCTCTTCCCCGACCGGAAGGAGTCATACGAGATCCGCTTCTTCTATGCGGAATTGTTGTACAAGCTCGAGAAGTTCGAGCTGGCCGGCGAGCAATACGTCCGCGTCTACACGCAAGACCCGAAGGGCAAGTGGGCCGAGCCCGCGGCCGAAGAAGCGGTCCGCTCCTACGACGAGGTCATCAAGGACTTCGACCGCGCCAACAAGGGCAAGACCCAGCAGGCCGTCGCCCCCGGCGATGCGCTCAAGGAAAAGCCCATCCCCGATGTGAAGAAGAAGTACATCGCGGCCTGCAACAACTATTTCCAGAACTACCCGAAGGGAAAGCTGGTCATTGAAGCCGAATACAAGGTCGCCCGTACCCTGTACGACTACAACTACTTCAAAGACTCCACGCAGCGCTTCCTCGACCTGACCGAGCGGCACGGCGAGCACCCGCGCGCCGAGCAGGCCGCCAACCTCGTCCTCGACACGTACAACATCCAGGAAGACTGGTCCGGCCTCAACGCCGCCGCCCGTCAGTTCTCCAAGAACGCCGCGCTCATGAAGAGCAAGGAGTTCCGTGATGTGTTGTTGAAGGTGCTCGAAGAATCGACCTTCAAGCTCATCTCTGACTTCGAAAAGAAGCGGCAGTGGGAAGAAGCGGCCAAGCGCTACCTCGCCTTCTCCGAGGAATTCCCCAAGAGCACGCTCGCCGACAAGGGCCTCGCCAATGCGGCCGCGATGTTCACGCGTGCGGGTCAGCTCGATCGCGCCATCAAGGTCCGGCAGAAGCTCGTGACGTCGTACGCGACCTCGCCGCTGGTGCCTGACCAGATCTTCGCCATCGCCGCCGCCTACGAGCAGATCGTCGCCTACCGCGATGCCGCCACCTGGCTCGAGCGCTTCGTCGAGGCCTACCCGACGGATGCGCGCGCGAAGGACGCGCTCTTCAACGCCTCCATCTATCGCCACGGCACCAACGACACCAAGAAGGCTGTCGAGGACCGCGAGCTGTACATGAAGACCTTCAAGGACGCCGCCGACCTCGAGGACGTGCACTACTCGATAGGCACGGCCTGGGAAGAAGCGGGCAAGCCGAAGGAGGCCATCGAGGCCTACACCGCCTTTGCCGAAGCGTGGCGCCGCAAGGATCCCGTCCGCGCCATCAACGCCCAGTACAAGGCGTACCGCTTGATGGAAAAGACGAAGGCCCGGCCGAAGGACCTCGACGCCGCCTACCTCGAGCTCGAGAAGCAGGCGCGCTCGTACCAGCGCTCGGGCAAGCCCGTCGACGACGTCGGCGACCCCCTCGCCCTCGTCGCCTTCCGAAACGCCGACCTCGTGCTCACCGAGTACAAGCGGTTGAAGATCAGCCGCCCCGACCGGCCCGCCGACTTCAAAGACACCCTGCAGAAAAAGCGCGATGCCAAAGACGCCGTCGACAAGGCCTACACCGAAGTGGTGAAGCTCAAGTCGCCGGAGTGGGCGGTCGCCTCGCTGTTCCGCATCGGCGAAGCGGGCGCCAACCTCGTCAAGGTCATCAAGGATGTCCCCGCGCCGCGCGGTCTCTCCGAGGAACAGGGCCAGCTCTTCAAGGACAAGCTCGAAGAGATGACGCTGCCGATCGAAGAGCAGTCGGCGCAGACCATGGTGCTGTGCCTCGACAAGAGCGCGGAGCTCGCTGTCTTCAACGAGTGGACCAAGCGCTGCTTGACCTACCTCGAGGAAAACCGCAGCAACCAGTACCCGAAAAACACCATCGAACAGCGCACGCCCCTGAGCATCGCGCGCGACCGTGGCGAACGCGGCAAGGGCCTCGTGCTCGACCTGCCGAAGCCCGGCGAAAAACCCGCGCCCGCGGCGGGCTCGGAGCCGCCGGTGGCGCCGCTGTCGACGACGGCGACGACGTCGACGCCTTCGGCACCCGGTGAGATGGAGCTGTCGGCGAGCGAGCTGGGCTCATGAGCGCGACCACCACGATGTCTGCCTGGAGGTTCTCGATGCGTGCATCCAATGCCCTGCCGTTGTTGGCGATTGTCGCCGGCCTCGGGGCCGCGTCCTGTGCCACGTCGACGACGGCAGGCACCGCCGCCACCGGCGGTGGTGTCGACCCCGTCACCGGTGAGCCCATCGCTTCTGGCGAAGCCCGCGCCGCCTTTGGCGACGCGAGCAACCGCTTCAAGAGCAAGGACTACGCGGGCGCCCGCGCCGGCTTCGAAGGCGCCGCAAAGGCCGACCCGCAGTTCGCCCTCGCCCGCTACAACGCCGCCGTGCTCTACGAGCGCGAAGGCAAGCTCGACGAGGCCAAACGTCTCTACCGCGAAGCCGTCGACATCGACGCCGGCCTCGACGTCGCGACCAACAACCTCGGCCTGTTGCTCGAGCGGTCGGGCCAGCTCGATGCGGCGCGCACGCTCTACAACGAGATCATCGAGAAGAACCCCGAGGCCGTCGCCGCGCGCCTGCGCATGGCTCAGCTCGCAAAGACCGATGGCGACCCGAAGACCGCCTCGCGGTTGGCGCGTGAAGCGTTGCAGTTCGATGCGTCGTCGGTGCCGGCCTATCGCCTGCTCGCGCGCCTGTACGCCGAGGAGAACCGGCCCCAGCTCGCGCGGTTGATCGCCGTGCGTGGCGCCAAGCTGTCGCCCGACGACCCCGAGCTCAACTACGCCCTCGCCCTCGTCGCGGCCAATGAGAAGGACGTCGCCGGCGCCCGTCTGCTGCTCACGAAGGTGATCGAAAAAGACCCCGACCACGTCGACGCCCGCGTCGCCCTCGCCGACATGGCGTTGAGCAACCGCGACTGGAAGACGGCCTCGCAACAGCTCGAAGCGCTCAGCAAGATCGACCCAAAGAACGCGAGCATCTGGAACAACCTTGGTCTCGCCTACAAGGGCTACGGCCGCTTCGAGGATGCCAAGAAGGCCTACACCCAGGCGCTTACGGTCCAGCCCGAGTTCGCCGACGCATCGCTCAACCTCGGGCTGCTCGAGCTGCGGCACCTGCTCAATCCCGATGCCGCCCTCGTCGCGATCACCCGCTATCGCGAAAAGGCGTCGTCGCCGGTGGAGGCGTCGTCGGAGCTGCTCGTCGAGGCCAACGCCTTGATCGAAGGCCGTGCCGAAGAAAAGCGCATGCTCGCCGAGCAGGCAAAGCTCGAAGAAGAAGCGAAGAAGAAGGCCGAGGCCGACGCCAAGGCCGCCGCCAACGCCGCCGTCATCGCCCCCGACGGTGCCGGCAAGACGCCTCCCGCCGATGGCGCCGTCGCCGCCGACACCCCCGCCGACAACACGCCGACCACGGCCGTCGATCCAGCACCCGAGCCGACGCCGCCGGCGGCGGAGCCGACGCCCGAGCCCGAGCCGGTGAAGAAAAAGACGCCGCCGAAGAAGACCCCGCCGAAGAAGACCCCGCCGAAAAAGGCCGACGGCCCGGCGAAGGACGACAACTTCTACGACTGAGGCGTCGATGTCGCCTGCCGGAAACCGTCTCGTCGACGACGACGGTTTTTCGCGGGTGCTAGGGTCCAGACCGTGCTGACTGTTCTGCGAGTGGAGATCACCATGCAAGCTCGACGAATCCTGCTGGGCGTGACGACGTTGATGGCCCTGTCTGCCGTGCCCGCGATGGCCCAGGAAGAAGAGGGCTCCAACAGCGAAGGCGGGGTCTCCTACCAGCGCAAGACGGTCATCAACTTCGAAGACGACACCATCGAAGGTGATCTCAAGACGCCCGATGGTCAGTATCTCGAGGTCCGCAAAAAGATGCGGCACAAGAGCTTGATCCGCATCCGCACCGACTTCCGCCGCGAAGTGTTGTCGTCGGTGGCCGACCTCTGAAGGTCGGCGATGCAGCCCCTCGAGATCATGTCGAGGGAACCCGGTGCTGGTGGCCGGGGTCAGATGAGCAGATGAATCCGGGCCGTCCTGGATGAGTGACGAGGAGCAACGAGATGGCACGCCCGATCGGCATCCGAATCCACCGCGGGAGCGAGCTGCTCGACACGCAGGTGTTTGAGCGCGACATCATCAAGATCGGTCGGCTGGCGTCGGCGCATCTGCGTCTCGACGACCCGAAGGTCTCGCGCATCCACGCCGTCATCGAAGTCGCCGACAACAAGGAAGCGGCGATCATCGACATGGGCTCCGCCGAGGGCACCCGCGTCAACGGCGAGAAGGTCTCGCGCGTGCGTCTCAAGCACGGCGATGAGATCGGCCTCGGCGATTCGCGCCTCGTCGTCGTCCTCGACGAAGTCGAGCTCGCCGCCCTCAAAGGTGACGGCGCGGTCGTCGCCGCCAGCGCCCCCGTGCACGACGTCGACCCCGCCAACGTCACCGACGTCACCCGCGCCCACCTCGACCTCGCGCCCCCCGCCGCGGGCGTCACGAGCGGCAACGTCTTCAAGACCGGCGAGACCGACGTCGTCGCCCTGCGCGCCGAGCTGCAGAATTCGGTCTCGACGGTTCCGCAGGGTACCGATGTCTTCAACAGCCAGGGCATCGACGTGGGCCTCGGCTCCCTCGGGCCCCAGCCGGCGATCAGCGACATCCCGGCTGCCGCGCCATCGACCCCGCCGGTCGCCGCGCGTCCCGCGAGCATGCCGCCGGTGCCCGCCGCCACGTCGACGCCGCCGATGGCCGCTCGGCGCGCGCCACCGCCGGTGCCCGTGAGCATGCCGCCGATGCCGGCGGCCATCCTGCCGCCGCTGCCGCCCATCCCCGAAGACGCGATCACGCCCGAAAACCGGTACATCGAAGTCACCCTTCGCTGGGGCGGCACGGTCACCGACGTCAAGCGCATCAAGGCCAAGCCGAAGTTCACCGTCGGCAAAGACAAGGGCGACGACCTCTTCGTCCCCGTCGAAGGCGGCTCCTACAACCTGCTCACCTCGCAGGCCGGGCAGGGCTGGAAGGTCCGTTTCAAAGACGGCATGTCAGGCAACGTCACCCGCGGCGAGCATTCGGCGCCGCTGTCGTCGTCGGGGGCGACCCCCGACGGTGATGCGATGGCCGTGCAGCTCACCGACGACACCGTCGTGACCATCGGCCTCGGCTACCACTCGCTGCAGGTGCGGGCGGTGCCGAAGTCGCGCATCGTGCCGATCATCCCGTTCTTCGACGCCCTGTGGGCGAACGCGGCCCTCGTCACGTTGTTTGCGGCGTCGGCGATGTTGGCGACGGTGGTGTTCTACCCCGTCGGCATGGACTCGCTCGAGGACGATCTCCTCACAAACCCCACCAAGTTCCAGACCCTGATCCTCAAGCCGCCGCCGAAGGACAATGCGTTCCTCAAGGGCCTCAAGGCGACGAAGGCTGCTGCGGCGAAGGACTCGGGCAAGGCCGGCGACAAGAAGGCCGACCCGAAAAAAGACCAGGGCAAGATGGCCAGCAAGGCCAAGGACAAGCCCACCGACGAGCAGGTCGTTGCCGGCAAGATGGCGGCGCTGTTTGGCGGCGAAGGCGTCGCCAGCGTCTTCAACGGCGAAGCGAGCGGCGGCGCGCTTGAAGCGGCCCTCGGCGGCCTCGATGGCGCGAAGGTCGCCGCGGGCTACGGCACCGGCGGTCTCGGCCTGCGCGGCGGCGGCCCCGGCGGCGGCGGCGTGGGCGTCGGCACCCTCGGCACCGGCAAGATCGGCACCCGCGGCCGCGGCTCCGGCGACGGCAGCTACGGCAGCGGCGATGGCGGCCTCGGCAAAAAGACCGACCGCGACATCTCGATGACCACCGGTACGCCGGTCATCCTCGGCTCGCTGGACCCGGAGATCATCCGCCGCATCGTGCGCGAGCACGCCGGCCAGATCCGCTACTGCTACGAGTCCGAGCTGTCTCGTACGCCCGGCATCTACGGCAAGATCATCATGAAGTGGGTGATCAACGGCGAGGGCAAGGTCATGCAGGCGACCACCGCCGAGACTCAGATGAAGAACGCCAACGTCGAGAGCTGTCTGGCCTCGCGCATCAAGGGCTGGGTGTTTCCGAAGCCCAAGGGTGGCGGCATCGTCATCGTCAACTATCCCTTCGTGTTCAAGCAGTCCGGCTGAGCGCGCCTCCGGCTCAGGAACCGCAAAGCCGCCACGACCGTGGCGGCTTTTTTGTGGCCTGCTGTCGAACCGGGCGGACTTTCCGTCGACGCTCGACCCGGGTCGGCGCGGATCCAGCGGGGGGTGGCAACGACGCCGTCGATGGACCGATACTCGGAACGTCACTTGGTTTCGTTCGTGAAAACGGGCGAAGAAATCAGAATGCTGCGACACGCCACGAAGCGGTCAACAGCGTTCCCAGAGGTTGTCATGACGGATCCCACCGGCGGTATCGGCAAAGCCAGCGCGCAGATGATGCAGGAAATGCAGAAGCAGATGCAGACGCAGGTCCAGGAACAGCAGAAGGTCGGGGGTCCGCAGTTCGACAACGTGATGTCCCAGCAGGGCGTCAACGATCCCAGCAAGGTCGCCGAGCTGCAGAAGATGCAGCAGGTCAACCAGGCGCCGCAGGCAGCCGATGTCCTCAAGACCGCGCAGTCGCAGCAGGTCGGCGGCGTCGACAAGGCCATCGACGTCAAGCGCGTCGAGGGTGCGCCGTCCACGAAGGAGTCGGGCCTCAAGAGCCTGCTCAATCAGGTCGTGCAGGGTCAGAACAAGCTCGACGACATCATCAAGATGGCCACGAGCGGCAAGACCTACGGCAACCAGGAGCTGCTCGCGATCCAGGCGAGCGTCTACAAGTTCAGCCAGGAGCTCGAGCTCACCAGCAAGGTCGTCGAGAAGGCGACCAGCGGCGTCAAGCAGACCATGCAGACACAGGTCTGAGCGTCCTTCGGTCCAACAGCGAACAAGAAGCGGGCGTAGAGCCCGCTTCTTTCGTTCTCGGGCCTCGTCGTGACACGGGCCTGAGCGGCCCTGGAGCGCAAGCCGCACCGGCCCGTGCCCATGCGGACGTCCCGAGAGCCGCCGGCGTCAGGAATGACCCGGCTGCGTCGAGCGCTCGAGGGGACCGGGTCGGCGTCGACCCGCCTGCAGGCCCGTGAAACGCGAGCGCGTGTCATTCGGGACACGCCTGCGAGGTCCAAGAAGCCACAGTCTGACAGGAGTGACAGGGATGCCCCAGATGGGGAGCCTTGATCTCGTCACCTGCATCGCATCCGGATGCCAAATCGAACGGGCAGCCCAAAGATTCGAAACGTTGGCAAGGCTCCTGCATCACAGGATTACGTGCGACGAATCTCTCGGCGCCAACGAAAGAGGACGACGACATGCCCCACACCAAGCGCAACGCCAGCCGCATCACCACCACCGTCGGCGAGCTGGCTGCTGCCTTCTACGACGCGGCCCTGACCGAGCTGAAGAACCCCGCGCTCGCCGCTCGCGTCGCCGAGCAGATGGTGCGCGAAGCCATCGCCAAGCAGACCGTCGCCATCGCCCGCTGAACCACCTCCTTCGTTTCTCCTGAAAGGACCTCGCCATGACCTCGAAGAAGCGCCAGCCCGCCCGCATCACCACGACCATCGGTGAGCTCGCCGCCGCCTTCTACGAATCAGCTCTCGCCGAGCTGAAGAACCCGCTCATCGCCGCGCGCGTGGCAGAGCAGATGGTTCGCGATGTCCTTGCCCGGTCATCGGGGGCGCGTGTCGCGCTGACCTGAACACCACCACTTCACTGACTTGTCTCTCTGGAGACATGTTGTTGGGCGCTGATTGATCGAGCCAGGTGCTCGACCGGTCGACGCCCTTCGCTTTTTCGGGCTCTCGTCGCGGACGCAGCGTCGACGACGATGCACACGAAAAAGGCGCCCTCGCGGGCGCCGCTTCTTTTCAAGCCTCAACGTCGATGCGTTCAGCTGACGACGGGGAGACCCTTCTTCGGTTTCTTCCCTTCACTGCCTTTGAGCGAGCCGCCCGTGATGCTGATCGTGGGCTGCGCGAGGGCTTCGGGGTTCTCGAACGCCGTCTTCGCCAGCGCCGTCGCGACCTCTTCGGCGAGGGCGAGGAAGGCCTTGCCCGAAGCGGACTGCGGGTATTTGTGCACCACCGGCTCGCCACCGTCGCCGCCTTTGACGACGGCGGGCTCGATGGGGATTTCGCCGAGGAAGGGGACA
>Ga0247813_10003458_pt1 | contig 10151 bp, 8 predicted proteins | sample UWRJL169409C1_FD_180719 | JGI IMG/M metagenome (GOLD analysis project Ga0247813, IMG submission 180719) | Plant litter microbial communities from Arlington Agricultural Research Station in Wisconsin, United States - UWRJ-L169-409C-1 | ecosystem: Environmental > Terrestrial > Plant litter >... | reverse complement strand
TTCCATGACTATCCTATCGGGCTTGATTTTTAGGAGACTGCATGATAAAGATGGTGATAACATGAAATCTGTTGATTAGGCATACCACATCTGCTACCCAACATTATACAAATTGATTAAAAATTTCTTTAATATGAAGTACTAAAGGTAAATTCACCCTTAATTAGAAACGCTATTAAGTATTTCTCTATCAACGTCTTCATTAAATGTAAGCATGGGGCTTACAAATGGCACCGCCTTGTTGTTAAGCTTCAAATCGTTCCATCGCATTTGCGTAAGCACTAAATCTTAGGTATGAAATTATCGGTTATCATTCCTGTTCTCAATGAACAGGAAAATATTGATGCATTGATGGACCAGCTGAATGGTTTCTTCTATCAACGGAGTGATTATGCTGCTGAGGTTATTTTCGTAAATGATGGATCAACGGATCAGACTTCTGAAAAATTGAAAACGGGTAGTCATATCGCCTATGCAACTAAGTTGATCAGTTTTTCCAAAAATTTTGGATCACATGCGGCATTGAGGGCAGGTATTCAGCAGGCAACTGGTGATTATATCACTTTTATGTATGCTGATTTACAAGACCCTCTTGAATTAATTGATACGATGTTAAGTGAAATCAGCAATAAGAAGGCTGATATCTGCTGGGCGCAGCGAAATTCCACGGAAACATCCAACACTGAGAAGCTTTTTTCCAAAAGTTATGCTTATTTCATGCAAAAATACGCAGTTCCTAATTTTCCAAAAAACGGGTTCGACATCGTTATGTTCAGTAGAAGGGTTCAAGATTGTTTGAATAACAATATAGAAGGTAATTCTTCTTTATTCATTCAAATATTAAGCCTTGGTTTTAAACAGGCGGCAGTGACTTATTACAAAAAGGCCAGGTTGATTGGAAAGTCAAAGTGGACCGTGTCAAAGAAGATTAAACTGTTGATCGACTCCTTTGTTGCATTCTCATTTGCGCCGATAAGGCTGGTCTCTTTAATCGGGGTTGTGTTTTTTCTTCTCGGCATTGCATGGACAGGATACATTGTTTTCCGGAAACTGGTTTTTAATGATTTAGCGAGCGGCTGGCCAGCCTTAATGTCCATTTTGATGGTTGGTTTTGGGATTACCAATATCTCACTCGGCATTATAGCTGAGTACTTATGGCGAACGCTCGATGCAAGCAGAAAACGTCCTGTTTTTGTGATAGAAGAAGTCGCGGATTTAAGTCCTATTTCAAAGCCAATATCTGCCGAGCAGATCCACCTATCGTAACATGCAAAAAACTATCCTATACATCTTTGTTTATGCTGCATTTAATGTATGCGGCGCTGCAATTGTAAAACTTCAACTCAAACAAATGAAACTGGCGATCTGGCAGGATTGGCGAGACCTGATGTTAAATGTCCCTTTTATCATTGCTGGATCATTGATTGTTTTGTCAGCCCTGGCGCTATTCAAAGCACTTTCAAGTAACCAATTCTCCTTCGTAATTCCTATCGCAACGGGGATCAACTTTGTTTTGACCATATTGGTCGGATACTACCTGTTTCATGATAAATTATCCATCGCGTCCTATATAGGATTTCTGTTTATTATAGCCGGGATTTTGATTTTAAGTTTAACTAATCCTGCTCATGCATAAAATCATTCCCTTATTTTGTTAAACCAGCTAATATGAGAGGGATTGTGCAGCTACTTTCCAAACAGCCTAGTTACGCAAGGTTATTACAGTGGGGAAGACTGATTACGATCACAGGTTCTGCCCAAATAATTATCCAGGGGATCGGATTTGTAAGTGGTATCCTGGTGATCAGGTTGCTGCCTACTCAAGATTACGCTTATTACACGATTGCAAATACCATGTTAGGCACCATGTTAGTATTGGCCGATGGGGGGATTATATCAGGGGTGCTTTCAGAAGGTGGCAAAGTGTGGCACAATCCGACGAAGTTCGGTGCAGTTATCGTTACCGGCTTTCATCTACGACGAAGGTTCACCATTTTTAGCCTGCTTGTGGCCGTTCCACTGCTTTATTATTTACTTTCCAGTCATGGTGCAAGCTTACAGTTAAGTTTTCTCATGATCTTTTGTCTGGTTCCTGCATTTTTTACTGCGCTATCAGGCACACTTCTTGAAATTGCACCGAAACTAAAACAGGAAGTACTTCCTCTTCAGAAGATACAAGTGATCACTTCTTTAGGTCGTTTAATATTAACCAGCACCTGCCTGCTTATATTTCCATTTACCTGGATAGCATTGATCGCTACTGGTATTCCTCAACTGTATGGGAACCATTTGCTGAAAAAAATGTCGAAGAATCTGGCTGATTACAGTCAAAAACCAGATAAGTTGGTTGAAAAGGCCATACTAAAAATCGTGAAACGGGTGATGCCCGGGTCTATCTATTATTGTTTTTCAGCCCAAATTACAATTTGGCTGATCTCCATGTTTGGGTCTACTCACGCCATTGCACAAATGGGTGCACTTGGCCGTGTAGGCATGTTGCTAACCATTTTTACGGTGATGTTTAGTACCCTGGTCTTGCCCAGATTTGCGAGATTGAGTGCGGATTATCACCTGTTAATTCGCCGTTTCTTGCAACTGGAGTTTGCGCTTTTTATACTGTCTGGTTTAATCATTGGATTTTTCTGGTTATTCTCTACTCAAATATTATGGATCCTCGGAAATGAATACCGGAATCTTAATGTTGAGGTTGTATTAAACATTATTGGCACCTGTCTGAGCCTGATTGCTGGAATCACATTTAACCTCTATTCTAGTCGAGGATGGGCAATTAACCCATTTCTATCTATAGGAATTAATATCTGTTCCATTGTAACTGGTGTATTCCTATTTAATGTAGCTACGCTCACTGGAATTTTATTGCTTAACATCTTCATTGCCGGCGCTCAGGCGATCATGAGTCTTACTTACAGTTTAATTAAAATACAGCAGCTTAAATATCAGGATGGCTAGTGTAGCAATATCGACCGTTAAATAGTGAAAAAATTATCAAATGATAGCCATAGCAAAACCATACTTAACCGAAGACGAGGCTCAAGCGGCTTACGACACCATTCTTTCAGGATGGATCACACAGGGTCCTAAGGTACAGGAGTTTGAAGAAAAATTTGCCGCTTACACTGGCGCAGCCTATGCTGTTGCGGTAACAAATTGTACCACAGCGCTGCATCTTTCCATGATTGTTGCGGGCATTGGTCCACAAGATGAAGTGATTTGTCCTTCGTTAAGTTATATCGCCACCGCTAACGCTATTAAGTATGTGGGGGCGAAGCCAATCTTTGCTGAGGTAGCACATGGAACTTACAACCTCGATCCTGCAGATGTGGAGCGACGTATCACAGCAAATACTAAAGCGATCTTAATTGTACACCAGATTGGGTTTCCTGCTGATATTGATGCTTTCCAGCAGCTCGCCAATAAATATAACCTGAAATTAATAGAGGACGCGGCTTGCGCAGCGGGATCGTCCTATAAAGGAAGCAAAATTGGATCTCACTCCGAACTGGTGTGTTTTTCGTTTCACCCTCGCAAAGTAATATCCACAGGTGATGGTGGAATGATCACTACAAATAATCATGATTATTACCAAAGGCTTAAACTATTGCGTCAACATGGGATGTCTGTGAACGATAGGGTTCGACACGAGTCAAAAAGTATTGTTTTTGAAGATCATCTTGAATTAGGATACAATTATCGAATGACGGATATTCAGGGCGCAATTGGGATAAAACAATTGGAAAAACTGGACTGGATTGTTAACGAACGACGTAAAATAGCTAGGTTCTATGATCAAGCCTTTAAGGGCTTGCCATTTTTGAAGTTGCCTATGGAGCAAATAGGGGACTATAGTAATTATCAGTCTTATAGTATCTATATCGAAAAGTCATCGCCTGTAAATCGAAATGAACTCATGCAAGCCCTGCTTGATGCAGGAATTTCAACCCGTAGAGGTGTAATGACCACGCATAGAGAGACCGCATACCTGGCAGATGGTCTCGAGGTAAGTTTACCAATATCAGAAGATATGCATGATCACTCGATTATTTTACCACTTTATGTACCGATGACGGAGGAGGATGTCAATTACGTCGCTGAAACTTTTTCGACGATGATTAAAATGGCTACCTCGCAGCCGTTGCAGGATAAAAGCGCCCCCATTAGAATATGATGAACATTAGCGCTAAGAAAGTATGGTACATCTGGATTATTTTTGCAATAGCCATGTGCCTAATGCAAGCAAGTACCATAGGCATTTTGCCAAGCCTGATGCAAGATGAGGCGCAAGTCACAGATTATGGAAGGCTGGCGCTAGATCCACTTAGCAATTGGTCAGTAACCTGGTGGGTTGCGGGTGAAAAACCACTTCTTCTCTGGTCGTACCTTGGACCTTTATTTGCGGAACTTGGTTATCAGGTTGGTGGTCCATCTGGTGTTGGTACACGTTTAATGGCACTCATTGGCGGACTTATGGCCGCTATCATGGCCCTCGGGTGGCTCTTAGAACGAAAAGTCCCAACAGTCATTGCCGGATTACTTGCCTTCGCTTTTCTACTTGATCCACTGTTTACACTTTCCCAGCGAATGGCCCGTAGCGACAGTTGGGTGGTGGCTTTTTGTCTGGCTTCCTGTTGGTTATTAGCACTTTCAGCATCAAAACAAGCGAGGAAAAGAATAGTGTTTGTGGTAATTTCAGGCATGCTCGCCGCTGCGGCATCTTTTCTGTGGCCCTCCGCTGTATTTATCTATCCTTTAATTTGTATGGAATTTTTTCGTTCCAATAATCATCAATTGGATACAGAAAATTCACCTCCTAAATGGTGGGCTTTAATGCTATATTTTATCCTAGGCGGGTTGTTTATCTCCATATTACTAATCATACCAATCAGGCACCAGCTAGGGATAATCCTCGATAACATGAGCAATATGGTGTCGTTGAATGTCAATGCAAGTAAAACACCTTTCGAACGCTTTTCCGCCCTATTCAGCTATCAACCATGGTCCAAGCTTATAAAGGCTTTTGCCAAAACTTTAAGTCCATTTTTGCCGTTATTGGCGCTGTGGGCTGTATTGTTCAGGCGGGTAAAGGCTACGGTTTTCGTTTCGCTATTTACCTTAATAATTATTTTCACTACCCTTGTTTACGAGTTTCGCTTATTGTACCTGCTCCCATATTTTCTTTTACTTTTTGGAGATCTTTTTATTCACGTTGATGTAAAGCCACTTCATCCCACCATCCGTAAAATAAGTCGTGTTTTTTTATTTGTCGCAGTCATTTGGTCTGTTGGTGTTTCGATCTTTCTCCGGTCGGCATTTGCTTATCATGACGGCGACTTGCATAAACGAAGTCTCTTAAACGAAGCGGCAACTTCGACAATTGGTCCGGGCAATCACAAAGTTTTTCTAGCTTTTGCCTACGAATTTTATTTCACAGGGCGATCACTTGGATGGCAGTTATATACGCCATACATCCAGTTTAGTTATGACGCTGATGGAAACTGGATCCGAAAAGACGATTTTTTGCCCAAAGACAAATTTATTAAATTAATGTCTGAGATGGACTATGCGATTTTCCCAGGAAACAAGATTGAAGATGATATCGCTCAGCAGCTAGAATTATCAGGACTAACTTACAGCAGCACCATTCACGTTAGTGATGAACTCACCAGCAATAAGAATGAAAATTCATCGGGCAGAATGAATGAAGTCATTATTTGGTATTTACGTGGCAGTCCTAGTTACGGTCCATATCGTCTTTATTCCCGTACCAAACATCAGCAAACATCGTCACAAACGCAGGTTAAGGAAGAAAAACACCAGTAATTTTACCATCGACATTTTTAAGATAAACCCACAGAAAACTATGAACATTGCCTTTTGTAACAACAAATTGGGCTTAATAGGCCTTCATGTTACCCTTATTTCGCTTATTCGAAACTGTTCAGATACAAGTCAATTGAGTATTTGGTTTCTATGTGTAGCGCATACGGTAAAAGATAAATTAAAGATTGAAAGGCTCCTCAAACAAGAAAGCTTTCAAGGTGAATTTTGTTTCATTGATTTTAATCCCTTTGAAACTTTTGGTGGTTTTCGTTCTCTTCATGGCGACTGGACTTGTTATGGAAGGCTTTTGCTTGCCGACATCATTCATGAGGATCGGGTGCTCTATCTTGATTCGGACTTGGTCATAGAGTTAGATGTTCTCACGATTAATGACTTTGATCTCCATGGACATTTTTTGGGTGCTGTGGGGGGAGGAAGATTTAAGTTTACGCTTGGAAGAGAATTTTATATCAATAAACTAGGGATAGAACCTGATTTGGAATATTTTAATTCTGGCATTTTGCTGTTGGATTTACATGAATGGAGATTAAAGAACATCAAGGAAGAATGCCTTAAAATTGCGCGTCGCTACCCAATGGAACTTTCCTCGTGTGATCAAGACTTGCTGAATATCGTTTGCGCTGGAAATTTCGCCAAGTTGCCGCCATCATTTAATTGTGAATGGGTCGCATCTGGAGAGAAACCCTCTGTTTCAAGTAATATGATTTTCCACTTCGTTGGATCACCTAAACCCTGGGACCCATTTGCTTTTCTGATTCATAATGGCCATCAAACATGGCTGAATTACCAAAACAAAACCTGGCTTTCCAGGGTAGGTGATTTTACAACCGCTGACATCACTAGAGCCTGGAATATCCGAAGGTCTTATCTTCGTTATTTTTATAGAAAACTGGTTCATTAATTTTACCAGGTCAGCCCTGATTAGTTATACAATTTCTATTTCTTTCTCTTCAAATGCTTCGAATATTTTCGCAATAATGATACTTCTGGTCACATCTGCACTAGAAATGTTTTTACACCAGAAATAGATTTTTACATCACTATTAAGTTTTGTCATTGGGCTGATCAAAATCACAGGTTCTTTGTTTACAAAGACGTTCTCATTTGTAGTGATAATTTCCCTGATCAGATGAACTACTTCTGTGGAATTGAAAGGTTTGGCAATCGTCAGAGAGATATCAACGCGCATCTGGTTATTACTTAGCGTCCAATTAATGATGTTATTCGATAAGATAGATCCGTTGGGAATAATAACTTCTGCACCTTCATCGGTAAGCAAAGTACTTGCCCGGACACCGATTTCTTTCACTCTTCCTTTTTTATTACTCAATTCGACCACATCGCCAATACGGATCGTCTTATCAAAAATAAGGATAATTCCGGAAACGAAATTGCTCACGATATTTTGTAAACCCAATCCGATACCGACGCCAAGGGCACCGAGGATGACGGTGATCTTATCAATGGGCAATCCTGAGGCCGCTACAGCCATCAGAAATCCGCCAATAAGCAATACTAAGCGTGTGATGAGTAATTTAGAGCGTTCTCCTTTATTGTCTTCTATACCATCATCACCTGTATCGCCGAAGAAGTATGCAATGTACTTCTGTAAAAAGTTAGCGGTCCATATAATACCCAAAAAGAGGGCAATGCCTCCAAATGTAAATGTGAAGTTCCCTACAATCCTTTTTTCGATAAGTACTTCCATTAATGAATCGTAAAGTCCATTAAAAATGTTAAGGTTAGTTGTAAATACCACAAACCAAATGATGGTTGCACCAATGCCGGTAAGCCTTTTTAAGCCCGCATTAACTGGTTGCCAGTCGAAATATTCCGGATAACCTTTGCGAATTCTACTACTCTTCATTTGAAGCAAGAATGCTTGTACTAATACCTTCGCCAGGATGGTTAACGATATTGCATTTAATAAGGAATTTACGCCTGTAGAATAGAAAATTTGGGTAAGGGTAAATCGTCCAAAGAGATTGCATAGGGTGGCAATAATGGCAAATATGGTGAAGATAAATCCAGTGATCAGTATCATTTTATACCTTGTTTCTTGTTTGTCCAGCTTTCTTAAGATTAGGATTCCGTAGATGCTTGAACTCAAACTCAGGAAGAACAGAAGCCAGCGCTGGTAACTTGGTGGCGTTCCTAAAAGACGGAAAAAAACGGGTCCAAGAAGCAGTAGCGCAAAAATGCACCAGTTTAGGAATAATTTTGAAGATAGCTTTTTACGGAAGAATAGCGTAAGTAAAAGTGCAAGTCCAATTTGGACAGATTCAATATATAGCGCCGGTGCCTTGAGATCGAAGATTGGTGCCAGGGCAAACAACATGATTAAGGTTATTAAGTAAGGTTTAGGACTTAATAAATAGAAGTCATCGAGTGCTTCTAAGCGATCGAGCTTTTTCATGCTCCTGTAATTGAAAAATACCCAGAGAAAGAAAGTTAAACAGGTGAGAAATAATAGTGCACGGCTGCTGCGCGTATACACAAAATAATAACCTGAGATTTCTTTTTCGCCATTGATAAATTGACGAAATCCAACACCCCCGGTTCTGGTTTTTGGTGATTCCCAAAGATAACGTCGCTCTTTGCTGAATGCTTTGATACTTACGGCATCAAGATGACTATCGGTTAGGTATATGAGCTCTTTAATATTAATCAGGTTAGCTGAAGTTCGGGCCTGCAAGTCATTAATTGATAAGGTGGTAGTTTTAAGCAGGCTATCCATTACTTTGCCTTTAAGTTTTAGTTCGGCAAATTGGTCTTTAAACATAATGCGCATTGCCGGTATGGTAAAGACTTTAATCAATACGGTGTCCTTACGCAGGTTAAGGATTTCCGTTTTTAACGCCCTTAATTCTTTTTCATACTCATTCAGATCCGTCAGGCAATCATTGTTGTTGGCTTGAAGTTCTTCCAGTAAGGTCTGGTCCATTTGAAGATTCTGAAGGTTCGGCCTTCTGTCACTTTGCGTAAGCCTACTTTTCAATAAGCGTAAAGCAGCTTCATCTTGCGTTAAATGTGCTGAGATCGGTTTTAATTTGTGAAACGAAGCCACAGTAACCGGAACTTTATTTATTGTTTCAAATACTTTTTGAAGGTGAAACAGGTAATCGCCCTTCGTTAAAGTTGCAGAGTCAGATAGGATCGACATGTCCTGACCGCCGTCTATTGTTTTATTTCTCTGCGCAAAAGTAGGACTGGAAAGGAATAACACCGTTAATACAGTGATCGCAACGCGAATTAATACGGACGAGTAATTTTTGAGTTTCATTATTCTATGGACGCCTGAAGGCTTGCAAAAATAGGTTAATTTACCGATGATGCTGTTGAAGTTGCTATACCTTTTTATAAATTTGGTTTCCGCATAGTGTAGCGTTTGTCAACAATTTAAAGAAATTATAATGCCTATAGATTAACGATATTAATTTTCACAACCGTTTTGTTTATAGGTAGTTAACGAGGTGTTTTGCGGATGCCAATTTCGATTTATCAAACTGGCCTGTTCGTTGCAAAACACTGGTTATGAAGAGTTATAACGCCAAATTTATAATACTATCGAAATCTGAAAGTGCAACGCCTAAAGTTTTATTGCCTACGGGACTGCGTAACCATATTAATCTATTGGTACTCATACATTTTTTATTTTTCGCCTGGTACTTATTATATGGGCTAAATGGGTTATCAGGTCAATATTTAGCTGATGGAACACTAAATTATTTTGTAAATTATGATGTGACAGCTGCCTATAACCTCCATGAATTTAAATGGCAATCATTTACCAGTATATTTACTTATCAGTTTGTACACTTAAGTGTAGGAGAATCTCTTCTCAGCATGAGTATGCTGTGGCTTTTTGGAAATCTTTTAAGACTTAAGATCGGGTCACTGAAAACAATATTGTTATATTTCGCTTTTGTTGCCTTGTCAGCCATCGTTTATAATGTTTCACACTGGGTATTTCCAATATTTTCGGGACCGAAAGGATTGCTGGATGGCGCATTTAGTGGTGTTTTGGGTATCATGACCACTACGGTATTTTTTTACGGTAAACATCAATTACATATTCATGAAAATATTACCGTTGCACTATGGAAGGTGTACGTTGCCGCAATATTGATTAGTCTGATATTTGTCTATGAGCATAACATCGCTTATATTATTGTTTATGTAAGCGGCATTTATTTAGGCATTAAGAGCGGTGAATTTATTCAAAAGTCAAATCAGCGGTTCATTTAAACTCCACATAGAATTATTTGCTTTGTAACTTTACCCTGTTTGAC
>Ga0247813_10003457_pt1 | contig 10151 bp, 8 predicted proteins | sample UWRJL169409C1_FD_180719 | JGI IMG/M metagenome (GOLD analysis project Ga0247813, IMG submission 180719) | Plant litter microbial communities from Arlington Agricultural Research Station in Wisconsin, United States - UWRJ-L169-409C-1 | ecosystem: Environmental > Terrestrial > Plant litter >... | reverse complement strand
CGTGAGCGCCACGAGCACGGCGACCAGGACGGCGAAGGCCGCGGCGAGGCCCATCTCGGTGACCGTCGGGATGCCCACCACGGACAGCCCGACGAGCGCGATGACCACGGTCGACCCTGCGAAGACGACCGAGGTGCCGGCGGTCCCCACGGCGTGGCTCACGGCGTCGTCGACGGCCCGCCCCTCGCGCAGCTCGGACCTGAACCTGGCCAGGACGAAGAGCCCGTAGTCGATGCCCACGGCGAGCCCGAGCATGATCGCGAGGATCGGGGTGATCGACCCGATCGGCGCCGCCGCGGAGAAGGCGAAGACCCCGAGCGTCCCGACGAGCACACCGAGCAGCGCGACGAGCATGTTGGCCCCCGCGGCGACGAGCGAGCCGTAGGTGAGCAGCAGGACGAGGAAGGCGATCGCCGCGCCGACGGCCTCGGTCGGCCCGACCAGCTCGACGGGCTCGACGTAGACCGACCCGCCGACCTCGGCCGTGAGACCCGCAGACCTGGCCGAGGCTGCCAGCGACTCGACGGCGTGCTGGGCCTCTTCGGCCTCCGTGTCCGACAGCCCTGAGAAGCCGATCGGCACGATCGCCGTCGTGAGGTCGGGGGAGACCGCCGGGGCGGAGGGGTCCAGGGGGTCGCCGACAGTCGCGACGGACGGCAGCGCTCGGGCCTGTGCGACGAGGGACTCGACGGCAGCCGCGGCGTCGCCTGTCGTGATGTCGTCCGCGACGAGGACGAGCTGGAGCTCCGAGGTGTCGTCGGCCCCGGGGGCCGCGAACCGCTCGTCGACGATGTCGAGCGCCCGCCCGGACTCGGTCTCGGGCAGCCCCTCCTCGTCGGTCAGCTGCGCGCTGGTCGCAGCGACGGCTCCGAGACCGACGAGGACGACGAGCCAGACGACCAGGAGCAGACGACGGTGCCGGGCGCTGAACGCTCCCAGCCTGAAGAGCAGGCGAGCCATGAGGGTCCTCTCAGACGACAGACCCGAGCTCTGGTCGAGGCGGGCTCCGTCCAGCCTGTCTGCGAGGTGGCGACGGGGCGTCGCCCGTCTGGGGGTTCTCTTCTCACCTGTCTGGGGGAGACAGGACAGGCATCTCGCCCAGAGAGGGTGTGTCGCCCGAGGTCGCGGTCCTGGCTGGGGCTGTCGTCGTCACGCCTTCAGCCGACCTTCAGCCCGGACCCGGCACACTGTGGACCGGAGGTGTGGCCCAGATGCGGATCTTGGTGGTGGACGACGAGGCTCGGCTGCTCGACGGCGTGCGGCGCGGGCTGGAGGCCGAGGGCTTCGCGGTCGACACGGCGGCGAACGGTGTCGACGGGTTGTGGATGGCCCAGGAGCACAGCTACGACGCGATCGTCCTCGACATCATGATGCCCGGCATGAACGGCTACACGGTGTGCGCGAGGCTGCGGGCCGAGGGGGACTGGACCCCGATCCTCATGCTGACCGCCAAGGACGGCGAGTGGGACGAGGTCGAGGCCCTCGACACCGGCGCCGACGACTTCCTCAGCAAGCCCTTCTCGTATGCGGTGCTCGTCGCCCGGTTGCGGTCACTCGTCCGGCGCGGCGTCCGTGAGCGGCCCGTCGTGCTCGAGGCCGGCGACCTGCGGCTCGACCCGGCGACCAAGCGCGTCCAGCGCGGCGGCACCGAGATCGAGCTGACCTCGCGCGAGCTCGCCGTCCTGGACTACCTCATGCGGAACGTGGGCGACGTCGTCTCGAAGCGCCAGGTGCTCGAGAACGTGTGGGACGTGGACTTCGAGGGCGACCCCAACATCGTCGAGGTCTACGTGCGTCACCTGCGCAACAAGGTCGACAGGCCCTTCGGCCGTGCGTCGATCGAGACGCTGCGCGGCTCCGGGTACAGGCTCAGCCGTGGGTGAGCAGATGGTGGGGCGCAGCCGACGACGCCCGTGGCGCGCGGTGCGCGCCCGCGCGGCGCTCGGGGCGGCGCTCGTCGTCGGTCTGTTCCTCGTCGTCGGGTCCTTCGTCTTCGTCGCCCTGCTCTCGGTCTCCCTGCACGGAGGCGTCGCGCAGAGCGCGTCGTCCGAGGCCGAGGTCGCCGCGGCGCGCGTCGAGCAGTCGGGGACGGCCCGCCTGCCGGAGTCTGACGACCAGCTCCTCGTGCTCGTCGACGCGGACGGGCAGGTGCTCGAGAGCAGCGACGACGAGATCGAGCTGCCCTCGCCGGTCCCGTCGGGCGACACAGTCGACGCGACGGTCGACGACGAGCACGTGCTCTTCGCCGCCGAGGACGTCGAGGTGGACGGTCAAGAGCTCAGGGTCCTCGCCGGGAGGTCCCTCGACGACGTGGACGACGCCGTGAGCACAGTCGCGGCGCTGCTCGCCGTCGCCGTCGTGGTCCTCGTCGTGCTGGTCGCGGTCACCACCCGGGTGGTCGTCGGCAGGGCCCTGGCACCCGTCGAGCAGATCCGCCGCGAGGTCGCCGGGCTCGAGGCCGACGAGCTGCACAGGCGGGTCGAGGTGTCGCCGGCGGGCGACGAGGTGAGCCGTCTCGCCGAGACGATGAACGAGATGCTCGCCCGCCTCGACCGCGCCCAGGCGGCCCAGCGCAGGTTCGTCTCCGACGCGTCCCACGAGCTGCGCTCGCCGCTCGCCTCGATGCGCCAGTACGCCGAGGTGGCCGTCGCGCACCCCGACCGCGTCGAGGTGACCGAGCTCGCCGGGACAGTCCTCGCCGAGGGGGCGCGGGTCCAGGACCTCGTCGACTCCCTGCTGCTGCTGGCCAGGCTCGACGAGCGCTCGCGGCACGGGGCAGGCAGGGCGGTCGACCTCGACGACCTGCTGCTCGCGGAGGCCTCCAGGGTCCGGGCGCTCGGTGCGGTCAGGGTCGACGCCTCGGGGATCAGTGCCGCCCAGGTGCAGGGGGACGAGGCGATCCTCGCGCGGGTGGTCCGCAACCTCGTGGACAACGCCGTCAGGCACGCCGGGTCGACCCTCACGCTCTCCGCGTCGGAGGCGCACGGTCGGGTCCGGCTGGTGGTCGAGGACGACGGCGCGGGCATCGCGCCGCAGGACCGCGGACGGGTCTTCGAGAGGTTCGTGAGGCTCGACGAGGCACGCGCCCGCGACGACGGCGGCTCAGGGCTCGGGCTCGCGATCGTCGCCGACGCTGTGCGGCTGCACGGCGGGAGCGTCGAGGTCGAGACCGGCGCGGCCGGTGGGGCGCGCTTCGTGGTGACGCTGCCTGGTGTGGTGCCTCACGCCTAGCATGTGGCCATGGGCCTCCACCTCGACGCGACCGCCGCGCTCCTGACCGCAGGATGGGTCCGCGACGAACCGCTGCGGTCGGGTGCCGCCGTGGTTCCCCCTCCGCTGGTCGGCGCGGACGACCAGCTCCTCGCGTGGGTGGGCTCGTTCTCCGTGCTCGCCAGCCCGGACGACACCGTGTGGTTCCTCTCGGCGCAGGACTACGCCGGTGGGGTCGGCATCAGCGACGAGGCCTTCCCGTGGGACGCCTTCAGGCACGAGAGCCTCGAGGCAGCGTCCGGACCAGCCGAGCGCGCTGCCGTCGACGCGTTCTGGGCCAGCCATCTCCCGATCCTGCTGTCGGTGCGCGACGGGCACGAGTACCTGGCGATCGCACCGGACGGCCAGGTGGTCCGCGGGGGAGAACCCGAGCTCGAGGAGGTCACGGTCGTCGCGCCCGACCTCGAGACTCTGCTCCGGGAGGTGGCAGCGGGCGTCAGCACCGCGGACCCGCTCACCGACGTGCTGCTCCGGACGGTGAGCAGCGCGCAGCCCGGCAGCGAGCCGTAGGTCGTCGCTCGTCCAGCCTGCTGCAGGTCGCTTCAGGCTGGGTTCAGCACCCCCTCGGCAGACTGCAGGAATGGACACGAACCGCACCCCCGAGAACCCTGAGACCCCCCAGAACCCCGGTAAGACCGCCGCGTGGCGCCGCAAGCCCGTGTGGGTCGCTGCGGCTGTGGTCGCCCTCGTGGCCGGCGGCGCCGGTGTGGCCTACGCGGTCGACGAGCTGGGCGACGACGACGACAGCTCGTGGAGCGCCTCCGACGAGCGTCGGGCGGACGACCTCGACAGGGACGACCGCGACGACGAGCGCGGTGACGACTACCGCAGCGACGACGACCGCGACTCCCGCGGCTCTGACCACCGCAGCGACGACCGCGACGACGACCAGCCCCCGGCTGCGACCGGCGACGGCTCTCGCGACGACGACCAGCTCCGTGACGCCGACGACGTCCCGCTCACCGACGCCGAGGTCGCCTCGGCGACCGACGCGGCGCTCGCGGAGGCGGGCGGCGGCACGGTGACCGACGTCGACCGCTCCGACGACGCCGACCACGCCTTCGAGGTGGACGTCCTCCTCGAGGACGGAGACGAGCTCGAGGTCGAGCTCGCCGACGACTTCACGGTGGTCTGGACCGAGCTCGACCCGGCAGACCGCGGCTGAGCACCGTGGTGCCCAGCCGCGTCAGCGCTGTCAGCCCGGTCAGCCCTGGTCGGGCCTGACGCCGAGCAGCTTGAAGGTCGCCCCCGTCGGGTCGGCGAGCGTCGCGAGGCGCCCGTAGGGGGTGTCTTCGGCCTCGTCCACGACGCTCCCGCCGTGCTCGACCGCCAGCGCGACGGTCGCGTCGACGTCGTCGCTCCCGAAGTACACGGCCCACGAGGCGGGGACGCCCTCGGGCAAGAATCTCGAGCCGTCCATCATCCCGGACTCCTCGTGGCCGTCGACGACGTTCATGCTGTAGCGGAAGTCGTCGGTGTCGCCCTGGACCGCGACCTCCCAGCCGAAGACCGTCGTGTAGAAGCCGAGCGCCGCGGCGTAGTCGCGGGTGATGAGCTCGTGCCAGGCGGGGGCGCCGTGCTCGCGTGCGAGCTGGAACCCGCTGTTGTCCCCGGGCTGCCACGTCGAGAACATGGTCCCGGTGCTGTCGAGGAAGACCGCCATGGTGCCCTGCACGTCGACGGTCATCGGCTCGACGATCACGCGTCCGCCGTTGTCCTCGACCGCCGCGACGGTGGCCCCGGTGTCGGAGACTGCGAAGAACGTGCCCCACCCGTCGGGGAACCCGGACCCCGCGGGATTCTGCATCATCCCGGCGATCCGCGCCCCGTCCTTGGAGAACGTCACGTAGCCGCCGTACTCGGGCGGTCCGACGAAGGCCTCCCAGCCGAAGAGTGCGCCGTAGAAGTCGATCGCCTTGGCGGTGTCGGCGCTGGACAGGTCGATCCAGATCGGTGCGCCGAGCGGCGCGCGGTCCCGTGCAGGCATGGTGTGCTCCTCGCTGAGGCCTCCCGAGGACGGCCGCCCCCGGGACCACCCGTGGGCCGAGCGGTGCGGGCGGTGTGCTCCCAGGCTAGGAGTGCCGGGGCGGGACGTCTTCTCCGAACTTGCTCAGCACACCAGCGGTTGCCGGCGGACGGCAGAGAGGGCGACGGTCACCCGGTGCGGGTGTCCGTCGCCCTCGTGAGGGTGCCGTTCCTGGTCGTGCGTCAGGCGTCGACGAGCGCGCCCTGGTCCGCGGTCCGGCGGGTGGCCCGGTGCGCCGCTCGCAGCGCGACCCCGATGACCACAGCGGTGAGGAAGGCCAGCACGGCTCCGATCGCCGAGGTGAGGTCGACCCCGTGCGCGAAGGCCGCCTTCGCGGCCTCGACCAGCGCGTCGGCCTGGCCTGCGGGCAGACCGTCGGCCGCGCTCACAGCACCCCCGAGGGTCTCCCGCGCCTGGTCGGCCACCGCCGGGTCGAGGCCCGCGGGCAGCTCGAGCCGTGTGCGGTAGACGGCGGCGAGGACGCTGCCGAGGATCGCGACACCGAGCGAGGCACCGAGCTCGTAGGCCGTCTCTGAGATGCCAGACGCAGCGCCAGCACGCTCAGGTGGGACCGAGGCGAGGATCGCGTCGTTCGTGAGCGTCTCCGCGAGACCCGCACCGCCGCCGACCAGCACGAAGATCACGACGATCACCCCGACCGAGGACGACCCCGTCAGCGTGGTGCCGAGCAGGTAGCCGAGGGTCGCGAGCAGCAGACCCACCGGGATGAGCAACCAGATCGGCGCGACGCGGGCGAGGGCCACAGCCGCGAGCCCCATGGCCACGGTCGCGGCAGCACCGGGGAGCAGGTACAGACCAGCCTCCATCGGCGACAGCTCGAGGACGAGCTGGAGGTACTGCGACACGAAGAAGATGAGCCCGGAGATCGAGAAGACCGCCATGAAGTTGGCGAGGACCGAGGCGGAGAACACGCGGTTCTTGAACAGCCCGACCTCGAGGAGCGGGGAGCTCGAGCGCGTCTGACGACGCACGAACACGACACCGAGAGCCACGCCGAGCAGCAGGGACGCGACACCGAGCGGGCTGAGGCCGTCGGAGGCGAGCTTCTTGATGCCGAAGACGAAGGGCAGCATCGAGACGACGGAGAGCACGACGCTGAGCGGGTCGAGACGCGCGGAGCCAGGGTTGCGGGACTCGGGCAGCAGGAACGGCGCGACGACGAGCAGCACGACGAGCACGGGCACGTTGATGAGGAAGATCGAGCCCCACCAGAAGTGCTCGAGCAGCCAGCCGCCGACGATCGGGCCGAGCGCAGACCCGGCCGAGAAGGCCGACGCCCAGATGGCGATCGCGAGGCGACGCTGGTTGTCGTCGAGGAAGAGGTTGCGCAGCAGCGCGAGGGTCGACGGCATGAGGGTCGCGCCGAAGAGCCCGAGCAGCGCGCGGGCCGCGATGAGGTGCGTGGCATCCCCGGCGAAGGCCGCGTAGACGCTGACGAGGCCGAAGCCCGTCGCGCCGACGAGCAGCAGCCGGCGCCGCCCGACGCGGTCACCGAGGGTCCCCATGGTGACGAGCAGCCCGGCGAGGATCAGCGGGTAGATGTCGACGATCCACAGCAGCTGGCTCGCCGAGGGTGAGAGCGCCTGGCTGAGCTGGGGGATCGCGAAGGACAGCACGGTGTTGTCGATGCTCACCAGGAGCACGGGCAGCATGAGGGCGGCGAGGCCGAACCAGGCTCGGCGCCCGGCGCGGGGTGCGTCCGGTGCGGTCTTCTCCGCGGTGCTCGCGGTGCTCGCACCGGTGCGGGTGGTGCTGGGGTCGGTGGTGTCGTGACGGTGCAGCGACGGGTTGTCAGCCATGGTCTCGCCTCCTCGGTCGTAGGGCCGAGCGTTACTGTACCGGCTGGACGGTACACCGCGTCTAGACTGTGACCATGTCCACTCGGCCCGACCGCTCCAAGCCCACCCGCGAGGTCGTCCTCGACGCTCTCGAGACTCTCCTGCTCGCGGGAGGCTCCTCCGCAGCGACCCTCGAGGCCGTCGCGGCGGCGGCCGGTGTGTCCAAGGGAGGGCTGCTGTACCACTTCGGCTCCAAGGAGGCCCTGTACCAGGGGTTCCTCGACAGGCTGCTCGTCGAGTCCAAGGCCGAGGCCGACGGGACGCTGACCGCCCCCGAGGGGGTCGTCGCCGCGTACCTCGACGTGTCCTCCGTCGCGACCGACCCGTCGACGCGGTCGGTGCTCGCCGCGCTGCGCCTCGCCGGCGTCCAGGAGGTCGACGTCGAAGGAGCCCTCGTCGAGTCCTTCGAGTACTGGTACGAGGTCATCGCCCGGCGGATCGACGACCCGGTCCTCGCGCGCCTCGTCCAGCTGGTGGGCGACGGTCTCTACCTCCACGCACTCATCGGCTCGGTCCAGCACGACGAGGACGAGCAGGTGGTCGCCCGCGTCGTCGCGCTGGTGGCCGAGCACGAGGCCGAGCGGGGCTGACCCAGGTCAGGGAGGCCGAGCGGGGCTGACCCGGGTCACGAGAAGCTGCCGGGAGGCCGTCCGCCTGTGCGGCTCAGGCGAGGTGCTCGGCGACGGTGCCGTGCGCGTGCTCGTCGGCGGCCTCTGCCCTGGGCAGCCAGACGGTGACGGTCGTCCCCTCCCCGAGGGTGCTCGTCATGGTGATAGTCCCGCCGTGGGCGTCGACGATCGACTTGGTGATCGCCAGCCCGAGCCCGATCCCGGGGATCTGCCGGGAGGTGGCGCTCTGGGCCCTGTGGAACTTCTCGAACACGTGGTCGAGGTCGGTCCCGCTCATGCCGATCCCCGAGTCGGAGACGACGATCGCGCACGCGCGGGCCTCGACGAGCGTGCTGACAGTCACCGTGCCCCCTCGCGGCGTGTACTTCAGGGCGTTGGACAGCAGGTTGTCGAGCACCTGCGAGATGCGGCGTGCGTCGACGTGGACCGCAGGGGAGGCCTGTGCCACGTGCTCCAGGCCGACCCCGGCGGCGGCGAACCGCGGCGTCGTGGACTCGACCGACCGAGCGACGAGACGTCCGAGGTCCACCTGGCTGGGGGAGATCTGCACGGCGCCGGCGGTCGTCTGGGCCGTGGTGAGCAGGTCGGAGACGAGAGCCAGCAGGTGCTCGGCGTTGCGGTCGACGACACCCAGGTAGAACAAGGTCTCGTCGGGGAGGAGGCTGGTCTGGTCCTCGTGGTCGCCGCGGATCAGCTCGAGGTATCCCATGATCGAGGTCAGCGGGGTCCGGAGCTCGTGGGAGACCGTCGCGACGAACTCGTCCTTGACGCGCATCGCGCTCACCACGGCCGTCACGTCGTGGTAGACCACCATGACCCCGTGGCTGTGCTGCTCGGCGTCGAGCATCGGGCGCGAGGTGGCGAGCACGGCGCGCTGTCCTTCGCTGGGGCGGCCGAACCACATGAGGTGCTCGGAGACGACCTCCCCGCGCCGGGCGAGCTCCGAGGGGAACAGGGCGAAGGGCAGGGGGGTGACACCGTCCTCCTCGAAGACCAGCCGATCGCCCTCGCCGACGTCCCCGGCCCAGGTGAGTGCGTAGAGGTCGTTCTCCGGGGTGTTCGACAGCAAGATCTCCCCGTCGGTACCGAAGGCCACGACAGCCGAGTCGAGCGAGGCCAGCATCGCCTGCAGCAGGACCGTGGTCGTGGTGCGCTCGGTCAGCGACTCGTCCAGGCGGGTCTGCTCCTCGCGCAGCCTGTGCCGCTGGACCTCCCAGTGCTCGGTGATGATCGCGCAGGCCGACACCATCGCGGCGGCGACCAGCGGCAGCACGAGCGGGGAGGGCCAGTCTGTGAACCCCTGTGTCCGGGAGTCCATCCACGACGCCGTCGCGCTCAGCACGAAGGTCCCGAGGACGGCCCACGCCGCACCCCGCCACAGGTAGGCCTGGGCCAGCCACAAGCACGGGAGCAGCGCCAGGGTCGTGAGCATGACCCCCTTGGCGTCGAGGGCGACGACCGCTGCGCCCAGACCGATCAGGTCGGCTGCGCACAGCGCGGCCGGGGCCCACGGCGGTGTGGGGCGGTCCTGGGCGGCCCATGCCGCGGCGCTCACCAGCACCACCAGCAGCACCCCGCCCCACCCGAGCGCGGGCACGGCCACCGGGACCGTGAGCAGCAACCATGCCGTGAGCGGCAGGTAGATGAGAGCGAAGGGGATCTGCAGGGCTGTGCTGTGGTGGTGCCCGCGGATGCCGAGCGCGCGCATCAGGTGCGACGTCCACCCCGACAGGTGCGCCCGTTCTCGTGTGTGCAGGTCCATACCCGGACGGTAGGGCCACGCGTGCGTCCACGCCCGACGTGCCGGTCCCGCGGCGTGCCCGACGGTCCGTCGGTGGCTGCGCCCGCGGTGCGCCGTACGGTGGTCCTAGGTGCGGTGCAGCCGCCCGGTGCCCGGAGAGGGCGCCTCCCGACACCCGAGGTGATCCACGTGCCAGTCGTCCTCCTCACAGGATTCGAGCCCTTCGGCGGGCAGACGGTCAACCCGTCCTGGCAGGCCGTGCAGCGCCTCGCCGCCGCGTGGGACGGTCCTGCCGAGCTCGTGACCCTCGAGCTCCCGGTCGACTTCCGCACGGCGGGCCCGGCGCTCGCGGAGGCGGTCGAGCGGAGCCGGCCCGACCTCGTCGTCGCGGTCGGCCAGGCAGGCGGGCGCCCGGACGTGACGGTCGAGCGGGTCGCGATCAACGTCGACGACGCCCGCATCCCCGACAACGGCGGGTTCTCGCCTGTCGACGAGCCCGTGGTGCCCGGCGGGCCCGCAGCCTACTTCGCGACCCTCCCGGTCAAGGCCTGCGTCGCCGCCATGACCGCGGCTGGCGTCCCGGCCTCGGTCTCGCAGACCGCGGGGACCTTCGTCTGCAACCACGT
>Ga0247813_10003456_pt1 | contig 10153 bp, 10 predicted proteins | sample UWRJL169409C1_FD_180719 | JGI IMG/M metagenome (GOLD analysis project Ga0247813, IMG submission 180719) | Plant litter microbial communities from Arlington Agricultural Research Station in Wisconsin, United States - UWRJ-L169-409C-1 | ecosystem: Environmental > Terrestrial > Plant litter >... | reverse complement strand
GCCCGCATGCCACCTTCATCAGCACGTCTTCCAGCTCCGGCTTCAGCGTGGCGAGTCCGGTGGCGATGTTGATGGTGATGGGAACGAAGCCTTACAGCAGCCGTTCGACAGTACCCGCAATTGGCCGAGGCTGTGTGGAAACGCACTCGGCGCATGAGTATGTTGAACTCGGCCGCTCGACGGCGCACAGTAGAGACAGAACGCGGCCGTCAGGCCACCGCCGCAACTGGCAGACCGATCCGCGCGGCGAGAGCGAGATTGCAAGGGCTCATGCCCGAGCCAATTGCATTGCCTTCATCGTTCTGACGAACCCCAGCACCTTCATGACACGCTTGAGGTTGTAGGCCAGCACATGCAAGCTCATCTCGGTGCTCACATGCGCCCGAGTCTTGGTCAGGAAGTGGGTTGATCCCATCCAGTGTTTCAGCGTACCGAACACGTGCTCCACGGTGCGTCGTCGCAAGGTCATGGCGTCGGGCTTGCGATCAAGGCGCTGCTGCACCCGATCGAGCACGGCTTCGTGTTCCCAGCGTCGGATTCGGCGATAGTTGCTGGTTGTGCACTGGTCTCTCATAGAGCAACCAGGGCAGGCGCTGGGCCAGTCGACGTGCAACTTGTTGTCGTTCTTCTCCAGCGTGCTGAACCTGTAGATCGCTCGTTCACCCGCGGGGCATTGGTATGCGTCGTCTTTCGCGATATAGACGAAGTCGGTCTTGTCGAAGCGGCCCGCAGCCTTGGCGTTCGATGTCATCGGCTTGGGCACGAAGGCCATGATGCCGTCGTCTTCACAGGCCTTGGGGGATTCAACCGGTCAATCAGCGAAGGCTCACCGCCAGATCACGCGAACGGCTCCTCGCGCAAACGGCGAATTGGCGCGCTACGCCCGACGCGGCCGGTCCTGGCGTAAGCGCAAGTGACCGCTCTGCGGTCCAGAACGGTCGATTTAGCACGTGCCGAAACAGTCGCTCAAGGGCTGGCTTCGGCGTCTGCGTTGGGCACGCGCCACGATCCTTGGCGACTTCCTCCGCGAAGACCGCGGCGAGCCGCGCTTTACAATGCGGTCACAGACTCCCATCGCCACAGTCTCGTGCCCTGTGCGGCACCGTCTCAGCCACCTCGGGAGCGCCGTCATTCCTGACCGAGGTGTGCTTTTGCCCGAGCGCTATTACCGCGAACTGCTGCGCTATTTCACCCGTTCCTTCGGCGACCGCGACACCGCGGCCGACGTGGTCCAGGAGGCGTACGTGCGCATCTTCGCGCTGCAGCGCAAAGGCAATGCGATCCTCGATCCACGCGCGCTGCTGTACCACGTCGGCCGCAACGTCGCGGCCACGCATGCCACACGACGCGCGGCCGAGCAGCGCATGCTCGACACCCTGGGCCTGGTGGCAGCAGACGCCGCACCGTCCGTCGAGCGCACCGTCATCGCGCGCCAGCAGCTGGACGCGCTGGTGCGGCGCCTGTCTGTCATGCCCACAAAGCGGCGGGATGCGTTCATCCTCGTACGCATCCACGGCAGCAGCTACGCGGAGGCCGGCGCCTACATGGGGCTCCGGGTCGAGGCCATCGAACGGCATGTGATGCGTGGCATCCTCGACTGCGCCGGGCTGTCGCCATCCAGGCACTGAACAAACATGTCTCGGTATCCATCCTCCCTCCCGTCACCTCTGGTGGAGCAGGCCCTGTTGCTCGTCGGCCGTGCGCACAAGGGCGACGCCGCCAGCGCCGATGCCGCGCGCGCACGCCTGCAGCAATGGCGCGCGGTCGACCAGCACCATGCCGATGCGATCGACATGGCCCAGCGGCTCTGGGACGCCACCGATGGCAGCGCGCTGCGCGAGGAAATCCCGATGCCCGGCCGCACCGACCCTGAAGCGCGCCGACGCGCGATGCAGCTGCTGGGTTTGACCGGTGTGGCCTTGCTCACCGCTGGAGGCGCGCGCTGGTGGTGGCAGCGGCCCACGCTCGAACTGGCGCTGGCAACGGACCACGGCCAACTGCGCGAACAAGTGCTGTCCGACGGCACGGAGCTCGGCCTCGCCGCGCGCACGGCCTTGTCGGTGCGCTACTACCGGGACCGCCGCGAGGTGCGCCTCACCCAGGGCGAGGTTCGCCTGAAGGTTTCGCCCGATGCGGCCTCGCCGTTCACCGTCCACACCGGCTGGGGCATGGTGCGCGTCCTGGGCACGGTTTTCACCGTGAGCGCGCGTGCCACGGGCATGCAGGTAGCCGTCGCAGAAGGACGGGTCGGTGTCTGGCACAGAGCCCAGGCCCTCGATGCGCCTCCTGCCCTGATCCTGCAAGCCGGTGAAAGCGTGCGCACGGACAGCCGGGGCCTGGGCCGGCGCGTCGCGGTGCAGCCGGACGATGTCGGCGCCTGGCGCCGTGGCTGGCTGGTGTTCGACGACACCCCATTGCCGGAGGTGGTCGAACGTTGGAACGACTACGTGCCCCAGCCCCTGCAACTCGGCCCGCAGGAAAGGCTGCGCACGATGCGCCTGAGCGGCAGCTTCCCGTTGCGGCAACCGCAGGCCTTCCTGCGTGGGCTGCCGGACATGCTGCCGGTCCGGCTGGGGCGTGGCGATCACGGCACGACCGTCATCGAGGCCAGATGACACAGCGCCACAAGGCAGCCGCCCTTCAGACGCATTAAGTTACAAATGAGTTGTCAGGTTTGAGCCGCCTGGCTGGTCTTCCGCAGGAAACCAACCCCAGGACACGTCCATGACCCGACCCTTCTTCCACTGCGCTCATGTGCTGAGCGCATCCGTGCTGACCGCCGCGATGGCGTGCGGCGCGCACGCCCAGGTGCAACTGCCCCAGGCTGGCGCCCGGCTGCAGGCAGCCGTTCCCGCCCAGTCGCTGGCCCAGTCGCTCAATGCCTTGACGCGCCAGGCCGGCATTGCGATTGGTGCGGATGCCGCCCTGCTGTCCGGCAAGACAGCGCCCGCCGTGCGCGCCGGCGTCACGCTGCAGGAAGCGCTCGACCAGGTGCTGGCCGGCAGCGGGCTCATGGCGATCGGCAGCGGCCCCGCCGCCATCTCGGTGCAAGCGCGTCCACCGGCCCGCTCGAGTGTGTCGCTGCCAGAGGTCACCGTGACGGCCCAGGCGGACACGGAGACCGCCACGGGTCCGGTTGCCGGCTATGTCGCCAAACGCAGCACAGCCGGCAGCAAGACCGACTCCCTGCTCGTGGAGATCCCGCAGTCCGTGTCGGTTGTGACCCAGGACGAACTGCGCAGCCGCCAGGTCGAGACGCTGGCCCAGGCCCTGGGCTACACGCCCGGCGTGACGAGCGAGCCGACCAGCTTCAACCGCACGGCCGACCGCTTCCGCATCCGTGGCATGGATGTCGAGGCCGCCACGGGCGGTTCGCTGCGCGATGGCCTGCGGCTGCAGAGCAACTCCTACGACGGCGTGCAGGAACCCTATGGTCTGGAGCGCGTGGAGGTGGTACGCGGCGCGGCCTCCGTGCTCTACGGCCAGCTTTCGCCAGGCGGGCTTGTCAACGCGGTCAGCAAGCGCCCGACCTCCACGCCCTTGCGCGAGATCGGCATACAGCTCGGCAGCAACAGTCGCAAGCAGCTCATGGCGGACTTCAGCGGACCGCTCAGCGAGACGGTGGACTACCGCCTGACCTTCCTGGGCCGTGACAGTGACAGCGCGCAGAGCTACATCCTCGACAACAAGGTCTACATCGCGCCGTCCCTGACCTGGCGCCCCAGCGCGGCAACGTCCTTGACCTTGCTGGCCTTCTATCAGAAGACCAGCACGCGCTTCGCCGCGCCGCTGCCCTACCAGCTCGTGGAGGGATTCGGTACGGGCCCCTTTCGCATCGGCCGCGGCGCCTTCATCGGCGAGCCCGGCTACGACGAGATGCGCGGCGAGATGTACGCGCTGGGCTACGAGCTGGAGCACGCCTTCAGCAACAGCCTCAAGCTGAGCCACCGCGCGCGCTACTTCAAGTCCGATGTGAACTGGAACTACCTGCAGGCGCAGACCTCCGAAGCGGCGATCCGAGGGGCTGCCACCACGGGCGTGCTGCAGCGCCAGTACAGCGACCGCCGCGAACGCCCCGAAGGCCTGGCGACCGACACGCGGCTGGAATGGACGGTGCAGCACGGCGCGGTCGAGCACCGCGTGCTGCTGGGCCTGGACGCGTACAAAACCGAGTGGGACTCGACCAACTTCCGCGCCAACGCACCGTCGCTCAATCTGGCCACCTACGCCTACGGCCAGCCCGTGACCGTGGTACGCAACCCCACCGTGGACCGCGGCTCGCGCATCGACACCGGGCAGGCCGGCCTGTACCTGCAGGACCAGATCAACCTGGGCGAGCATTGGACGGTGCTGCTCGGCCTGCGCCACGACTGGGCAGACCAGGACCAGACGCTGCACCGCAGCCAGGCGAGGCTGAAGCAGGACAACGAGGCCACGACCTGGCGCGCCGGCCTGGTCCACAAGTTCGCCAACGGCTGGGCACCGTACCTGAGCTACAGCGAATCCTTCTACCCGGTGTCGGCCGCCGACGCCAACGGCGAGCAGTTCAAGCCCACCGGCGGCAAGCAGGTCGAAGCCGGCGTGCGCTACCAGCCGCAGGACCGCAACATGCTGCTCAGCGCGGCCGTGTTCGAGCTCACCCAGACCAACGTGCTGAAGTACGACGCGGCCCGCGACGCGTACCTGCAGGCCGGCGAGGTGCGCTCGCGCGGGCTGGAGCTCGAAGCCAAGGCCGAGCTGGCGCGCGGCCTGAACCTGATCGGCTCCTACGCCTACATCGATGCCCGCATCACGCGCAGCACGGTGGCCGCCGAGATCGGCCAGCGCAGCGAGGACACGCCCTACCACCAGGCCGCGCTGTGGCTGGACTACGGCTTCGCGCCCTGGGGCCTGCCGGGGCTGACGGTCGGACTGGGCGCGCGCTACAAGGGCACGACCCGGGCGTCCGGCATCGCCACGGCGATGCCAGCCTACACCGTGCTCGACGCCCTGATCCGCTACCGCATCGACCCGCACTGGGATTTCAGCCTGAACGTGGCCAACCTTGCCAACAAGAAGATCACCCACTGCGAGTTCGCGATCTGCCGCTACGGTGATGAACGGCAAGCCCTCGGCACCCTGAGCTACCGGTGGTGAACCCGCGCGGCTTCTGGTTGCGCCTGCACCGCTACGTCGGCCTGTCGCTGGCCGGCTTCCTGGTGCTGACCGGACTGACCGGCGCCGTGCTGGCCTGGAACGCGGAGCTGGACGAGGCGCTCAACCCCGGCCTGTTCCGCGCCGTGCCGCCCGATGCCGATGCGGCGATGTGGTCGCCGCTGGCGCTGCGCGAGGCGGTGCAGCAGCGCTTTCCGCAGGCCCTGGTGGCGCGGGTGCCGCTGGCCCTGGAGCCAGGCAAGGCCGCCACGTTCCTGCTGCGGCGCAAGCCGGGCGGCCCGCCGCTGGCCGATGACCAGGTCTTCCTCGACCCGTACACCGGTCAGATCCTGGGCATGCGGCGTTGGGGCGACATCACGCAGGGCGCCCACAACCTCATGCCCTTCGTCTACCGCCTGCACTATTCGCTCGCACTGGGGTCCGTGGGCACCGTGGTGCTGGGCATCGCCGCCGTGCTGTGGACGCTGGACTGCCTGGTGGGCCTGTACCTGACGCTGCCGGCGCGACGCCGCCACGCTGGGGCACCGTCCTTCTGGTCAAGGTGGTCCACGGCATGGAAGCTCAGTCTGCGCTCGCCCTTTCGCGCGGTGTTCGACGTCCACCGCGCAGGTGGCCGGTGGCTGTGGCTGGCGCTGCTGGGCATGGCCATCAGCAGCGTGGCGCTCAACCTGCCGCAGGTCTACGACCCCGTGGTCCAGGGACTGGCCGCACGCCAGCCCGGCATCGAGGCATTGCCCGCCCGGGCAACGCCGCTTTGGGAGCCTCGCCTCGGTTGGGCGCAGGCGCATGCCCGAGCCGCCGAGCTGATGCGCGAGGAAGGTGCGCGCATGGGTTTCGCCGTGCGCGAGGAGAGCTCGCTGTCGTACGACCCGCGGCGCGGGCTGTACCGCTACGACGTGCGCAGCAGCCTCGATGTCAAGGACAGAGGCGGCAGCACGCGCAACTTCATAGACGCCGACACGGGCCGACTCGTCGGCACCTGGCTTCCCACCGCTGCAGCAGCCGGCGACACGGTGACGACCTGGCTGACTTTGCTGCACATGGCGGCGGTCGGTGGCCTGCCCATGAAGGCCGCCATCGCTCTGTTCGGTCTGGCCGTGGCGGTGCTATCGTGCACTGGCGTGATCATCTGGGCGCGCAAGCGGCAGGCCCGCAAGAATGCGGCCAGGCGGTGACCGTTGGCAATACGCCCATGGACATGGTCTGAAGCGGTCGTACGCGGCTTCGCGGTGGGCGGCTGCTGATGGCCGGGACCCTTGGTGCAGCCAGACCGCACATAGCCGTTGTTGAGCGGCGGCCGGCTCGGCGCAATTGCAGAGGTGACCGCTGCGGCTGCTCAGAACCCTGCCTGCTCGGAGATATCGAGGGCGTCATCGACCTCAATGCCGAGGTACCGCACGGTCGATTCCAGCTTGGAGTGCCCGAGCAGTGCAGCAGTGCAGCAGTGCAGCAGTGCAGCAGTGCAGCAGTGCAGCAGTGCAGCAGTGCAGTGTCGCCGGGATCCGAAGGTATTGCTTCGTACAGTGCGCGTGCGATTTTAGGTTGGTGTTGCAGCCAGAGTTCGATGGCGTAGCACAGTCGCCAGAACATTGCATCCCGGTGTTCTTCAGGCGGAGTTGCGCGTGCCAGTGCCAGCAGCGAATCGATGCGTAGGTAGTGCGTGTGCGCGAGCGAGGCACATACCAAGCCCAAGATATTGAAGCTGCGCTCGCCTGACGTGATCCGTTGAGCCGCGGCGAGAAGCACATCGTGCTGGTGGCCAGCCAGCGCCAACAGGCGCCCCGACGCGAAGTCCTCTTCGCCACTTCATGCCCCCACAGGGCGAGGGTCACGCTCCACAGCAGGCTTTCGTCGTAGTTTGGGGAGGCTGCGATGGCTTCGTGCACGGCCTGCCCAACGCATTGATTGCGCTCGCTGAGCGAGCGGAAAGTCAGCAGGTTAGCTTCGATGTGGAAGCTGCCATCGCCGCCGCCAGACCCCGCGGCGCGCCGTGATGCTGGAAGCGGCACCTGCGTGGCGTTTGAGTCCGCCATGAGAAGAGTCAGACCCAACCGGCCTGGCGTGCAGGGCGCTGCCGCGCGCTGAGCGTCGTATATCGGGTGCGACATGTCGTAGGCGGTGGAAGTAAATCGCAGGGTGCGGGGAGTTCGGGACAGGGCCGAAGCCCCATCTCCCAGAGCTCGAATCTCTTTCGTCGCTCGAGCCATTCCGCTGCTTCTACTTTGTGGGCTGCAGCGCACCGACAGCAGTTCTGTAGCGCTTTTCTTCTTCCTCCATCATCAACTCCCCTTTGCGGCCTGCTCCAGGTAAGGCTGGATGTGGATGCTGCCCGCGATAACGCCATGGATGCCATCCACTCCCGGGGCCGGGATGTCGTACATCGAATATTCAACATTTCCGTCGGCGAGCAGATACAACTCGAGCGCCTTGTTCAAGAGGTCGATCGCCTTCTGCTCCATGACGTCCAATGCTGCCGAAAACATTGCGCGCTGCGTGTCAAGGTCGAGCCCATCTTCAGCGCTCAAACACACCGGGCCAGGGTGGATTTCGGTCGTTGAATGAAGGCCGCCGAGGTTTCCCGGACCACCGCCACGGAAGTCGACGGCGTTGTTTGTCACCAGCGTGAAGTCTTCTGCCAACACCTTGAGCATCAGGTCGTGGTCCAAGGTACCAGCCCAACCACGATCGCGCACGCACGTCGACGCGTAGTAGCCGCGTGCTATGGCGATGTGCCGAAGCGCCGGGCTCAGGCATTCATCGATCAAAAACTTCATTGCAGCGCCGGTTTGGCGGCGCCGAGCCGGGCTGGCCGGCCTCTTTGAGGATGGACCTGCGCATAGACGCGCGCAGCTTCCAGCTGTGCTTTTGACAGGGCGTATTCGTCGGTGATCCGGTCTTCCGAGATTCCTTTGTCCAGGGATGCAAGGACCATTTCGATCGGAAGCCGCGTGCCCTTGAAGCAGGGCTTTCCACCCATGATCCCGTCAACCTTCACGATCATTTCATTGGCTGCATCGACGGCCTTCGCACGCGAGATCGCTTCACTGACAATCACACTGAAGTCCAAACGGAAACCAATTTTTGGATCGACAAACGTCCAATCAATATCCTTCGCCAGGCTGTGAAGGCACATCATGTGGTCGCTCGACGTTGACTTGGCCACGCGAGCAGTCAGTTCGCTCAAGATGCTCTTGCGCGCCGCGGCGATCAGCAGGCCGTCTGTGTCGAAGAAAAACTTGGCCCATGCCGCAGTAATCCGGGCGAACCTGCGCGAGCCGTCTTCTCTAGAAAGAAGGAAATCTGGCACGAGATGTTCATCCGCCATCCGGTTCATTTGCTGCTGCGTCAAGCCAGCGATGAAGGCGGCTTCAGCGGATGGGACAAAGTGGTGAGTGGCAGCCATAAGAATCCTTCTGAACGTTCAGAATGTATATCTTGACGCCGCGAAAGTCAAGGTTGCCGGATTGTCGCGCCGCGAGCCGGGGAGTCGCCGCAGGCGCAGCAAACCATCCATGGTCGGGATGCGATGTCCGCTTTGCGCGCTGGCGCGTTGCCCGGGCTCTCGGATCTTCCAGGCCCTGAGCCGTAAAACGTTTCTCCATGCCACCGCCGTGCTGGCTATCGCTCTGTCCGCTACCCCAAGCCTTGCCGGTGTGCCGATTGAGTCTCAAGACCTGCAGGACCTCTATCAGGCTGCGCTGGCCGAAGGCGGCAGTTTGTTCGTGTAGGCGGCGATAGAGGTGAAGCTGCCTTCGGTGGGCGAGTCAACCAGGCTGAGTGACATGGTCAGGTCCATGGTTGTCTTCACGGCCCGAGCCATCTCCATGCGCTGTAGGCGACTCAAGCTACCAACCCTGGTAGTCTTGCGTGTGCAGGGGCTCTGCTGGAATCACTCCATCGTTTATGGAAAGGACTTCAGCATGGAAATCATCACAGGGGTGGCCGACAGCCTGTCGGTCTAACTTCTGCGCGAGCTGGCACTGTATCGACATCGCGTCTTCGTGAAGATGCTGGGGTGGGACCTTGCCGTACAGGACGGCATGGGACTCGACCAGTTTGATCGGCCGGATACGCTCTACGTCATCGCTCGCGGTGATGAAGGGCCGCTGATCGGCGCGGCCAGGCTTTTGCCGACCGTTCGGCCGTACCTGCTGCGGGACGTCTTCCCACAACTGCTCGGCGACCAGCCGGCGCCGCAATCGCAGGATGTCTGGGAACTCTCGCGCTTTGCCGCTGTGGACTTCGGCGCAGCTGCTGCGTCCAGGGGCGTTGGGGCGCTGCGCCAGGTTTCGGCACCTGTGTCGTTCGGCCTGCTGCGGGCGGCGTTGCCGCTCGCGGCCGGTTCAGGCGTAAGACGGCTGATCAGCGTGTCGCCACTTGGGACCGAGCGCATGCTGCGTCGCGGCGGCTTTCGTGCCCGTCGTGCGGGGCCGGCGATCCTGGTGGACGTTCATGCGGTATTCGCCTGCTGGATCGACGTGAACGAGGATGTGCAGCCGCCAATCTAGTGGGGCTGAGCAGGCGCCTCAACTCGCATTGCAATGCGGTGAGACCCAGAGAAGGCGGGCGCCCTCGTGCTGGTGCGAACGGTCATTTGAGTAGTCCGAGGGCTGCCGCTTTTGCCACGGCGGCTGCCTTGTTGGCAACGTTGAGCTTTGTGGTCGCATTTTGGATGTGAAAGTTGATCGTGTTGGTGGACACAGACAAGATGTTCCCGATCTCGCTGGATGTCTTTCCATCAGCAGTCCACTGCAGAACTTCGATTTCCCGCTTGGTCAACGTAGCGGGTGTGCTTGCCACGTCTCTTCCAAGCGCAAGGGAAAGCGCGGTGTGCCCGATGTTGACCAGCCAGCGCAGCTGCGGCTCCTTTGCCATCAACTCGGCATGCGTCAATGCCTCATGTGAGCGCGATACTGAAAGCAGTCCGACGGCGCCATCGCCGTCGAAACAGGATTGTGCCCATCCGACGGTGAGGCCGAACGAGCGTGCCTCGCTCCAG
>Ga0247813_10003455_pt1 | contig 10154 bp, 12 predicted proteins | sample UWRJL169409C1_FD_180719 | JGI IMG/M metagenome (GOLD analysis project Ga0247813, IMG submission 180719) | Plant litter microbial communities from Arlington Agricultural Research Station in Wisconsin, United States - UWRJ-L169-409C-1 | ecosystem: Environmental > Terrestrial > Plant litter >... | reverse complement strand
CGGTCGGGTGACGGCCGAGATCGCGGGTGCCCTCAACAGCACCGGGGCGCGCACTCCCCCGACGGATGGCACGATCACCCTCGCCACGACGAACTCGACCGTCAACCGCATCAATGCGACGGAGCTCGCCCGCCTGCCCGGGCGCGTGCTCACGGCGCGCGCGGAGATCAACGGCGAGTTCGGGGGTCGCGCGTATCCTGCCGACGAGGCACTCGAGCTCAAGGTCGGAGCGCAGGTGATGTTCCTGCGCAATGATGCTGGCGGCCAGGGCGACGGGCCGCGCTGGGTCAACGGCTCTGTCGGCGTTGTCACCAAGATCTCGTCGACGGTCTTCGTGGAGCTCGACGGAGTCGAGCACGAGGTGAGCCCGGCGATCTGGGAGAAGGTCAAGTACTCCTACTCCCCCGCAACCAAGGAACTCAGGCGCGACATCGTGGCCGAGTTCACGCAGTTTCCGTTGCGACTCGCGTGGGCCGTCACGATCCACAAGTCGCAGGGCAAGACCTACGACAGCGCGGTCGTCGACCTCGGCTCCCGGTCGTTCGCCCCCGGCCAGACCTACGTCGCGCTGAGCCGCATCAGCCGGCTCGACGGACTCTACCTCTCACGTCCACTCCGCCCGAGCGACATCATCGTCGACCCGCACGTGCAGCGGTTCATGGCGCGGGCGACGGCTGTTCCGGCCATCCAGGCATAGTGTGTCTCGGGTACCCCACCCGACCCCCACCCGACCGCCACCGTCCCGCCACCATGACCCGGTTTGATGACCGGGAGCCGGGCCCAACGGGCTCACGGTCAACAAACGCCCTCATGGTGGGCGGACACGCCGCTCGGCGCGGTGCTGCGGTAACTGGCTACGCGGCAGCCGAGGCCTTCGCCGTCGCGAGGTCGACGAACAGCTCCGTGTTGAAACGGTAGGCGATCATGACCTCGTCGATGACGCGCTCGCGCTCCTCGTCGCTCCAGGTCACCGCGTCGAGCTGCTCGCGGTAGGTGTCCTTGAACTCCTTTGGCTTCGCGATCTGGTCGAACAGGTAGAAGCCGACGCCGTTGGTCTCGAAGCCGAACTGGCGCTGCATGAGCGTGCGGATGATCTGGCCGCCCGAAAGGTCGCCGAGGTAGCGCGTGTAGTGGTGGGCGATGAACCCGCCGCTCCAGGTTGCCGCGACAGTTGCGATGCGGTCCACGTAGCGCACGGTCGTCGGCAGAGGTGCGATCTGCTCGCGCCAGTCGTTGCCGAGAAGAAAGAGCAGGTCAGCCTCGAGCGCGGGGAGACGGGTGAGCTGCGGGGTGATGAAGGCAGCGGCATCCGCGTCGTCTTTCATGGCCTCCGCTGCAGCCTCGAGTGCTTCGTAGATGAAGAAGTGCTGGGCGACGAGTGAGATGTAGTCATCGCGCGAGCCTTTGCCGGTCATGAGGTCATCCATGAACGATGCGCCCTCGCTCTCAGAGTGGCCGCCGCGGGTGCGCTCGCGAAGAGCTTGTGAGAAGGGGATGACGTCAGACACGGGTACTCCGAAGGGTCGCAGGTGAGGTAACCCTAAGTGTAGCGGCGGTCTGACCTCTCAGCGATGCCCGTGTTCGGGTGGGGGCAGGTGGCTCGTGGGGTCCTCTGCCTGCGTGAAGCTCAGGGCCGGCAGCGTGACCGCCGCTATCACGAGCAGCCCAACGGCGAGCCCGAGCGCGTGACGGCGCGGGGATGGCGCGGGTGGTTCATCCACTCGCCGAATGCTTCTCGCGATCATGACGGCGATGAAGAGTTCGAGCAGGGTCGTCGTGGCGAGCGGGAACAGGGGTAGGCCCGGCACGCGGGCGAACAGCGCGACAGCCCAGAGGATGCCGGGAGCCAGCGCGAGCGGAAGTGTCACCTCGGGCGCGAGCACCGCTGACCTCGAGAGCACTATCGCTCCCCAGGCGAACTCGATCAGCCCGATCACGAACAGGATCGCGGCGAGCTCGAGTGGACGCCCCACCGCGAGCGCCACGTGCAGCAGCCCTGCCGCAACGGCAGCGAAGGCTATCCATCCGCGTGCCGTCGGCGACATCACTGCTCTCTTGAGTGGCGGTCGGCGCCGAGACCGACGGCGAGCAGTACGGCGGCGCTCGCGAAGTGCAGGGCATTGCCCCAGGTGCTCAGTGCGAGAACGTTGAGAGTGTCGTTCTCGTGAACGAACAGCCCGAAGATGCCGAGTGCGAGAGAGACTGTGCCGATGATCGCGTTGGACATCGCTGCGACCGGGGTCGGGCGCAGTGCGGTGATCACGAGAACGGCGCCGAGCACGAGGTGCACGACGTTCTGCGCGGGGTTGAGCTCGACGAGGGTCAGGAGAACACCACCCTCGCTGTCGAAGAAGCCGACCACGCCGGTCAGCAGGAACCCGCCCGCGCCGAGCAGCACGAACAGCACCCCACCGACGAGGCCGATGAGTCGATTGCGCGAGAAGAGCAGGCCGGAGAGCATTAGTGCGGCCGGGGCTCGATGCCGAGTCGCTCACACGCGAGGTCGTAGAGCACGACGATCTCGCGGCGGATCTCGGGACGCTCGGAGATGGGCTCCGTCCACTGCAGCGTGAGCTCGATGTCGCTGCCTTCGAGCGTGTAGACCCAGGTGCCGCCCTCGGTGTCGAAGGCGGTCATCGTCGAGGCCGTGGCATCCGTGTGTCCGAAGGCGCGCGCGATGAGCAGGGAGTCTTCGGGGTGGTCGTCGTTCATGTGGTGAAGAACGGCGGCGGTGATGTCGTCAGAGAAGTTGGGCACGGTTCTACGGTAGCTGCTAGTCGGTCAGGTGGTCGGTCACGAACGACGCGGTACGCGCGAAGGCGAGGGCGGCCGCGCGGGTGTCGACCGTCGCTGTCATTGTGGCATTCGCGAAGGAGTGCACGGTGCCGATGTAGGTGTGCTCCTTGATCGGGGTGCCGTGTTCCTTGAGGCGGGCGATGAAGGCCTCGGGTTCCTCGCCGGGCTCCCACTCGTCGACTTCTGCGAGGTGCAGGAGCACGGGCGCGGGGATGAGGCCGTGGTTGCCCTTACCGAGGGTCGCGTAATAGGCCACGACAGCGTCGGTGTCCCCGCCCTGTGCATGGAGCAGCGCGAGCCATCCTCCGAGGGAGAAGCCAACTGTCGCGACTTTGCGGGATCCCTCCGCGCGGGCCGCCGCGATCACGGAATCGATGATCGCGAGCGCGTCGCCGACCTCGACGTCGCCCATGAGTGCCTCGGCGTCAACGGCATTGGTCGTCGCCCACCCCTTATAGAGGTCGGGGACCACGACGCGAAAGCCCTGGCTCGCGAGCGCGCCCGCGTAGGCCTCGAGCCACGGCAGTCTGCCGTACCAGTCGTGCAGAACGACGACGAGTGGATGCGACGGCTCACCGAAGTACAGCGGCTGGTCGGGCGACGGGATCGGCAGGAGGTCGGGCATGGAGCGAGGCTAACCGATTGCCGGGGTTGCGGCATCACGTGAATTGGTTTCACACTTGAATGGACGATGCCTCGTGACACCGTCCGACCCCGGAAAGGAATCCCATGTCCATCTCGCGAACACTGACGTTCGCCGCCACACTCCTCGCACTGCTCGTCGCTCCCGTTGTTCCGGCTGCCGCGAGTCACCACTCCGACCCGTCGCTCCTGGTATCCGGAATCCAGGGCGCGAGCGGAAGCACCATCGGTCCCGATGGTGCGCTCTACGTCACCGAAGCCCAGACCGGCTCTGTGCTGCGCGTCAACCAACGCACCGGTGCCGTGTCGACCTTCGCGACCGGTCTACCGCCCCGAGTCATCGGCCTCGGTGGCGCGATCGATGTCGCCTTCATCGGCCACACCGCCTACGTGCTCGTGACACTTGTCAGCGCGGACGTCGGCGGCAGCGACGTGAGCGGCATCTACCGCGTCGACGGTCGCCACCGGTTCACGGTCATCGCCGACCTCGGCCAGTGGTCGACCGACCACCCGCCGACCACCACCTTCGACATCCCGAGCGGTCTGCAGTTCGCGCTCGACGTCTACAAGCGCGGCTTCATCGTGACGGACGGCCACCACAATCGTGTGCTCAGGGTCTCGCGTTCCGGAGCCATCTCGCAGGTCATCCAGTTCGCCAACATCGTTCCCACCGGGCTGGATGTCAGAAACTCGCGAATCACGCTGGCTGAGGCCGGCCCCGTTCCGCATCTTCCTGCTGAGGGCAAGGTGGTGTTCTTCGGGGTGCATCGCCCACACGTGCGGGACGTGGCATCCGGCTACAGCCTCCTGGTCGACGTCGAGTATGGACCGTGCGGTGGCCTCTTCGCTCTCTCGCAGGGGGACTCCCCTGGTGTGGTGCCGGCCGGCTCCCCCGCGCTGCCCGACAGTGGCGAGCTGCTGCGTGCTCTCGGCGATGGAACCTTCACGGTGATCGCATCCGAACTGGATCTGCCCACCTCACTCGAGTTCGTCGGAAAGAACGCGTACATCGTTACCGCCAACGGGGAGATCTGGAAGGTTCCTGCAACGCAGGGACGACGCTGCTAGCTGGAGCCTTTCGCAGGATCAGTGCCGGGCACCAGGGAAGGGTGTCCGGCACTGCGGCGCTCACCCCATGATTGGGACGGGTGTCGGCCTCACGGTGTCAGTAGGGTTCGAGCATGGTCAACTACTCCGCCCTCACCGATCGAAGCGCCGTTGAGGCCGCCATCGCAGAGTTCGACAGTCTCGGACGCGACGCCTTTCTCCTCGCGAACGGATTCGGCGAGGCCAAGGAGTACTTTCTTGTCACCGACAGCGGTCGCTACGACTCGAAAGCCATCTTCGGGGTTGCGTGGCGCATCCAGCATGGCGAAGCTATCGGACCGGACGATTTCAACGGTGGAGCGAGCGGCGCGGCCGGCCAATTGGAGGCCCTCGGCTACGTCATCGAGGGGCTGGCACCGAGTGGGGTGATCTACGACAGTTTCGCAGCGGCTCTCGCCGCTTTCCACCTGCCGCTGGAGAACCACGCGAAGGTCTGGGAATTCGTGTCAGCGAGGAGCTACGAGGAGATTCGCATCCCGGCCAGTGGAACGTACATCTCTCTCACACCGGCCGGAAGCTATCGAGGCCGAGGCAAAGCCTTCGTTCACTCGGGCTACATCTGGCACCGCGACCTCGACGGCAACGGTCACACGGTCGAGTTGCCGACCAACAAGCTGCGCGATGGTGGTGGATCCCGAAGCGAGGCTCGAGAGGCCGCCGCGCAGTACTGCGACAAGCACTTCATGCAGCTGTCGGTGAGCGGAACCTGCCCGGAGTGCGAGAGCTAGTCGGCGGGGCTTTCGTGAAGTCGGGGCGGCTTCTGTGGAGCGGATGACGGGAATCGAACCCCGCGAACGCAGTTCGCGCGTAGCGGTGCCGGGCCGCGTTGTGAAGTCGGGGCGGCTTCTGTGGAGCGGATGACGGGAATCGAACCCGCGCTATCAGCTTGGGAAGCTGAAGTTCTGCCATTGAACTACATCCGCGTGTGGCATCCATTCTACTGAGCGAGGTTTCGACAGTCTCAACCGGCAGCGTGCAAATACACTGGTGCGCATGCTGCTTTCTGACAGGGACATCAAGATCGAGCTCGACGCCGGCCGCATCGGGCTTGAGCCGCTCGACCTCGAGATGGTTCAGCCCTCGAGTGTCGACGTGCGGCTCGACCGGTTCTTTCGGCTCTTCGACAACCACAAGTACCCGTTCATCGATCCAGCCGAAGACCAGCCCGACCTCACGCACCTCGTTGAGACGGCGCCCGACCAGCCCTTCATCCTGCACCCGGGCGAGTTCGTGCTCGGTTCGACCTACGAGCTCGTGACCCTGCCCGATGACATCGCCGCGCGCCTCGAGGGAAAGAGCTCCCTCGGTCGTCTCGGCCTCCTGACCCACTCGACCGCGGGCTTCGTCGACCCCGGCTTCTCCGGTCACGTCACGCTCGAACTGAGCAACGTTGCGACCCTGCCGATCAAGCTCTGGCCCGGCATGAAGATCGGCCAGCTCTGCTTCATCAAGACGAGCTCGCCGGTTGAGAATCCCTACGGCTCCGGCCAGTACGGGTCGCGCTACCAGGGGCAGCGCGGGCCGACGGCTTCGCGCAGCTTCCAGAACTTCCACCGCACGGATGTCTCGGTGACCGACTCGGGCAAGGCCGGCAACTAGCGGGTCACGCCGGTCGACCTGCCCGCGAGGCCAAAACGGCTGATGGGGGCGAAAGTGTAAGGCTCGCGCCGCCGAAAGTGGCTCGCGAGCCTGGCGGACGCTGCTCGGGCGGCGCTGCGCTCCTAGTACGTCCCCGCGCTCGCCGCGGCTGGCACGCGGCCGGCCTCCTCGTCGAGGATCGCACGCGTGCCCGAAAGGCCGAGGCGCGTAGCTCCCGCGTCGATCATGGCGCGTGCGTCAGCGAGGGTGCGGATGCCGCCGCTCGCCTTGACCCCGAGCTTGCCCTCGACCGTGGCCGACATGAGCTCGACGGCGTGCACCGAGGCGCCGCCCGCGGGGTGGAATCCGGTGGACGTCTTGACGAAGTCGGCTCCGGCCGCAACGGCCGCGCGGGTTGCACCGACGATCTCCTCGTCGGTGAGCGCGGCAGACTCGATGATGACCTTGAGCACGCGGGGAGCGGGGATCACGCCACGCACCGAGCGGATGTCCTCCTCGATGAGGTCGAAGCGCCCGGCCTTGGCCGCGCCCAGATCGATGACCATGTCCACCTCGTCGGCCCCCAGGGCGATGGATTCCGCAGCTTCTGCCGTCTTCGATGCGGTCGTGTGCTTGCCCGAAGGGAATCCGCAGACCACGGCGAGCTTGAGCCCGCTCTCCGCCGGGATCTGCACGGGGAGGAGCGACGGCGAAATGCACACAGAGTAGACGCCGAGCTCGATGGCTTCGGCGATGAGAGCCGTGACATCCGCGGCCGTTGTATCGGGCTTGAGGAGGGTGTGATCGACGATCGGCGCGATGGCAGAAGACATGGGGAACCTGACGAGAGTGGTGAGCAAAAGATCGCGGGCAGCGCTGACCACTACCCCAAGGGTACTAGCGCAGTTGTTCGAGCTGCCAGACGAGCCACGGGCTGAAAGCGAACGGGGCGGATGCGGCCGCCGTGAGCAGGGCGGACGGCTCGAGCCAGGCCCACTCAGCTACCTCTGAAGGGTTGGCAACCGGGTCGACCGTGGTCACCGCGCGGAACACGGGGCAGACCTCGTTCTCGACGATGCCCGAGGCGTCGACGGCGCGGTAGCGGAAGTCGGGCAGCACGAGCTCGATCGACTCGATCGACAGGCCGAGCTCAAACGCAGCCCGCCGTTTCACGGCAGATTCCATGCTTTCGTCCGGCGAGGGGTGTCCGCAGAACGAGTTGGTCCAGACGCCCGGCCAGGTGAGCTTGCTGAGCGCGCGACGCGTGACGAGAACGCGCCCGTCAGGACCGTAGACGTGGCACGAAAAGGCGAGGTGAAGCGGCGTTTCGCTCGTGTGGACCGCGTACTTGTCGGCGACTCCCACGGCGGTGCCTGCGTCGTCAAGCAGCACGACCAACTCGGGAGATAGTTCGATAGTCAAGATATCCTGCTCTGGTGAGTAGTTCTGAGGTGATGTCCGCTGCTGCCGATCGTCAGGCACGTGTCGACGTCGTGCTCGATCGCTTCTTCAGCCTAGCCAAGAACCGCGCCGCACCCCTGGGCTCACAGTACGTTCACCTCTGGGAGACCCTCGAGGCCAACACCACGGGCGGCAAGCGGTTTCGACCGCGTATGGTGTTCGCCGCGTACCAGGCGCTCGGCGGCGAGGACTTCGAGGCAGCCGCCTATGTCGGCGCGGCTTTCGAGCTCCTCCACACCGCTCTCATCGTGCACGACGACGTCATCGACCACGACTACGTTCGCCGCGGCGTCGCCAATATCTCCGGTGCCTACCGTGACCTCGCGCTCGCCAAGGGCAACACGGCCGCGGTCGCCGAGCACAGCGGCATCTCGGCGGCTGTCATCGCTGGCGACCTCGCGCTCTTCAACTCCTACCGCCTCATCGACAAGAGCGGAGTCGACGATGTCGTGCGCGCGCGACTCCTCGAGGTCATGGATGAAGCGCTCTTCGCGTCAGCCGCAGGCGAGCTCATCGACATCGACTTCTCGATCGATCCCGCAATGCCCCGCGTGGACGACATCCTCACCATGGAGCGCCTGAAGACCGCGGTCTACTCCTTCGAGTGCCCGCTGCAGGCCGGCGCCATCCTCGCGGGAGCCGCTGAGGACGTCGTGCAGACGCTCGGCGACTTCGGTCGCGAGATCGGTATCGCCTACCAGCTCGTCGACGACCTGCTCGGCGTCTTCGGTGAGGAAGCCGAGACGGGCAAGACGACGCTCGGCGACCTCCGTGAGGGCAAGCGCACGGTCATGATCTCCTACGCCACCGGAACGCGGGAGTGGGAGTCGATCGCTTCGCTCATCGGCAAGCCCGATCTCACCGACACTGAGGCGGCATCCGTGCGCACCGTTCTTGTCGATTGTGGCGCGAAGGGCTTCGCCGAGGGACTCGCGCGCTACTACGGCAACCGCGCGCTAGCCCGGCTCGCGGAGCCGCACATTCCCGAGGCCCTCCGCGTCGAGCTCCACCCTGTCGCCGACGCTGTACTCGGGCGCGTCAGGTGACACGCATCAGCCTGTACGACAGGGTTGCGGAGGAGACGGCGAGCATTGTCATCCGCCGATATTCGACGTCGTTCGGGCTCGCCTCTCGATTGCTGGGTGACTCAGTTCGCCAGCACGTCGAGAACATCTACGCCCTCGTGCGCGTCGCCGACGAGATCGTGGATGGCGCGGCGACCGAGGCCGGGCTCGATCTCGTCGGCGCAGCGCGCCAGCTCAATGAACTCGAGCGCGAGACCGACGACGCCGTTCTTCACGGCTTCAGCGGCAACCTCGTCGTTCACGCTTTCGCCCTCACGGCACGAGAGGCGGGCTTCGGCAAGGAGCTCACCGAGCCGTTCTTCGATTCGATGCGCGCCGACCTGAGCGAGACCGAGCACGACCAGGCGAGCTTCGATCGCTACGTCTACGGCTCGGCCGAGGTTGTCGGCCTCATGTGTCTGCGTGCCTTTCTTCTCGGTGTGGATGTCACGCCCGCCGATCTCGCCCGCTTCGAGCACGGCGCCCGCGCCCTGGGTGCAGCGTTTCAGAAGGTCAACTTTCTGCGGGATCTCGCAGCCGACTTCGACACCCTTGGTCGGAGCTACTTTCCCGGCGTCAACGTCTCCTCCTTCACAGAGGCTGACAAGACGCGGTTGCTCGACGACATCGACAACGATTTGCGCACTTCGGCGGCGGCCGTTGCAGATCTTCCCGCGAGCAGTCGTCGCGCCGTCGCCCTCGCGCAGGGACTATTCGCTGAGCTTTCCGTAAGATTGCGCGCAACCCCCGCATCGACCCTGCGTACGACCCGCGTGCGCGTGCCCAATCCCGTGAAGGCGCGCATCGCAGCAGGCGCAGCCTTAGGAAGGACCCCCCGCGCATGAGCCGTGTAGTCATCATCGGTGGCGGGATCAGTGGACTCGCGTCTGCGGCACTCCTCGCGAAGGAAGGCCATGAGGTCTCCGTCTTCGAGAAGCAGCAGGCGGTCGGTGGCCGTGCCGGTGTCTGGGAGCACGAGGGATTCCGCTTCGACACCGGGCCGTCGTGGTACCTCATGCCCGAGGTCTTCGACCACTTCTACAAGCTCCTGGGAACCTCCGCGGAGGAGCAGCTCACGTTGGTAACCCTCGACCCCGGTTACCGGGTCTTCTTCGAGGACGTCGCTGAGCCCCTCGACATCTCGGCGCACCGTGACGAGAACATCGCGCTATTCGAATCCATCGAGCGCGGCGCCGGTCGCAAACTCGACCGCTACCTCGACTCGGCGAAGGAGGTCTACGACCTCGCGAAGCGCAAGTTCCTCTACACCTCGTTCGCGTCGCTGATTCCCGTGTTCACGCGCGAGGTGCTCGGCAAGGGTGGGACTTTCGTGCGGCTGCTGCTCCGGCCGCTCTCGCGGCTCGTTGCGCGCACCGTGAAGGATCGCCGGCTGCGCCAGATCCTCGGCTACCCCGCGGTGTTCCTCGGATCGTCGCCCGCGCTCACGCCCAGCATGTACCACCTCATGAGCCACCTCGACCTGTCGGACGGCGTGCTGTATCCGAT
>Ga0247813_10003452_pt1 | contig 10155 bp, 11 predicted proteins | sample UWRJL169409C1_FD_180719 | JGI IMG/M metagenome (GOLD analysis project Ga0247813, IMG submission 180719) | Plant litter microbial communities from Arlington Agricultural Research Station in Wisconsin, United States - UWRJ-L169-409C-1 | ecosystem: Environmental > Terrestrial > Plant litter >... | reverse complement strand
GATGCATTCCACCAACTCCGCGCTAAATGCCCTAAAAAGCCGGCGCATGGGAAGAAACCAGCCGGAGCGTCGATCCTGTTGATAGACGAAGCAGATGCACTCGCTCAGTCCCGCGAGCTAGCCCAGATGCACCATGAGGACCGAGCGGGCGTGAACGCACTGATCCGCGGTATCGATGATCTCGCTGCGGCGAAACTCCCGTGCCTCGTCGTGATGTGCACCAACCGCCTGTCGGCGCTTGACCCTGCCGTTCTGCGGCGCGCGGCTGCAGTTTTCACGTTCGCTCGGCCTACCCTAGATCTTCGTATCGCCATGGTATCTTCGGCTCTCAGCGGCGCATCGTTGTCGGAAGGCGACATTCGTGAGATTGCCAAAGCATTGGGGGAGACATCTACGCGGGATTACGGCTACACCTGCTCCGATATCATGCAGCGATTCGCGCCATCGCTTGTCCTCGCAGCCTATCCTTCTGCCAAGATCACCAGAGACCTCGCGTTGAGCATCGCCTCTTCAACCGCGCCCACGCCTCCTTTCAAATCGGAATAAGGCATGACGCATACATCTCTTCGGGTTCAAGCGATCCTGCGCGACACGGCATGTGTCGCATGAACCTAAGTTGCCAACGCCGCCCGTCGGGGGGCGTTGGCAACTTGGAAGCGGGAAATCAAATCTATCCCCGCGCGGGCACCTTAAGTTTGATACGAATGTGCGTAGCGACCTCCGAGACGTCGTAGTAGACGAAATGACCGACGCGGTGATGGGGAATTCGCCGGAGCTTCGTCCAGTTTCTCAAGGTGGCGACGGAGGGCTCTTTGTTGGCGGGGAAAATCCCGCTGTTGCGCAGGCCGATTATGTCCGTGAGTTGGTTGGCAATGGATGGGATTGGTTTTGTTTCCATGCCCAAACCTACGCAGTCAAGGACCGGTGGGCGGATAGATCTTAATCAGGCGGCGATGGACATTGCTGGAGTGGGGCTGGCGTCGGCTTTTTTCGGGAGGATGCCGAAGAACAGTTCCGCTTCGTCAGGCATTTTCAGTTCGAGGTAATGTTTGCGGATGATGGTTTCCGAATTACCCGCTTGTAGCGACGCCTCGCCGATGGAGCGGAATTTTGCCACGAACATCGAAATGAACGTGTGCCGCATGACATCGTGCGAGAGCGGGAATTTCTGCGCCACCTTTTCACGTATATGCTGGAGGTTGGTCGGGATGATCGGGAATTTCTTCAGCGGGTAGGCCCGCAACCACGCCGCCAGATTGGGTTGAATCGTGACGTTGCGCGGTTCGCGCACCTTGGAAACTTCACCGTCGATGCGAATCACGTTGGTTTCCATTTTCACATGCGATGGCTGGAGCCGAAGGATTTCCCCGGAGCGGAGGCATGGCCGGATACCGGCGAACAGGCAGAGCGCGAAGAACGGAACGGCGGCAGGGTAGTGTTCCTCGACGAAGGCCATAAGAGCCTTGGCTTGCTCGGTCGTAAACGTTACCGCGCCGCCACGGCGACGGCGAATTCGCCGAGCCGGGATTTTTTTCAGTGGATCTTCCGCGATCCATTCCCGATGCAGGGCGAACTTGAGGAATGTGCTGACGATCCCACGACGGTTGTTGAAGGTCTTGGCACCCGCGCGATCCGCTTCCAGATAAGCGCGAAGGCGGTCGCCAGCCACCTCGGCAACGGTCACTTCCTTGAAATGCTTTTGAAGGCGTTTCAGGTCGCGCTTGATGCGTGTGAAGTAAGGATCGGAAAGCAGGTCTTGCTCCCGCTCGTGTTGCTTCTCCGCAGTATAGGCCGTGATGGCTTCGGACAGCGGTTTTTGAGAAATCGGCTCGCGGTAGTTGTCCAACGCGAACTCGACATAGAACGAGAGTGACCGTGGGAGTCCCGCAATCCGGCGAAACATGGACTCGGCTTCGTGAAGTTGCTCATCGGTCAGGCGCGTGGCGGCTGCACGAATGCCGGTTTCGCGCTGGAGCCATTGGATCTCTTGAACCTGACGCTCTGCCTCGGCTTCCTCCCGCGTCGCGAAATTTTTGCGGAAGCGTGTGCCGTCGAGACGGGCGTAGAGTTGGAAAACGATATTCCCGGAGGGATTCGTGAATTCTGATATGACGAACGGACTTTTCTTTTTCATGACCGATTTGGCCGGTCAATGTCCCAATCGGTTGTCAGATAAAATAACTCGTTGATTTAAAACGAGAAACTGGCGGAGAGGGGGGGATTCGAACCCCCGGTAGGCTGTTACACCTACGGCGCTTTAGCAAAGCGCTGCTTTCGACCACTCAGCCACCTCTCCAAAACAGAAGCGATGAACCAAAGGCGCAGATCGTAAAGTGCAAGGCCTTTTCTTGGCGCACATACAGTTATCCCGAGTCATGCGATGTCGCCTCACGGCATTGCAAAAAAAGCGCCCCGCGAAACCGGTTAAGGCTGCGCGGGGCGTGAACTTTACAATGAGGAGAACCCTTCGCCGGAGGTTGGATTGATGTCAGGGCGTATCGTCGTCGTCGAGCGGGCGCTCGAGTTCCTCACGGCACTCGTTCATCACGCGCAGCCAGATTTCACGCAGGTCAAAAAGGCGCGGCTGCGCGTCTTCGCGATAGGCGACGACCGCCGGGTGTTTGCCCGCCGCAGTGGAATTGAGCAGGGAGAACGTGCGATTCAGTTCGCCGAGCGCACGCTTGAAGAGGCTGATCGCCATCGCGTAGTCGCCGAAATCGAGCGCCTGAATTGCGAGCATCGCCTGTTCTTCTCCGCGATAAATCGAGGCGTGGATATCAAGCGCGAGGGCCTGGGGGACTTTGGCACTGTTGACGCCAATACCTTCCCACGAGCGCTTGAGGCTCAAATAAATCGCCTTCGTGGAGATGAAGATCGGGTTTTTGTGGAGCGTGTAAGGCTCGTCCTTGCCCTCGTTCAAATCGCCGCCGGACGGCGCGTCATCGTCTTCATCTTCATCGGTATCGCGCGAGAGGGAGTCCGCGGAGTCGCTGCTCCAGGAATCTTCATCCCAGCCCATCAGGTGGGCGGTCTCGTCGATGCGATCCTCGTGGTGTTTGAGCTGCTCGTAGTGGGCGAGGTAGCGATGGATCACATCGTCCTGCTCGCGCAGATATTTTTCCCAATCAAATTCATTCCAGGCAAGCTCTCCACGATCTTCCCACTCGTTATCCGAGGGGCCGTCAGTTTCAAAATTGCTCATTTGGGTAGGGTCCGAGGACCTTGATTTGCAAGGTGCGACGGAGGTCTCAAAATGCAACGGAAAATTCGTCTTTTACGTGCGTGATTATTTTAAGGGTTCACGAGGGCGGGAAAGGGGCGGTCGGGCGGCTTGCGCAGGAATTTCGGCTGGTTGACTTTGCGGATTGAATCGGGCGCACGCACCGCGCTACGTTCCGCGCCTTTATTTCATGGCGGATGTTCATCACGAGACGGTTTATTTCACAGGCCATGTGCAGGGCGTGGGCTTTCGCTACGCCACGTTGCAGGTTGCGAAGGAGTTCGAACTCACGGGCCGCGTAAGCAACCAACCCGACGGACGCGTAAAACTCGAGGCCGAGGGGAACCCTCGTGACATCGCCGCTTTCGTTACCGCCGTGGAGGAGCGCATGCACGGCTACATCCGCCGCGTCGAGCGCACTTCCGACCAACGCCCCGCCGAGTATCAAGATTTTCGCATCCAATGACCCACCCCCATCCCGCCTCCGCGATCGAGATCACCGGTTTGACGAAGGATTTTTCACTCAACCTGCGTGGTATCAGGCTCCGCGCTGTGGAAAACCTCACGCTCAACGTGCCCGAGGGACAAGTCTTCGGCCTGCTTGGGCCGAACGGTTCCGGCAAGAGCACAACAATCAAAATCATCCTCGGCCTGCTCGAACCGACCACCGGTGAGTGCAAGGTCTTCGGCGTGCCGAGCGGACGTGTCGATTCCCGGCTCAATGTCGGCTACCTGCCCGAGGCTCCCTATTTTTACCGCTACCTGAGTGGAGAGGAACTCGTGCGGTTTTACGGCCGCATCTGCGGCGTGCCCAAAAAGATCCTCAAGGACCGTGTTCGCGAGGTGATCGACTGGGTCGGCCTCAGCGGAGCGTCCCAGCGTCGCGTGGGCACCTACTCCAAGGGCATGTTGCAGCGCATCGGCCTGGCTCAGGCGCTTGTGCACGACCCTCGCCTGATCATTCTGGACGAGCCCACGGCGGGGGTGGACCCGGTCGGCTCGGCCGAGATCTCGGAGCTGATCTTAAAACTCAAAAAGCAGGGTAAAACGGTGCTCATCACCTCGCACTTGCTGGCGCAGATCGAGGACATCTGTGATCGCGTGGCGATTCTGGACCGCGGCAAGTTGATCCTCGAAGGCGCGGTCAACGATCTCGTCGGCCTGAGCGGGCGCCAGTCGCTGATCGTCGATTCGTTGCCGCCCGCGGAACTGGAAGAGCTGCGCGGCTGGCTCGCTTCGCGCGGTCACGCCCTCAACGCCGTCGAGCAGCCGCGGACGCGACTGGATCAGTTGTTTTTGAGCAAAGTATCGCGTCCGAAAAAAGAAGGAGACTCCCAATGAGCACACCCATTAACAGCACGGCATCCGCATCGGTATCCGGACGCGCGCCTGGCGCGGGCCGCACGGTTCCGTTTTCCCTGGGTCGCCTCGGCATCGTGGCGGGCAACACCTTCCTCGAAGCGGTGCGCCAGAAACTGTTCAACTTCCTGTTGCTGCTCGCCGTCGCGATGGTTGCGAGCGCCCAGTTATTTCAGGAGTTCAACTTCGGGTCGTCGGAGCTGAAGTTCATCTCCGACTTCGGTTTTGGCGCGATGGTGTTCTTCGGTTCAACGCTGACGATCGCCGCGACCGCGCAGTTGTTTTTCAGTGAGATCGAGAACCGCACGGCACTCACCATCCTGGCCAAGCCGATCTGGCGCACTGAGTTTATCTTTGGAAAGTTTCTCGGCGTGTTTGCCGTCGTGGGCGTGTTCTGCGCGTTAACGACGGTGTTGTTGCTCGGGCTTCTTTATCATCGGGAAAACGCCCTGATGGCGGCCAATCCCGATGCCTTTGAGCACGGCCGGTTGATTCATTATGGCGATCTGGTGCTAATGGGCGTGATGCAATGGCTGAAGTTCGGCGTGCTGGCGGCGATCACGCTGCTCATCGCGAGCTTCTCCAACACCAATCTTTACACGGTCGTCATGGGTTTCTTCGTGCTGGTGATCTGCCACCTGCAATACCTCGCGCGCGACGCCTACGGCGCGGTGGCCTCGCTGCCGTTGCGCCTGCTGGTGCAGTTGCTCGGCTACGTATTCCCGAACTTCCAAGTGTTTAACCTCACGGACCAAATCGGCATCGGCGCTGGCATCAATCCGTCGGTGTTTCTGCATGTGGCGGGTTATGCGCTGATCTACATCGCGGTGATCGGGGGTCTGGCTGTTTACAGTTTCCGTAACCGTGAAATCTAAACTCGCCGCTCTCCGACTGCTAGGGACTCCGTTCATCGTGGTGGCCGTGCTGGCCGTCACGGGTGCGATGGTGCGTCCGCTTGAGCAACCGGCCTGGGACTTCGTGCGCAGCACGCAACCCGCGCTGAAACTCGACTCGCTGAAAGGTGCGCTCGGGCAGGGCGTCACCGTCGGCCTGCTCGGCGGCTTCCGCGCCATCGTGGCGGACTTTTTCTGGATACGGACCAACTCCTACTGGGAAGACACCGACCTCCCGAATACGCAGACGTTCGTCAAACTCGTCACAGCTATCGACCCCCGGCCGTTGTATTTCTGGCAAAATGGGTCGCGCATGATCGCCTATGACATGCCCAACTGGCGGATCGTGAAGGAGGGCGGTTACGACGTCGTTTCGAAGGCTCGCCAGTATGAAATCGACAAGGAGCAATCTGCCGTGGCTATCAAATACCTTAACGAGGCTTTTGGTTATTTCCCGGACTCCACGCTGCTCTATGTCGAGATCGGCAACATCTACCTCAACCGCCTAAAGGATAACGCATCCGCGGCCGAAGCGTATCGGAAAGCTGCGATTCAGCCGGGCGCACCTTATTATGCGGCACGTATTTACGCCGAAATTCTGACGCGCAAACTAGGCCGGAAGACCGAAGCGTATGCGTGGTTGACCCAGCTTTATCCCACGCTCCCCAAGATCGAGGATCCGGAGAAAGGAATCACGCCCTTCATGGTCCAATCCGCGATGGCGCCGGTCGTTCTGGATCGAATTCGTGAATTGGAAAAGGAATTGAATATTTCTGAAGACAAGGCGTTTAAGCCATAAGTCGCCGGGCTTTTCTGGAAATTATCTTGCGCGGGCAAGATTACCTCTGGAAAGGTCATCAGTTTACTAAACTTCATGGCCGCCTCCACGCCCGACAACCTCTATCCCATATTTGACCGCGTGCTGGGTCGGGCTGAAAAAGAGGCGGGGTTGCGCCAGCGAGGCCGGGTGATCTGGCTCTACGGGTTATCGGGTTCGGGCAAGAGCACGCTGGCAATTTCCCTGGAACGCCGTTTGCACGCGCAGGGCGTGAAAACGCATCTGCTCGACGGTGATAACGTCCGTATCGGCCTCAATCGCGATCTCGGGTTCACCGACGCTGACCGCTCGGAAAACATCCGCCGCATCGCCGAAGTCGCGAAGCTCTTTGTGCAAGCCGGCGTGGTCGTCATCGCGGCCTTTATCACGCCCCAACGGGCGCACCGCGAACTGGCCCGTTCAATCATCGGAGCCGAGGACTTCATGGAAGTTTACGTGGCCGCATCGTTTGAGACCTGCGCCGTGCGTGATCCGAAAGGGCTTTATGCCAAGGCGAAGGCCGGCGGCGTGCAGCAGTTCACCGGGCGCGATTCGTCGTTTGAGCCGCCCTCCGCCGAAGACACGGCGGCGCTCATCATCGACACCGAGGCAGGCACCGCCGAGACCTCGCTCGCCCAGCTCCATGCGGCCGTCGCGCCGCGCATCACTTTCCAATAAAATCGTAATGAGTTCCTACAACCTCACGCATCTCGCCCAACTCGAACACGAGGCCATTTTTATCATGCGCGAAGTCGCCGCGCAGTTTGAGCGCCCCGCGCTCCTGTTCTCCGGCGGCAAAGACTCCATCGTCATGGTGCGCCTCGCCCAAAAAGCCTTCGCGCCCGCCAAAATCCCGTTCCCGCTCGTCCACATCGATACCGGCCACAATTTCGAAGAGACGATCACCTTCCGCGACTGGCTCGCCAAAGACACCGGCAGCCGCCTTGTCGTGCGCTACGTCGCCGACTCCATCAAGGCCGGCCGCGCCCAGGAAGAGAAGGGCCCGAATCCCTCGCGCAACGGTCTCCAGACGATCACGCTGCTCGATACGATCGAGGAGTTCAAATACGACGCCTGTCTCGGCGGCGCGCGCCGTGACGAAGAAAAAGCCCGCGCCAAGGAGCGCTTCTTCTCACACCGCGACGAGTTTGGCCAATGGGACCCGAAAAACCAGCGTCCCGAGCTCTGGAATCTGTTCAACGGACGCAAAAACGTCGGCGAACACTTCCGGGTTTTCCCGCTCTCCAACTGGACCGAGATGGATGTGTGGCAATACATCGCCCGCGAGAAACTCGACATTCCCTCGATCTATTTCACGCACCAGCGCGAGATCGTGAATCGCAACGGAGTGCTCCTCTCGAAATCGCCGTTCATCACGCTGCTCGAGGGCGAGAAATATGAGACGCGCACGGTGCGTTATCGCACGGTCGGCGACAGCACCTGCACCGGCGCGGTCGAGTCCGACGCCGCCGATCTCGGCGCAATCATCCAGGAAGTCGCTTCCGCCCGCCAGACCGAGCGCGGCACGCGCGCCGACGACAAACGCTCCGAAACCGCCATGGAAGACCGCAAGAAGGCGGGCTATTTCTAAGAAGCGGCCGTTCACGCCAAGACGCAGACTTTTCTCTTTCCAATAAAAATGACCGCTCCGGCCCACCAGCACACCGACCAGCATTATCTCGCCATGGACCTGCTCCGCTTCACCACGGCGGGCAGCGTGGACGATGGCAAATCCACCCTCATCGGCCGCCTCCTCTACGACTCCAAGTCGATCTTCGAGGACCAGCTTGAAGCCATTGAGCGCGTCACCGAGCAACGCGGCGAAGAGGTGCTCAATCTCTCGCTCCTCACCGACGGTCTTCGCGCCGAGCGCGAGCAGGGCATCACCATCGACGTCGCCTACCGTTACTTCGCCACGCCGCGCCGCAAGTTCATCGTCGCCGATACGCCCGGCCACATCCAATACACGCGCAACATGGTGACCGGCGCCTCCACGGCCAACCTCGCCATCATCCTCATCGACGCGCGCAAGGGCGTCATCGAGCAGACCTGCCGCCACTCCTTTATCGCTTCGCTGCTGCGCATCCCGCACGTGGTCGTGTGCGTGAATAAGATGGACCTCGTCGATTACTCCGAGGCGCGTTTCAACGAGATCGTCGCGACCTATACCGAGTTCGCATCCCGTCTCGAAATCCCCGACATCAAGTTCATCCCCATCTCCGCGTTGCACGGTGACAACGTCGTTGATCGCTCCACCAACATGCCGTGGTATCAGGGCAGTGCGCTGCTCTACACGCTGGAGACCGTTTACATCGGCAGCGACGTGAACCACATCGACGCGCGTTTCCCGGTTCAGACGGTGATCCGGCCGAACAACGACGAGCATCACGATTTCCGCGGCTTCGCGGGACGCGTGGCCGGCGGCGTATTCAAACCCGGTGACGAGGTTGTCTCGCAACCGTCCGGTCTCACGTCGCGCATCAAGTCCATCCACGGACCGTCGGGCGATTTGGAGGAGGCCTTCGCGCCGATGTCGGTTGTGATGACGCTCGAAGACGAGATCGACGTCTCCCGCGGTGACACGATCACCAAGGCCAACAACCCGCCGCACGTCACCCAGGACGTCGAAGCGATGGTCTGCTGGTTCTCCGACAAGAAGCTCGTGCCGAACGGCAAATACATCATCCGCCACACGACGCGTGAAGCGAAGTCGGTCATCAAGGCCGTGCGCTACAAGGTGAACATCAACACGCTGCACAAGGCCGAAGGCGACCTTGAGATCGGCATGAATGACATCGGTCGCATCGTGCTGCGCACGGCGGTTCCGCTCATCGCGGATCCGTATCAGCGCAATCGCAACACGGGCAGCTTCATCCTCGTGGACGAGTTCAGCAACGCGACGGTGGCCGCTGGTATGATCCTTTGACACGGAGAGCGGCAGGGCCTTGAGTCGCCACTCATTTTCAAAATCAAGTGAGTGTTAATTATTGGCTGCTGCCTATCGCCTTATTGTTGCTCTGGTTTCCACGCCAGTGGCTGCGCTTCGGTGGCTGGATCTCTAAGACGCGCCGGCCGCCTGAAGACAAATCCGCCCGGGACGTGCGCGACGTCTCGCTGAAATATTCGGTTGAGTTCAAGAAGTCGCGCAATTGGGTCGATTTTTTTAGGGCCATCGCCGGTTCCCTCGCCATCAGCTACGGATGCTTCAGTTACGAACCCGGGGCATCCAGAATGGCCTCCGAGCAGATTTTTACGCTCCAAGCCGCCATCTTCGTAATTGCGGTGATCATCCAGACGATCCGCATCGAGGGTAAATTCGCATTGGTGGCGCCGGTATTTTTTCTATTGGGCCTGAGCTTTGGCATCGTTGGATGGAAGGCCGCCGCGTTTGCGTGCATCGCCGTATGGACGATCAACCTTACGCTGCCCGGTCCCGTCTCGTTTCTGTTTGTTTTTGCCGGCCTCGAAGTGTGCTTCGGCTTGCTCTTGCCGCGCCAGGCATCGCCACGCGCAGCGATGCTGGCGGCCGCCCTCGCCATCCTCCCCGTTTTGTTCAGCGCACTGACGAAACGCCGGTTGGTGCGCATGAATAAAAAAACCAAGACAGTGCGCCGGCAAAATGAAGCCGGTTGATGCATCCGCGCCGTCGGTATTGACGGTCTGGGTGGGAGCCGCCCGGCCGCGCACACTGCCCGCAGCGGTGGCTCCGGTGCTGGCCGCCTCGGCGCTGGCGTTTCACGACGGTGGTTTCGATCTGCTGCCAGCCTTGGCCAGCCTGGTTTTCGCACTCCTGATCCAGATCGGGACGAACTTCGCCAACGATTATTTCGATTTCGTCAAAGGCGCTGACACTGCGGAACGGGTCG
>Ga0247813_10003450_pt1 | contig 10166 bp, 10 predicted proteins | sample UWRJL169409C1_FD_180719 | JGI IMG/M metagenome (GOLD analysis project Ga0247813, IMG submission 180719) | Plant litter microbial communities from Arlington Agricultural Research Station in Wisconsin, United States - UWRJ-L169-409C-1 | ecosystem: Environmental > Terrestrial > Plant litter >... | reverse complement strand
AATCGGCCGCTGCCTCAACCGTGGCACGGGCTGCGACGCCCGTCGAGCCGAAGCCGCCTTCTCCTCGGTGGCTGCCGGGCAGGCGTTCGACGGGAACGAACACGGCACGGGACACCGGAACCACGATCAGCTGGGCGATCCGGTCGCCGACCTCGATCGCGAAGGGTGCCGTGGCGTCGGTGTTGAGCAGGCAGACCTTGATCTCGCCGCGGTAGCCCGCGTCGACGGTGCCCGGCGAGTTCACCACGGTGATGCCGTGCTTGGCGGCGAGCCCACTGCGGGGAACGACGAAGGCCGCAAAACCGTCGGGCAACGCTATCGACACTCCCGTGCCGATCAGGCCGCGCTCGCCCGGGGCCAGGATGCGCGCTTCCGCGGCGTGCAGATCCGCACCGGCGTCACCCGGATGGGCGTATGTCGGGAGAACGGACGCTGTAATCAGGACTTCGACGCTTTCAACCACGTGTCGAGGGTAGTGCAGTTATCTGGTCGAATAGACCCATGCCCGTTTATCGCGAAAAACTCTGGCCATCCCCGTGGCTCTTCCTTATCGTCGCCCTCGTCATCCCGGCGAGCATCCTGATCTTTGCCCCGATCAACATGCTCGTCGGCGTGCTCACCGCGGCCGGCCTGTACCTGGGCAGCGTGCTCCTGCTGCTGCTGGCCTCGCCCACGGTGCAGGTCACGGGCGGGGTACTCACCGCCGGCCACGCGCGCATCGAGACCCGCCTGCTCGGCGAGGCCGTCGCCTACGAGGGAGCAGATGCGACGGCGGAGCGCGGCACCCGGCTGGATGCACGGGCCTGGCTGTTGATCCGCGGCTGGATCGCACCGGTGGTGCGGATTCCGCTCGAGGACCCCACCGACCCGGCACCGTACTGGCTGGTCTCCAGCCGCCGCCCACAGAAAATGGCCGCCGCGATCAATGGATCACGACGGCCAGCATCAAGTAACTAAGCGCGCTTTAGGCGTCGCACTCCAGGCAGACCGGGCCGAGCTTGGTCTCGTGCGACATCTGCGAACGGTGCTTCACGAGGAAGCACTCGACGCAGGTGAACTCGTCGGCCTGCGGGGGCAGGACGACGACGTCGAGGTCGAGGTCGGACAGATCGGCGCCCGGGAGGTCGAAACCACCGGGGTTGTCGGAGTCGTCAACATCAACGACACCGCTCATCTTGTCGGGTACACGCTCCTTGAGGGCCTCGATCGACTCTGAGTCGTCTTCGGTCTTTCGCGGTGCGTCGTAGTCGGTTGCCATGCCCATCCATTTCATTAACGCCGATTAACGAAATCGGCGGCCATAGTTTGCAACAATCCGTGCGGAATAGCAAACCAATCACCAACCTTTCCGGTTGGCTCTGTGGTCAACTTGCGGCACGCCCGGTGTATTCCCCGAATATGGCGGGTTCACATGGCATGGTTGGCCAATCAGTAGTGATCGCGAGAGGGCTTTCGCCATGCAGGATTTGAAAGTTATCGGAGTCGAGAACGGCGCGCTGCTTGCAGCGTCTGAGGAGGGTGATCGTTTTCGGATCCCCATCGACGCAGTTCTCCAGTCCCGGCTTCGCCAAACCCAAACGGATTCGTCCGTTCGGGCCAAGCTCTCCCCCCGGGAGGTGCAGGCCCACATCCGTGCCGGCATGTCGGCGGAGGACGTGGCCGCGGTGACCGGGGCGTCCTTGGACTTCGTGCGCCGGTTCGAGGGTCCCGTCGTCGCCGAGCGCGAGTACATCGTCTCCTCGGCGTTGAGCGTGCCCGTGCACACGGCCATCGACCCGGACCCGTCCGACGAACCGGCCAACTTCGGCGGTGTGATCCGGGAACGACTGGCGTCGCTCGGAGCCACGAACGAACGCTGGGCGAGCTGGAAGGAACCCGGCGCCGGCTGGATCGTCAAGCTGGCCTTCACGGCCGACGACATCGACCACGACGCCCGATGGGGTTTCGAACCCAAGAAGAACTCCCTCGCCCCCATCGGCAGTGAGGCCATCGCGCTGTCCCAGCAGGGTGAGCTCAAGGGCGCCCTGATCCCCCGCCTGCGCGCGGTGGGCGCCGAGACCAGCCTCGCCGACGTCAGTCGCTTCGACAGCGGCGCGTTCACCTTCAAGGAATCGCTCCCCGACGACATCCTCAACGACACCGCTCCCCTGCACGACCCGGTGCCGTACGCGCGCCCGGCCGGCACGACCGAAGCCGTCTCGAAGGCCGCGATCAAGCGTGCAGACGAACCGGCCCAGAGCCTGAGTGAGACCGCCGACCTGCTCGAGTCCCTGCGCCGTCGGCGTGGCGAGCGGGAGGCCGCCGCCGGCGAGACCGGTGCCGCCGCTCAGGCATCGGACGCTGTCGCCGACGCACCGAGGCACGAACGTGCCTCGGCCGAGACCGGCATCCGGCTGGTTGCCGACACCCCGACACCCGCCGCGGCGGAGCCGGCGCCCGAACGCCCGGATGCCACCCGGAACGTCTGGGCCAGCCAGGCCGCCACCGGCCAGCCACGCACCGGGCAAACCGGCCGCCGTGGCCGCGCATCGATGCCCAGTTGGGACGAAATCGTCTTCGGCGCCCGCACCGACGACGACCTCGCCTGATCCCCTCATCCCGCTGGTGTTTATGCTGATTGGCTGACACTCTGGGTGCGTGACCCACGCCTCCCGCTCCGATATCACCCGACGGCGCCTGGCCAGCCAGGCGCTGACCGGGTCGATCGGCCACAGCTCCAGCCGCGCCGATCCCGCTGACGGGCCCGCGCTGGTGATCGACCGGATGCTGGCCCTGCAGGCGCAAGACTTGCGCTGGGCCAAGTGGGCCGCCGCCGTGCGCGCACCGGGTAGCACCTCAGCCGATGTCGACCGCCTGATCGACTCCGGACGCATCGTCCGTTCCTGGCCGATGCGAGGAACCCTGCATTTCGTTCCCGGTCCGGACCTCGGCTGGATGCTGGCGCTCAGCACACCGCGGTTGTGGGCGGGGTCCGCCACCCGCCGCCGCGACCTGGGCTTGGACGACGCGACCATCGAACGCGCGCGGGCGGTTGCCGTCGGCGCCCTCACCGGCGGCCGCGAACTGAGCCGGTCGGAGTTCCAGGCCCTGCTGGAGCAGAACGGGATCGACGCCGGCGGCCAGCGCGGCTACCACCTGATCTGGCACCTCGCCCAATCCGGCACACTGTGCTGGGGGCGGCAGCTCGATTCGCAGCAGATGCTCGTGCTGCTGGACGAGTGGGTGCCGAACGCGCGGCGGCTCGAACGCGATGAATCCCTCGGCGAGTACCTGCTGCGTTACCTGACCGGGCACGGTCCCGCGACCCTGAGCGACTTCACCTGGTGGTCACAGCTCACCGTCGCCGAGGCCAAGATCGCGCGGGCCGTCGCAGCGCCGCAGCTGGTCGAGCTCGAGGTCGACGGAACCGGTTATCTGCTGCCCGCGGCCGAGGATTCCCCACTCCCCCGGGCGATCCGCGGTCGAGGCCCGGCCGCCGTGGTGGCGCTGGCCGGCTTCGACGAGTACCTGCTCGGCTACCGCGACCGCAGCTTCGCCCTGGATCCCGGCAGCTTCGAGCGGGTGGTGCCGGGTAAGAACGGCATCTTCCTGCCGATCCTGGTCAAGGGCGGCCGGGTGATCGGCACCTGGCGGCGGGACTGGAAGCCGCGGCTGATCACCGTGCAGCCGGAACCCTTCGACGACCTGCCTGCCGCCGACCGGCGGGCCGCCGAGCGGGCGCTGCACGAATACGGCGACTTCCTCGGCCGCCCCGTGCACGTCCTCCCGGCCCTGGCGCCGGCCGCCGGCTGACCCGTCGCGGCAGAGCCTTTCGACCCCTCACGGGGCTTGTACCCTATGACAGTGCGAATAACGGCCAACCTGCGAGTATCCAGACGGATCCCGCTTCTGCAGACCCTGAAAACGTCGGTGGCCGTGGCCTTGGCCTGGATCATCTCGCTGTGGCTACTGCCCGGGGAATTGCCCATCTTCGCGGCGATGGCGGCCATCTTCGTGGTGCAGCCCAGTGTCAACCAGTCCCTCGGGCGCGCGCTCGAGCGCAGCCTCGGCGTGGTCGGCGGAGTGCTCGTGGCGCTCGCGATCGGGCTCGTCTTCGGCCAATCCAGCTGGATCGTGCTCTCGGCCATCGTGCTGTGCATCCTGTTGGCCTGGGCGTTGAAGCTCTCGCCGGGGTCCGCGAATCAGCTGCCGATCAGCGCGATGCTGGTGTTGACCCTCGGCGCCGCCACACCCACCTACGCGAGGGACCGCATCATCGAGACCATTCTCGGCGCCGCGATCGCCGTGGTCGTGAACGCCTGGATCGTTCCACCGGTGCTGCTCACCCCGGCCCACGACGCCGTCACCCGACTCACGCTCGAGATCGCCGCGACCTTCGACCGGGTGGCCACTGCGCTGCTCAGCCCGCAGAAGTACGCCGACCTGGAGACGTTGATGATCCAGGCCCGCCTGCTTCGGCCCATGCTCGCCAAGGCGGAGAAGGCCATCAGCCAGGCGGAGGAGAGCCTCACGCTCAACCCCCGGCAGGCGAAGCACCGCGAGGTGCTGGATGCCGACACCGACCTCTACCGGCGCCTGGTGCCCCTCGTGACCCGCGCCCTGGGCATGACGAGAGCACTGCGGGACCACTACGACGACTCGCTCCACCTCGAACCCACCGTGCAGGCGTACGCGATCGAACTCGAACGCGCGGCGCACGACCTCCGGCTCCTGACCGTCGCACCGGCCGCGGCCGCGGCGGACAACCCGGTGGTGGAGCCACCGGCGCTCACCGCACCACTGATGATCATGACGCCGCACCCGCAGCACTGGATCCTGATCGGCGCGCTGATGGAAGACCTGCGCCGCGTGCGCGAGGAAATCACCGGCGAGTAGGCTTCCGGCATGCCGAGCAGCCCGGATGCCGACAAGCCAGAGCCAGAGGGCACGCACGGCCCCGCCACGCCACCGGCCGTCGGCCCGGCAGGAGCGGCCGCTGACCGGCGCACCGTGCTCTCCACCAGGCGCCTGGAGTCGTACACCGATGGTGTCTTCGCCATCGCAGCAACGCTGCTGGTGCTCAACCTCTCCATCGACAGTTTTCGCACGGTGCGGACCGATGCCGATTTCGTACACCAGGTTCTCGCGGTCGCCCCCAGCATCCTCAACGTGGTGATCAGCTTCCTGCTGCTCAGCGTGCTCTGGCTCATCCACGTGCGCCAGTTCGAATTCATCCCCCGGGTCGATACCACGATCGTCTGGCTGAACAACTTCCGGCTGCTCGGGGTGGTGCTCGTGCCGTTCACCACCAGCCTGAACGACGAGTTCAGCCGCTTTCTGCTCGGGCGCACGTTGCTGCCGCTGAACTTCGTGCTCATTCTGTTCTTCAGTACCTGGCAGTGGTTCCACGCGAGCTCACCGCGCCGGCAATTGGTGCAGGGCGCGTCGGCGGCGGCCGTGCACAACGGCAGGGTGAACTCGGTCAGTGCGCTGGCCCAGGCCGTGTGCGTGGTTCCGCTGGCCACCCTGGTCGGCTCCGCCGCCTTCTTCCTGTTCGCCCTCGACCCGCTCATCCACCGGGTGTTGCGGCGCACGGGGGTGCTGAGACCCACCCCCGACGGCGTCGTCGTCGACTGAGCCGCGCGTTCAGCCGTGGCTTGACACCGAAAACGGGGACCCCACTCGGTGGGATCCCCGTTCAGTCAAGCTGTCGCCGACTGGAGATTTAGGCCTGGAGGGCACCCTGCAGGTCGAGGGTGATGGTCACCTTGTCGCCGAGGAGCACGCCGCCGGTCTCGAGGGCCGCGTTGTAGGTGAGGCCGAAGTCCTCACGGTTGATCTCGGCCTTGGCGGTGGCGCCGAACTTGTAGTTGCCGTAGGGGTCTCCGCCGAAGCCGCCGAACTCGAAGTCGAAGGTGACGGGCTTGGTGACGCCCTTGATGGTGAGGTTGCCGTCGACGAGGTAGTCGCCCTTGTGTGCGCGCACGCCGGTCGACACGAAGTCGATGGTCGGGTAGGTCTCGGCGTCGAAGAAGTCGCCGGTGCGCAGGTGGCCGTCGCGGTTGGGCTCGTTGGTGTTGATCGACGCGACCTGAGCCGACGCGGTGACGCTGGCTTCGAGGGGGTTCTCGGTGGTGACGAACGTGGCGTCGAACTTCTCGAACGAGCCCTTGACCTTGCTGATCATGATGTGGCGGATGCTGAAGCTGACCGCGCTGTGGGTGGGGTCGATGGTCCAGGTTCCCGCTTTGTAGCCGGGGATGCTCGTGGTGTCGATGTCGCTCATGGTGCTCCTCAAGTACGTGGGGCACGTGGAATCGTCGCCCTCAGGTATATGCAATTGCATACGACCTCAGGTTATTCCATGGATCCCGAAGAAAAATGTGAACGCCTGATTAACGCCGTAGGCTCGCCCTGTCGAAGGGAACGATCGTGGTCACAGTGGGCAGCGCCAGCACCGAACCGGCGGTCGGCCGTGCTCCCCTGGGCATTCGGGACATCGCGCCGGAGAGCGTGCTGGTTCTCGCCGGCGGCCGGGCCATCCTGCTGCAGCTCGCCAACCCGGCCGTCGGGCACGGTGTCGCCCGGCACAGCGACTTCGCCGCCCGGCCCCTGAACCGGCTCCACGGCACGCTCGCCTACGTCTATGCGGTCACCTGCGGCACCTCGATCGACCGGGCCGCGGCCGTGCGGCGCGTCGCGCTGGCCCACCGGCCGGTGCACGGACCGACGCCGCACTCGGCAGACCCGGCCGGGCACCCGCCGGCGCCGGCCTACAACGCCTTCGATCCCCGCCTGCAGCTGTGGGTGGCCGCGACCCTGTACGACTCCGCCACCCGCATGCGCGACCTGGTCTATGGGCCCTTGGCCGACGTCGACGCTGAGGCGGTGTACCGGGACTACGGCGTGCTGGGTACCGCCCTTCAAGTGCCGCCGGGCCTGTGGCCGCCCGACCGGGCGGCGTTCGCGGACTACTGGCGCGACGCAGTGGGCGGGTTGGCCACGGATGCGACGACGCTGGCGGTGGCGGAGCAGTTGTTGCACCCGACGCAGGGACCGATCGGACTGCGCCTGGTGATGCCGCTGGCCCGGTTCGTGACGACCGGGCTGCTGGAGCCCGCTGAGCGCGACCTCTTCGCGCTTGCCTGGTCGCCGGCCCGGCAACGCCGCTTCGACCGGGTGATCCGGCTCGTGCGCGTCGTGTACCCGCGCCTGCCCCGCTGGGTGCGCCACGCGCCGATGAGGCACTACCTGCGGCTGGGCCGGGTCGCCCGGCGGGTGGATGGTTAGAAGAAGTCGTCCGGTGTGCCGGCGGCTCGGGTCACCGCGGCGGTGGAGATGCCGGCGCCGTCGAGCTTGGCCATGGCCACGCGCAGCCCCGACTCCATCTGAGACGCCCACACCTCGGTTTCGCGCGCATCGGCTTGCACGCCTTCGAGCTTCTGGATCGCCGCTTCCTTGTCGGCTCGTTCGGTCTTGACCTGCTGGATGCTCAGGGTGACTGCGTAGTACGCGGCGACCATCGACGCGATCGGGGTGGCGATGACGGCCAGGGCGATGACGCTCTCGTTGGAGACGTTGACGAAGATCATGATCAGGAAGGCGACGGTGAGCACGGCGATGCCGACCAGCACCACCAGTGCGGCGCGCTGCGGCGGACCGGTGCGCAAGTCGCTGATCAGGGTGCGGCGCTCGGATTTCGCCGGGCGTACCGGGGCGGAGTCACCGCTGGCGTCAGGCGCAGCCGCCTCGGTCCGGGGCATCTCCAGACGTTCCGTCGAGTTGGCGGTGTCGAGCGGGCGGGTGCGGTCGAACGGGTCGTAGCTCTGATCAGTCATGGTCACTCCGTAATCGAGGAAATCGCGGGCACGGTCGTCAGGGTGCTGGCGGCTCTGTCGTTTCTGTCGGTGAGGGTAGCGCGTCGCCGGGGAGGAAGACGCGCTTGTAACTCCGGCCGTCGGCCAGCTCGACCGTGCGGCTGATCAGCCTACCCCGGGTCACCTGTTGATAGACCGCTTGCGCCGTGACGCCCAACAGCGCGGCGGCCTCGGTGACGGAATGGCCGGGCAGGTCGGTGGGCACGCTGCTCGGCCGGGTACTGCGTTTGCGTCCCGCATCCAGCCGGGCGGCGATTTCGGCGTCGGTGCCGGCCCAACGCCACTTCGCCGCGGTGGGCTTCAGGCCGGCCGCGTCGGCGATCTCCGGCCAACCCACGCCGTCGGCGAGGGCGGCACGCACACTCGCGAGGGCAGCCGGATCGGCGTCGAGGTCACGTAGCAGCACACGGATGGCCCGCAACCGCTCCACGGGAGCGGCCGACGCGTCACCGTCGACGTCGGTCAGCCGGGCCAGCGCCGCGGCGCTCTGCGGTGATAGGAAGTACCCCATCGTTCCTCCTGGGTAGGTCGGTCCGGGTAGGCCGGTGGTGCTCAGTCTGGGACGCTGTCGGCGCCCAGCACCGTCACCGAGTGCGGCGCGACCAGCACCCGCCCGGCGCCCGGCTCCGGCGCAGCGTCGGCGTTGTTCGCGAAGGCCAGCAGCACGGTGCCGTTCACGGTGGGCACCCAGCGGCCGCTGGTGGACAGGTTGATCACGATGTCGATCGCGCCGCGACCGAACCGGAGCCAGCCGTCGGCTTCGTCGAAGTCCACCGACACCCGGCCGAGCCGCGGGTCGGTGAGGTCGGAGAAACGCCGGCGTAGCCCGGCCAGATCGCGGTAGAGCGCCAGGAGCCGGCCGGCATCCGGTCGCTGCAGTTCGGACCAGTCGAGCATGGACCGGCTGAAGGTGGCGGGGTCCTGCGGGTCGGGCACGACGGAGGGGTCCCAGCCCATCCGGGCGAATTCCCCGATCCGGCCCTCCGCGGTGGCCCGGCCGAGTTCGGGTTCCGGGTGGGAGGTGAAGAACTGCCACGGTGTGCGCGCGCCCCATTCCTCGCCCATGAAGAGCATCGGGGTGAACGGGCCGAGCAACGTCAACGCCGCGGCGATGCCGAGTTGCCCGGTGTCGAGGTGAGCGCTGAGCCTGTCACCGATGGCCCGGTTGCCGATCTGGTCGTGGTTCTGCGACGCCACCACGAGGCGCCAGGCGGGCATCTTCTCGGTGTCGACGGGCCGGCCGTGCAGGCGGCCGCGAAAGCTGGAGAAGGTGCCGTCGTGGAAGAAGCCCCGGGTGAGCACCTTGGCCAGGGCGCCCAACGGGGCGAAGTCGGCGTAGTAGCCGACGGTCTCACCGGTGAGTGCGACGTGCACGGCGTGGTGGAAGTCGTCGCTCCACTGCGCGTCGAGGCCGTACCCGTTCGCCTCACGCGGGGTGATGAGCTTGGGGTCGTTGAGGTCGGATTCGGCGATCAGGGACAACGGGCGGCCGACGTGGGCACTGAGCACGGCGACCTCGGAGCCGAGTTCCTCGAGCAGGTGAACGGCAGAGGAGTCCTTGAGGGCGTGCACGGCGTCCAGGCGCAGGCCGTCGACATGGTAGTCGCCCAGCCACATCAGGGCACTGTCGATGATGTACCGGCGCACCTCGCCGGAGTCGGCCCCGTCGAGGTTGACCGATGCGCCCCAGGTGTTGCCCTCAGCGTCGCTGAGGTACGGGCCGTAGACGGGCAGGTAGTTGCCGCTGGGCCCGAGGTGGTTGTGCACGACGTCCTGGATCACGCCGATGCCGGCAGCGTGGCACGCATCGACGAAACGCTGGTACGCGGCGGGACCGCCGTAGCCTTCGTGCACGGTGTACCAGAGCACACCGTCGTAGCCCCAGTTGTGGGTGCCGTTGAACCCGTTCACCGGCAGGACTTCGACGAAGTCCACCCCCAGTTCCACCAGGTGGTCGAGGCGGGCGGCGGCGGCGTCGAGGGTGCCCTCGGGGGTGAACGTGCCGATGTGCAGCTCATAGATGCTGCCGCCGGCCAGCTGGCGGCCCGTCCAGCTGCCGTCCTGCCAGGCGTGCGCGCCGGGGTCGAAGGTGCGGGAGAGCTCGTGCACGCCGTGCGGCTGGCGGCGCGAGCGCGGGTCGGGGTACGGGCCCGCCCCGTCGACGAGGAAACCGTAGTCGGTGCCGTCGGTGCCGTCGGTGCCGTCGGCGACCGGAAGTGTGCCGTGCCACCAGCCGGCGTCGTCGCGGGTCATGACCAGTTCGTCGTTCCCCGTGGCCAGCAGGACAGTGTCGGCGTTCGGCGCCCAGAC
>Ga0247813_10003449_pt1 | contig 10168 bp, 6 predicted proteins | sample UWRJL169409C1_FD_180719 | JGI IMG/M metagenome (GOLD analysis project Ga0247813, IMG submission 180719) | Plant litter microbial communities from Arlington Agricultural Research Station in Wisconsin, United States - UWRJ-L169-409C-1 | ecosystem: Environmental > Terrestrial > Plant litter >... | reverse complement strand
CCAACCTACGGCTATGAGCTGGCGGTGATCATTCAGGACGGCATGAAGAAGATGACCGAAGAGCAACAGGACATCTTCTACTACATCACCGTGATGAACGAATCCTACCAGCAGCCGGCAATCCCGGCCGGTGTCGAGGAAGGTATCGTCAAGGGCATGTACCTGCTCGAAGAAGACACCCGCGACGCGGCACACCACGTTCAGCTGATGGGTTCCGGCACCATCCTGCGTGAAGTCCGTGAAGCTGCGAAGATCCTGCGCGAAGAGTTCAACGTCGGTGCCGACGTGTGGAGCGTTACCAGCTTCAACGAACTGCGTCGCGACGGCCTCGCCGTAGAACGCGCCAACCGCCTCAAGCCTGGCCAGAAGCCACAGCAGACTTACGTCGAGCAGTGCCTGACCGGTCGCAAAGGCCCGGTTATCGCATCGACCGACTACATGAAGATTTTTGCCGAGCAGATCCGTCAGTGGGTGCCGAGCAAAGAGTTCAAGGTCCTGGGTACCGATGGTTTCGGTCGCAGCGACAGCCGCAAGAAGCTGCGTCACTTCTTCGAAGTTGATCGTCACTTCGTGGTGCTGGCTGCCCTGGAAGCCTTGGCTGACCGTGGCGAGATCGAACCGAAGGTGGTAGCTGATGCCATCGTCAAGTTCGGCATCGACCCGGACAAGCGCAACCCACTGGACTGCTGAGGAGTATTTTTAAGTGAGCGAACTCATTCGCGTACCTGACATCGGCAGCGGTGAAGGTGAAATCATCGAGCTGTTCGTCAAGGTTGGCGACCGCATCGAAGCTGACCAGAGCCTGCTGACCCTGGAGTCCGACAAGGCCTCCATGGAGATTCCGGCGCCTAAAGCCGGCATCGTCAAAGAGCTCAAGGTCAAGCTGGGCGATCGCCTGAAAGAAGGCGACGAACTGCTGGTTCTGGAAGCCGAGGGCGCTGCGGCGTCCGAGGCTCCGGCCGCTGCTGCGCCTGCCGCCGAACAACCGGCTGCCGCGCCTGCGCCAGCCGCCGAGGCTGCTCCTGCGCCGGCCGCAGCTCCTGCTGCTGCCACCGTGCAGGACATCCACGTGCCGGACATCGGCTCGTCGGGCAAGGCCAAGATCATCGAAGTACTGGTCAAGGCCGGCGACACCGTCGAAGCTGACCAGTCGCTGATCACCCTGGAGTCCGACAAGGCCTCCATGGAGATCCCTTCGCCTGCCGCTGGCGTGGTTGAAGAAGTGATCGCCAAGCTGGACGACGAAGTCGGCACCGGTGACCTGATCCTCAAGTTGAAGATCGCTGGCGCCGCACCTGCTGCGGCCCCTGCCCAGGCGGCTGCCGCACCGGCCAAGGCTGAGGCTGCTCCGGCTGCCGCACCTGCCGCCGCACCGGCTCCAGCTGCTGCACCGGCCCAGGCTGCTGCCCCGGCTGCTGCCAGCAACGCCAAGGTCCATGCCGGCCCTGCGGTACGTCAGCTGGCCCGTGAATTCGGTGTCGAGCTGGGCGCTGTTTCGGCTACTGGCCCGCACGGTCGCATCCTCAAGGAAGACGTGCAGGTCTACGTCAAGGCGATGATGCAGAAGGCCAAGGACGCGCCGGCCGCCGCCGGTGCAACCGGTGGTGCTGGTATCCCGCCGATCCCGGTGGTCGACTTCAGCAAGTTCGGTGAAGTCGAAGAAGTGGCCATGACCCGCCTGATGCAGGTCGGCGCTGCCAACCTGCACCGCAGCTGGCTCAACGTGCCGCACGTGACTCAGTTCGATTCGGCTGACATCACCGAGCTGGAAGCCTTCCGTGTCGCGCAAAAAGCCGTAGCGGAAAAGGCCGGCGTCAAGCTGACCGTACTGCCGCTGCTGCTCAAGGCCTGCGCCCACCTGCTCAAGGAGCTGCCGGACTTCAACAGTTCGTTGGCGCCAAGCGGCAAAGCGATCATCCGCAAGAAGTACGTCAACGTCGGTTTCGCCGTCGACACCCCGGATGGTCTGCTGGTCCCGGTCATCAAGAACGTCGACCAGAAGAGCCTGCTGCAACTGGCTGGCGAAGCTGCGGCACTGGCTGAAAAAGCCCGTACCAAAAAGCTTTCGGCCGACGAGATGCAGGGCGCCTGCTTCACCATCTCCAGCCTCGGTCACATTGGCGGCACTGGCTTCACGCCGATCGTCAACGCGCCGGAAGTGGCGATCTTGGGTGTATCCAAGGCAACCATCCAGCCAGTCTGGGATGGCAAGGCCTTCCAGCCCAAGCTGATGCTGCCGCTGTCGCTGTCGTACGATCACCGTGTGATCAACGGCGCCGCTGCTGCGCGCTTCACCAAGCGCCTGAGCGACTTGCTGGGTGATATCCGCACCATCCTGCTGTAATGCTGCAACTGCTGCCCCGGCACATGCCGGGGCAGCAGGCACCACTTTCGAGCTGCCACGCTCGTACCTCAACCCCGCCCCTGGCGGGGCTTTTTTTTGCCCGCAAAACTGCAACCGGCTGCAGAAACTCACACCCCTGCCGATAAACTGCCAATAGCCCGACATGGCCGCTTGCCAGCCTTCGGGACATGATGCAACCTTGCCAGATGCGCTGCCTGCCAGGCCCTGTCACCCTCTTCAAGCGAGTCTTCGATGAAAAGCCAACCCGATGCCGCGACCCGAGTGGCGGCCGAGGTCGTGACCCAGCTACCCGTGCCCTCGCGGCTGGGCATGCTGCGTTTCGAAAGGCTCAACGAAGCCAACTGGGCGATGCTCTACCTAGACCCCAACTGCGACCGCCAATTCGGCTTGCCTGCCGCTGAGCTGTGCGCGTTGGTCAGCTCGCCGTATGCCAGCCTGATGGAGCCCGAAGCACGCTATCGCCTGCATGACGAGATCCAGCTGCAGCTGTCGCGCCGTGGTCATTACCGGGTGCGCTACACCCTGCACGTTGGCCCGGCGCCATTGCGTTTGCTCGAGTGCGGCGAAGTCTACAAGCAGCATGGCCGGCAGCTGCTGCGCGGGTACCTGACAGTGCTCGATGATCACGCCGAAGACAGCATCAACATGACCGCCAGCGACCTGGAAACCCGCAACAACCGCCTGCAGATCGCTCTGCAGCTGAACCAGCGCGCGCAGCAGGAACAGCTAGAGCATCTGGAGCGGGTACGAGCCCAGCAAGACTTGATTCTGCGCCTGGCGCGGCAGCGCTACAGCGCCGACAACTCGCTGCTCGAAGCCGCCGAGCTGATCACCCGCAGCGCCTGTGAAATCTACAACGTCGACTGCTCGAGCATCTGGTACCTGCATGACCAGCAGCTGGAGCCGATTACCGCTTGGTACCGGCTTGACCAGGAGCACCGCCTACCGGCCCCGATCGACGCCAGCCAGTTCCCCGACTACATCGAAGCGCTGCATGCCAGCCGCGCCATCGACGCGCACAACGCCAGCCACGACCCGCGCACCCGCGACATGGCGCAGAGCCTGTTCCCGGCCTCCGACAACGCCATGCTCGACGCCAGTATCCGCGTCGACGGCCAGGTAGTCGGCGTGCTGTGCCTGGAGCAAACCGGCATGCCGCGGGCCTGGCAGTCGGATGAAATCGCTTTTGCAGGCGAGCTCGCCGACCAGTTCGCCCAGGTCATCACCAACCACAACCGGCGTACCGCTGCCAGCGCGTTGCACCTGTTCCAGCGCGCGGTCGAGCAGAGCGCCAGCGCCTTTTTGCTGGTCAACCGCGACGGCGTGGTCGAGTACGTCAACCCAAGTTTCACCGCGATCACCCAGTACAGCACCGATGAGGTCCAGGGCCATCGCCTGTCCGAGCTGCCGGCCCTGGAAAACCTCAGCGAACTGCTGTTCGATTCGCCGTCGAGCCTGGATATGGGCAACAGCTGGCAGGGCGAATTCAAGAGCCGGCGCAAGAACCTCGAACCTTACTGGGGTCAGCTGTCGATTTCCAAGGTGTACGGCGACAACCGCGAGTTGACCCACTACATCGGCATCTACGAAGACGTTACCCAGAGCAAGCTGGCTCAGCAGCGCATCGAGCGCCTGGCCTACACCGACAACCTGACCAACCTGGGCAACCGCCCGGCGTTCATTCGCAACCTCGATGAGCGCTTCAGCCGCGACAGCGCCAGTTCGCTGTGCCTGCTGCTGGTCGACATCGACAACTTCAAGCGGATCAACGACAGCCTTGGTCACCAGACCGGCGACAAGCTGCTGGTGAGCCTGGCCCGACGCCTGCGCAACAGTCTGACCGTCGGCGGCATCCTTGCGCGCTTTGCCAGTAACGAATTTGCCGTGCTGCTCGACCACACCAGCCTGGAGGGCGGCCAGAGCATTGCCCTGCAACTGCTGCGCACCCTCGACAAGCCGATGTTCGTCGACAACCAGCTGATCAACGTCACCGCCTCGGTCGGCCTGGCCTGCGCGCCGCTGCACGGCAGCGACCCGCAGACCCTGATGAAAAACGCCGGCCTCGCCCTGCACAAGGCCAAGGCCAACGGCAAGCATCAGGTGCAGGTGTTCACCGAAGTGCTCAACGCCGAAGCCAGCTACAAGCTGTTCGTCGAGAACAACCTGCGCCGCGCCCTGACCCAGAACGAGCTGGAGGTGTTCTACCAGCCCAAGCTGTGCCTGCGCAGCGGGCGCCTCCTCGGGCTGGAAGCATTGCTGCGCTGGAACCACCCGGAGCGCGGCATGATCCGCCCGGATCAGTTCATCAGCGTGGCCGAAGAAACCGGCCTGATCATCCCCATCGGCAAGTGGGTGGTGCGCCAGTCGTGCCGCATGAGCCTTGAACTGAGCGCCGCTGGCCTGGGTGACCTGCACGTCGCCATCAACCTTTCACCCAAGCAGTTTTCCGACCCGGAGCTGGTCAGCTCGATCGGCTCGATCATCAAGGAAGAAGGCCTGCCTTCGCACTTGCTGGAACTGGAGCTGACCGAAGGCTTGCTGCTTGAGGCGACCGAAGACACCCACCGCCAGCTGATCGAACTGAAGGCGTTGGGGCTGACCCTGGCGATGGACGACTTTGGTACCGGCTACTCGTCGCTGAGCTACCTGAAGAAATTCCCGATCGATATCATCAAGATCGACCGCAGCTTCATAAACGAAATCCCGGACAACCAGGACGACATGGAAATCACCTCGGCGGTGGTGGCCATGGCCCACAACCTCAAGCTCAAGGTAGTCGCCGAGGGCATCGAGACCCCTGCGCAGCTGGCCTTCCTGCGCCGCCATCGCTGTGACGTCGGCCAGGGCTACCTGTTCGATCGGCCAATCCCCGGCCGCGAACTGGTTGAGCGCCTCAAGCGCTACCCGCGCGGACCAGTGGCCTGACAGCGCGCTCAGTCTCGGGCACTATACAAGTCATTCGGGCCGCAGCAGCGCGCTGACGGCCCCTGCCTACATCTACTGAATATACAGAGGAGCGGCCATGGTCCTGCGTTCGGAAATCCTGGTGAACAAAAACGTCCTGCCTACTGCGGAACAGGCCCTGCCTGGCCGCGAGACGCCGATGAGCCTGCCCGAGATGCATTACGTCTTCAACGAGACGCCGCTGCTTGGGCCGTTCTTCCAGAACGTCGATTTCGCCATCTTTGGCCTGGGTTGCTTCTGGGGCGCCGAGCGCCGCTTCTGGCAGCGCGAAGGCGTGGTCAGCACGGTGGTCGGCTATGCCGGCGGCTTCACTCCGAACCCAACCTACGAAGAAGTCTGCTCGGGCCTGACCGGCCACACCGAAGTGGTGCTGGTCGTGTTCGACAAGGACAAGGTCAGCTATCAGGAGCTGCTGGCGATGTTCTGGGAGCTGCACAACCCGACCCAGGGCATGCGCCAGGGCAACGACGTCGGTACCCAGTACCGTTCGGCGATCTTCTGCACCAGCCCCGAGCAGCTCGAGCAAGCCAACGCGAGCAAAGCGGCCTACCAGGCTGAGCTGGACAAGGCCGGCTTTGGCCCGATCACCACTGAGATCGAGCAGGCGCCAACGGTGTACTTCGCCGAGGCCTACCACCAACAATATCTGGCCAAGAACCCCAACGGCTACTGCGGCATCGCTGGCACCGGCGTGTGCCTGCCGCCCAGCCTGCAAGGCAACTGAGGCCCGGCCATGAGCACGATGACCCTGTTCCACTCGCCGCTGTCGCCGTTCGTGCGCAAGGTCATGGTGGTGCTGCACGAAACCGGGCAACTGCCGCGGGTACAGTTGCAGGCAGTGAATATCAGCCCGGTGGCTGGCGACGCGCAACTCAATCAGGACAACCCGATCGGCAAGATCCCGGCCTTGCGCCTGGAAGACGGCACTGTGCTGCATGACAGCCGGGTGATCTGCGAGTACCTCGACAGCCAGCACGTCGGCACCCCGCTGATCCCGCGTGAGGGCTCGGCCCGCTGGCGCCGGCTGACCCTGGCGGCGCAGGCCGATGCGATCATGGATGCGGCGGTATCGAGCCGCTACGAGAGCTTCCTGCGCCCGCAGGACAAGCGCTGGGATGGCTGGCTCGAAGCGCAGAGCGAGAAGATCCGCCGCAGCCTGGCCAACCTGGAGCAGGAGCATCTGGCCGAGCTGATCTCCGGGTTCGACATGGTCGCCATCGGCGTCGCCTGCGCGCTGGGTTATCTGGACCTGCGCCAGCCTGAGTTCGGCTGGCGTGAGCGCCAGCCCGGCCTGGCGGCCTGGTACGCCGAAGTGTCGCAGCGGCCTTCGCTGCGCGCCACTGCGCCAGCTGCCTGACTGACGGCAAAAGGGGCCGCAATGCGGCCCCTCTTTCAGCGCTGGCCTGGCGCAAACAGCAGGCCGATCTGCAGCGCCAGCCGGCGCCCCAGCTCACGTTCCTCCCTCATGCCGACCTCCCCACCCGCGACCAGTCCAGGCGCCGGGTCAGGACCATGAATACGCCGAGCAAGCCAAAGCACAGCAGCGAGCCCATCAACAGCGCGTAGTCCTCGGCGCTGAGCAACCCGAACAACATCGCGTAGAGCACCGCCAACCCTCCAGCGAAGCCCAACCCGCGCCAGACACTGCGCAGCACGTGGCTGAGGTAGAAGCCGATCAGCAGCACACAAGCCGACGCCGACAAGCCGTAGGCAGCGCCGAAACCCAGGTGCTCGGACAGTGACAGCAACAGCAAGTAGAAGAACGCCAACGCCACGCCAACCAGCACGTACTGCACCGGGTGCACGCTGAGGTTTTTCAGCACCTCGAAGAGGAAGAATCCGGCAAAGGTCAGAGCAATGAACAGCAGCGCATATTTTATCGCCCGCTCGCTCTTGAGGTACTGGTCGACCGGGTCGACAAAGCTCACGCCAAAGGTGCGCTGCTTGTACTCACTACAGTCGGCGACCGTCGCACACTGGCGCAGGGCATCTTCCAGGTTGGTGGCAAAGAACGAGGTCTGCCAGTGGGCCTTGAAGCCATCACCGCTGATCTCGCGCCGGCTTGGCAAGTAACTGCCGACAAAGCTTGGGTGCGGCCAGTTGGCCTGCATGTCGACACTGCTGCTGCGCCCGATCGGCAGCACGTACAGCTGCCCGGTGCCTTGCAGGGCAAGCTCGAAGCCATAGGTGAACTCGCGCGCCTGGTGGCCATCGAACTGCGGCAGCGGCACGTGCACACCGCCACGCATCCAGTCCAGGCCAGTACCTGCAGCGAAAGGCAGGCGTTGATCGTCCAGCTGCAGTTCCAGGTTGCTCTCGATGCCGCGGATGTCGCTGATGCCAACCACCAGGAACGGCTTGTCGAAACGGTAGTCCTCATAGTCCTTGTCGATGCCCCAACGCTCGGGCAGCTTGAACCGCCCGGCTATCTGACTGTTGGCGTGGAACAGCCGCGCCTGATAGATGCCGCGGGCGCGCAGTTCGGTATCGATGTTGATGTCAGCGTCGAACGTCTCCGGCAGGAAGTACAACTGGCCGTTAACGGTGACCGTCTCCTGTACGCTCTGGCCGTCCTTGTCGATCCAGCGCCGCTCGTACTTGCGGTACGGCACCACCAGCAGTGGACCGGAGATCAGCTGATCGAAGCTTGAGCTCTGGGCGATGTCGGCCAGCACATTGTCGCGCAGGTTCTGCCGGTCCTCGATCAGGCCACCGATCATCAGCAGCGGTATCAACAGCAGCAACATCAGCAAGGCGATCATGCCGAGCTTGAAACTCAGGGTCTTGTTCATGGGTGGAGGCTCCGTTGGCGATGGGCACAGTCTGTGCCGCGCCTGTGGAGCCAGCAGGGAGCCAATGTGGAGATTGCGTGGAGATACTGTGGTGAGTTGCAGTTACCAGCTTCGCCGCCGACACCGCCGGGCCAGCTACGCTGGCCTTTCGCGACACAAGGCCGCTCCTACAGGGGCCGCGTCATGTCAGGTTCACGCGGATCCTGAAGGAGCGGCCTTGTGTCGCGAGAGGGTCGCGAAGCGGCCCCAGCAATTCAACAGACGCGCCGCAGCGGCAGCCACAACCTCACCCGCACGCCGCCTTCGACGTTATCCACCGCCAACTCGCCACCATGCAGCTGCATCACCTCGGCGACAAAATTCAGCCCCAGACCGCTGCTCTTGCGCCCACTGCCTGGTCGCGGCAGCGAATAGAAGCGCTCGCTGACGCGCCCTATCGCGTATTGCGGAATTGCCTCACCCTGGTTGAACAGGCTCAACGCGACCCGCTCGCCGCCCTGCTCCAGCTCGAACAGCAAAGTCCCACCCGCCGGGGTGAAGTCCAGTGCATTCTCGAGCAGGTTGGCCAACGCCTGGCGCATCAGGTACGGATCACAACGCAACCGCACCGCCGCCGGCACGCGCTGGCGCACCTGCAAGCCAGCGCTGTCGATACGCGCTGCGTGGGCCAGCAGCAACTCGTCGACCAGCACCGCCAGCGCCACCTCCTGCTCATCCTCCAGAGCCTGCATCTGCTCGACCTGGGCGAGATTCAGCAAGCGTTCGATCATCTGCTGCAAGCGCCCGCTCTCACGTTCGATATTGCTGGCAAAACGCAGCCGCTGCTCGGCGGGCATGTCGCCCTGCAGCAGCTCGGAGGCGCCACGAATCGCCGCCAGCGGGCTTTTCAGCTCGTGGGTCAGGGTATGCACATAGCGCTCGACATAGGCCTTGCCGGCAAGCTCGGTGCGCATCCGCTCGACTGCGGTGGCGAGTTGCTCGAGCTCGCCGCCCTTGTAATGCGGCAACGCCGCGCGCTGACCCTCGCTGACCGCCTGGGCGTAGTGGGTGAGCCTGCGCAGCGAGCGCGCCAGCCACCACGACAACAGCGCACCGACCAGCAGGCCGAGGATGATCAAGCCCAGGCCAAGATTGAGCAGGCGCCGCTCGGCGCGGTCGATGTACGGCTGCAACGAGCTGTTGGGCTTGGCCACGGTGACCACGCCGATGATCTTGCCGGCATCCATGATCGGCGCCGCGACGTGCATCACCGAGGTGCTTTCGTCATCCGGATCGCTGCGTGAAGAGCGCGCACCGTATTGCCCGTGCAGGGTCAGGAAGACGTCGTTCCAGCGTGAGTAATCCTTGCCCAGATCGACCCCGGTCGAGTCGAGCAGGACGATGCCATTGGCGTCGGTCACGTAGATGCGGTGGCTGACCTGATTCTTCGCCAGCCCCCAGATCTGCGCGCCGGGGCGGCGCTGGCCGTACGATTCAAGCAACTGCGGCAAGCGGCTCTGGCCAAGGGTCCCGGCCTTGACGTCGTCGTGGAGGATCTCCGCCAGCAGGTTGGCAGTGTCGACCAGGGTTTCTTCGGAAGCCTGGCGCACCACCGGGCGAATCTGCTCACGCACGGTATTGAGCAAAAAATAGCCAGCCAGCCCGACAAACAGGAAGTACACCAGAAAGATCCGAATACCCAGGCGCATCAGGCGTGTTCCGGGCTGTAGCTGTAGCCCAGGCCGCGATGGGTCTGGATCGGCTCGGCGTCAGCGGCGACCTGGCGCAGCTTGGCGCGCAGGCTCTTGATATGGCTGTCGATGGTGCGCTCGTAGCCAGCGTCCCCCGCTACCCCCAGCGCGTCGAGCAACTGCTCGCGGCTGAACACTCGCTGCGGCTGCTCAAGCAAGCACTGCAGCAGGCGAAACTCGTGACGGGTCAGGGCCAGGCTGACACTGCGGTAAACGATCTGCATGCGCAGCGTGTCGACCTGAAACAGCGTCGCCACAGCGGGCGTTTCGCTGCGCGGCGCCATGCGCTTGAGTATCGCCCGCACCCGCGCGGCCAC
>Ga0247813_10003448_pt1 | contig 10170 bp, 8 predicted proteins | sample UWRJL169409C1_FD_180719 | JGI IMG/M metagenome (GOLD analysis project Ga0247813, IMG submission 180719) | Plant litter microbial communities from Arlington Agricultural Research Station in Wisconsin, United States - UWRJ-L169-409C-1 | ecosystem: Environmental > Terrestrial > Plant litter >... | reverse complement strand
GGCGCAGTACGATTTGAGCTTAGAAGAAATGACTCTAAATTAGGCTACAGAACCGAACTAGGTCAGCAACCTAATAACGATAAAGAAGGTTGGTATGGTTTTTCAAATTTCTTTCCAAAGGAATTCACTAAAGATCCAATTCCAGAAGGCATTGCACAATTGCACTCAAAACCAGATTTAGATAAAGGGGAAGCATGGAGAAGCCCACCAATAGCGCTATCCGTTTTGAATGACCGTTTTATCTTAGAAGTAAGAAGTGATGCCAACGCAATAACAAAAGGACAGCCCAAAATGACAAGATTAGATTTAGGGCCAGTAGATAAAGAGGTATGGAACGATTGGGTGATCCACGCAAAGTGGGCATGGGATAACACCGGCGTATTGGAGGTATGGAAAAACAACAAACTTGTTGTGAGCAGAAAAAACATGCCTAATTGCTATAACGACGCAACATATCCATATTTTAAAATTGGACTCTATAAATGGGATTGGGCGACTAAATCCACACCATCAGTACAAAAAAGAGTTTACTTTGTAGACGAACTAACAATAGGCAAGGCAAATGCGACTTACAATGATGTATATCCAGGTCGTAATAAGTAGAAAACATTAAACTTATAACACATTACAATTCATCAAAAAAGGGTTTCCGAATGGAAACCCTTTTTTGTTTATCTAACTTTTGGTGACAAAGTGTAATCGTACTTATCAACTTACCAGTTAATGACTTGATCCTATAATTGATGTGCAGTAGATGATGATATCGTATCAAAAAAAGAAACATAAAAAAAGGGATGATTAATAAATCATCCCTTTTAGCGGACCGGACGGGACTCGAACCCGCGACCTCCGCCGTGACAGGGCGGCATTCTAACCAGCTGAACTACCGGTCCGTTGATCCGATGAAGGATCGTTTCCCCTTGCGGGAGTGCAAATATAGCCGAATATATCAAAAAACAGCCTTTTTTTTATTTTTATTTTCAAACACCACAAATAGTGGCAAACAAAAAAGCCACTATTAAAAGTGGCTTTGCGGACCGGACGGGACTCGAACCCGCGACCTCCGCCGTGACAGGGCGGCATTCTAACCAGCTGAACTACCGGTCCGTTGATCCGTTAAAGGATCTTTTGTCCCTTTCGGGAATGCAAATATAAGGCGAATAACTAAACTTCCAAACTTTATTTTAGTTATTTTTCAAGTGCTTAATTACCAGCGCCTTCTTTCATCTTTTCCGCATTTTCGGCAAACTGAAGTGCATCTATCAACTCTTGCACCCCACCATCAAGAACGTTGTTAAGGTTATATAAGGTTAAACCTATGCGGTGATCTGTAACCCTTCCCTGCGGATAATTATAAGTTCTGATCTTTGCAGAGCGGTCACCGGTCGAAACCATCGTTTTACGCCTTGCTGCTATATCGCCATTTTTTTTCTGCAATTCGATATCGTAAAGCTTACTTCTTAGCATTTCCATTGCAATAACCCTGTTACCTAATTGAGAGCGCTCCTGCTGGCAAACTACAACGATTCCAGAGGGTCTGTGTGTTAACTGAACCTTAGTCTCCACCTTGTTAACGTTCTGCCCACCTGCACCACCTGAACGCGATGTCTGTAAATCTATATCCGCTGGGTTAACATACAAATCAATTTCTTCAGCCTCCGGCAATACAGCCACTGATGCAGCAGAGGTATGTACCCTGCCTTGTGTTTCCGTATCCGGAACACGCTGTACCCGATGAACACCTGATTCATATTTCAACTGGCCGTAAACATCTTCACCACTTACCTTCAAAATCACCTCTTTGTAACCACCAGCCGAACCTTCGGTAACATCAACAGTTTCCACTCTCCAGCCTTTTTGCTCAAAGAAACGGCTATACATCCGGTATAAATCTCCGGCAAATAAAGCAGCTTCATCTCCTCCAGTACCACCTCTAATCTCAAACACCGCATTTTTAGCATCTTCGGGATCTACTGGAATCAGCATCAAGCGAACTTTTTCTTCCAGTTCCTCTTGTTCCTTAAGTAACATATCTAATTCTTCCTTAGCCATGTCACGCATCTCCGCATCTTTTTCAGTGCTTAAAATTTCTTTGTTGGCGTCTATATTACTCATCACATTCTTATAAATCTTATATTGATCTACAATTTTGCCTAAGTCTTTATATTCCTTATTTAACGTTGCAAAACGTTTCATATCCTGCATCGTATCAGGATTACTTAACTGCTCTTCTACATCTTCCCACCGCAGTTTAATAGCTTCTAATTTTTCTAACATATCTTTTTTTCAGAAAATTAATCACTCGTTTCAGTAGCGCAAGTACCTGTTGATACCCCGATTCTGATGAACAGTGATCTATTTGGACACAAAAATAGGGTTTTTAGCTTAATTATTTTGCTTCAAAATAATTAAGGGTTAGCTCGTTGCCGTCAAAAACAGCATAAGAATTGTATTTAATCCACTCTCCAAGATTAACATAACGGCTTTTTTCATTTAGCTGAAGGTCCAAAGGCAAATGACGATGACCATAAATAAAATAGTCAAAATGTTCCTTAACCAAAATTTCCTTCGAATAAACAGCCAGCCATTCCTTATCCTGCCCCATGAACACTTGCTCATCAAGCCCGTCCTCCCTGCTTTTTGACGACCAGGCGCTGCCGATACCAAGCCCGATCTGTGGAGGCACCAATGAAAAAAGCCATTGGCAAACAGGGTTCCTAAATACTTTTCTCAACAATTTATACTTGTGATCTCCCGGACCTAAACCGTCACCATGGTGTAAATAAAATCGTTTACCATTTCTTTCGATTACATACTCATCACTAATGATTTCGATGCCCATTTCCTTTGTGAAATAATCATTAACCCACATGTCATGATTACCTTTAAAGAAGTAAATCTTTATACCCCGATCAGACATCTCTGCCAGTTTTCCCTGTAAGCGAATAAACCCTTTTGGCACCACCAGGCGGTATTCGTACCAAAAATCGAAGATATCACCCATTAAAAAGAGCTCACTACAACTTGGTTCTATTTGATTTAACCAGGCAACAATATGATTCTCGCGCACACGGCTTTGCTCATAATTAGGAGCGCCCAGATGAAAATCGGAAGCGAAGTATATTTTTTTTGTCATCGATAGTAACAAAGATAAATTAATTTTAATGGCTGCTGAACAAAAAAAAGTACTACAAATTATGTAGAGTTATTTATGAACACAACCAATATTAAAACAAAAGTTTGTATTTTCGCGATAAATTTAATCACATGATTTCTACAGATATAGCCATTATTGGCGCCGGACCCGTAGGTTTATTCGCCATATTTGAAGCAGGATTACTTAAAATGCGCTGTCATTTAATAGATTACTTACCACAAGTTGGTGGTCAACTTTCAGAAATATATCCTAAAAAACCAATATATGACATCCCTGGTTATCCAACAGTTCTTGCTCAGGAACTAATTGATAACTTGATGGAACAAGGCAAGCCATTCCATCCAGGATTTACTTTAGGCGAACGTATCGAAGGATTAGAAAAACGTGGTGAAGCTGACTTTGTGTTGACTACAAACATGGGTACAATTATAGAATCCAAAGTAGTCGTTATTGCAGGTGGCTTAGGTTGCTTTGAGCCTCGCAAACCAGTTGTTTCTGGATTAGAGCAGTTCGAAAACGGTCGTGGGGTAAACTATATGATTCTTGATCCTGAACAATACCGTGGTCAAAAAATGGTCATTGCTGGCGGAGGTGACTCTGCTTTAGACTGGACTATATTTTTAGCAGATATCGTTGATGAATTAACGTTGATTCACCGCAGCGAAAGCTTCCGTGGCGCACCAGATTCGGTAAACAAGGTGATGGCTTTAGCTGAAAGCGGACGTATAAACCTGGTACTGAACAGCAACCTGAATTCGGTAACTGGTAATGGCCGACTGGAAAATGTCGAAATTATCCATAACAAAACATTGGAAACGACCACAGTTGCTACTGATCATTTAATCCCACTTTTCGGACTAAGCCCTAAATTGGGACCAATCGAACAATGGAATTTAAATATCCACAAAAGTGCCATTGAAGTAAATACAGACGACTATTCCACGAACATTCCTGGAATTTATGCTATTGGTGATATCAATACCTACACCAATAAACTAAAGTTAATTCTATGTGGTTTCCATGAGGCTGCATTAATGAGCCATAGTGCTTATCAATACATGAATCCGGGAATTAAATACACCATGAAGTATACTACTGTTAACGGCGTAAGTGAATTTTAACTATGGAAGCAAATAATATCAACATAAACGTTCAAAATCCCGATGGCAGCATCGTTACCCTGGAGGCACCTATTGATATGGGATTAAGCTTGATGGAGTACCTAAAAGCTTGCGAATATGATATTCTGGCTACTTGTGGCGGAATGGCTTTATGCGCAACTTGCTGTGTTGACGTCCTGGAAGGTGGAGATAAACTTCATGAAATGTCAGATGATGAGTACGCCATGCTGGATACCTTACCAGATGTTTTACCAAATTCCAGACTAGCATGTCAATTACAATTGAACGCTGACATGGATGGTTTAACCGTAAAACTGCATGATGGCTTAAATTAACATCAATTACAATATAAAAAAGCATCCTTATGGGATGCTTTTTTTTTGCACTAAAACGATCTATAATCTATTTCCGTCTGGATCAGCTAAAGCTTTATTAATCGTAAATTCCACATATTTCCGGTCTCTTTTGATTAGCACCATAAGTTGTTCAACCAATTGTTCTTCCAGCCCTGGAGTGAACGATAAATTTGCGTTTGTTAAGTCCCTATATTTTCGTAAAAACTTGATTTTAACTTTTTCTGCAAGTTCAGGGGTCAGAGTAAAATTTGCCATACACAAAACTATAAATATTTGTTATAAAAAAGACGGCATTCAAATAAATGATACAACAGAATATTCTACAAACAAGCGGCAAATATATGGGCAAACCCAAAATTGTATGTTATATTTACTGCTCCGTACCAATTTTAACAAAACCTAATAAATGGCTAGATTAAATCTATTAGAGGAAACGCGCTTTGAAAAATTGCCCGTTTCTGTCTTTGAAAATCCTGATGAGGCATCGCTTAGTGTTGCTCATCGTATTGCTGACCTGATTAAACTTAAGCAGTCACAAAACGCCACAGCCGTTCTGGGCCTTGCAACAGGAGCCACCCCTATAGCAGTATATGCAGAGCTTGTGCGGCTACACAAGGAGGAAGGGCTAAGTTTTAAGAATGTGGTCACCTTTAACCTGGATGAATATTACCCTATGCACCCTCATGCTGCACAGAGTTATGTGACTTTCATGAACGAAAACCTCTTTAACCACATTGACATAGATAAAGACAATGTGAACATTCCTGACGGAACACTAAGCCAGGATGAAATCCCTGCTTTCTGTTTAGATTACGAAAGGAAAATTGGGGAAATGGGTGGGCTAGACATACAAATATTAGGTATTGGACGTACCGGTCACATTGGTTTCAATGAACCAGGTTCTGCACCAAACTCCGGCACCCGTCTGGTTACCTTGGATGACTTAACAAAAAGAGATGCCGCCCGCGATTTTGGTGGTAAGTCATTTGTTCCATCAAAAGCCATTACCATGGGTATTGGCACCATCTTCAAAGCCAGAGAAATCATTCTCATGGCCTGGAATAGAAAAAAAGCTTCCATTATAAAAAAAGCAGTTGAAGGCGAGATTTCCAGTGAAGTGCCAGCCACCTACCTGCAACTATCAGAACATGTTGAATTTATTCTTGATAAAGACGCCGCCTCATTACTAACCCGTTTTGACACCCCATGGCTGGTAAAAGACTGCATCTGGGATGATAAGCTCACTCGTAAAGCGGTAATCTGGTTAGCGAATAACCTGCAAAAACCAATACTGAAACTTACTGAAGACGACTTTAACAACCATGGCATGGCACAACTTGCCCTGGAGAAAGGACCCGTTTACAATATCAACATCCATATTTTCAATAAACTTCAGCATACCATCACAGGCTGGCCAGGTGGTAAACCAAATGCCGACGATAGCCAAAGGCCTGAACGTGCAGAGCCAGCGAAAAAGAGTGTGCTTATTTTCTCACCCCATCCGGATGACGACGTCATATCAATGGGTGGTACCTTCATCAGGCTGGTCGATCAGCAGCATGACGTACACGTGGCCTACCAAACTTCGGGCAATACTGCAGTCTGGGATGATGATGCCCTACGTTTTGTAGAGTTTAGCATTGACTTCGCCAAAAAAATGGGCTTAGGTCAGGATGCTTTACAAAGTATCTACGATAACATGCGGACGTTTATCGATCAAAAGTTACCTAATCAAATTGATACACCGGAAATCCAAACGGTTAAAGGCTTAGTTAGAAAAGGCGAGGCAATAGCTGGTGCGCGTTATTGTGGACTTTCAGATGATCACATTCACTTTATGGCATTGCCCTTTTATGAATCAGGCAAAAGCCAGAAAAACCCGGTAACACACCTTGATATTCAACAAACCATCGAACTATTGCAGAAAGTAAAACCACAGCAGGTATTTGCTGCAGGTGATTTCGAAGATCCGCATGGCACACACATCGTATGCTTTAATATTATCCTTGCTGCCTTAACGGAACTCCGAAAAACAGAGGCTTGGGCACAAGATTGCTGGTTGTGGATGTACAGAGGTGCTTGGCATGAGTTCCCAACACATGAAATTGAAATGGCAGTACCATTGAGCCCTCAGGAACTGGAGAAAAAGAAATATGCCATCTTTAAACACCAAAGTCAGAAAGACCGTGCGGTTTTTCCTGGCGATGACTCCAGAGAGTTTTGGAAACGCGCAGAAGACCGGAACCGCGAGACCGCAAAAGCATATGACGACCTTGGCTTAGCAGAATATGAAGCCATGGAAGCCTTTGTAAGGTGGAAATTTTAAAATAACAATATCAGGGCGATGTGTCTGCAACGCATCGCCCTGATATTGTTTATTTAAACTCAAAAAAAAGACTAAGAAACTATTATTAACGTGCCGACAGGCCAATTGGGCCACCAGGCTCACTTTCATTTTTTAAGCGATCTAAAGCTGTAACCAAATACGTATAGCGTTTACCACTAACAATATCAGTATCTATGAAATTCGTATAGGATAGAAAACTAATTTTAAGAATATTTTTAGGATTCAGAATACTGATCTTCTCCCCTTCTTCAAATCGATAAATTACATAACCTGAAGCAGTCTCCCCATCTATAGCAATTAAAGGATGTTCCCAGGACAAATGTATCCCGTCATTTTGTGCTTCAGCACGCAGATTAAGTGGCCTGTTAGGCTCAACATCGTCTAACCATGGCATCTGAGGTGGCAAAGACGGATATTTGTATAAATCTAAACGTAGCGAGTCTCCCGTGGCACGCGCAACATTAGAAAATGATTTGGAACTAAAAAATACACTCCCCTGCACCCGGTTATTTTCTCTCATGTACCTGATCTGGTCTGGTATCTGGTTTGGCAACCGCCATGCAGCCTCCATTTTCTGATTCACCAGGTAAGCAGCCTGTCCAATGTACAAATGTCTGCCATAAGCGTTTTCACCCCACCAATCAACAAGGGTCCCAAATGGTGCAGCTTTACGCGTAAAACTAAAGTATACCTGTGGATTGATATAATCTACCCAGCCTTCTTTTACCCATTTACGGGAATCGGCGTAAAGCTCGGAGTAATTAGACAAACCATTAGTTGCCGATCCCAGGCTATCTTCGCGAAGGTTCCTCCATATACCAAACGGGCTGATCCCAAACTTAACATGCTTTTTATAGTGGTGGATGCTATCGTCAAGCTGCTCTATTAGCAAATCCACATTATTTCTCCGCCAGTCGTTCACATTCGTAAACCCATTCGGATATTGAGCGAAAGTATTAGCATCCCTGATCACTTGCCCTGCCACCGGATAAGGATAAAAATAATCGTCAAAATGTATTCCATCTATATCATATCCCTTCACTACATCTAATACAACTTGTATAATATATTCGCGTACTTCTGGAATTCCTGGATCAAATTGTTTTTTACCAGCATAAGTAAAAAATAAATCAGGACGTTTTACCACCATATGGTCTTTACTTAACGCCGGACTTGAACTAGTAGTTGCACGGTATGGATTAAACCATGCATGAAGCTCCATGCCCCTAAAGTGAGCTTCTTTTATAGCAAATTCAAGCGGGTCGTACCCTGCTGCAGGTGCCAATCCCTGTTTCCCCATTAACCATTGGCTCCATGGCTCCCTTGATTTGGCATAAAAAGCGTCCGCGGCAGGACGCACCTGCAAGATGATGGCGTTCATGCCATTTGCTTTATGTTGTTCTAAAAGCCCGATGAACTCTTGTTTTTGTTGATCTGCACTTAAACCCGGTCTTGAAGGCCAGTCAATATTAGACACGGTGGCAACCCATACGCCCCTAAACTCCCTTTTTGGAGCGTTTTTTGCTGTAGGTTGTGCGAAAGTAGATAAGGGCAGAATAAATATAATAGTTATTACAAAAATAAGGATCTTAAACATTCTTGGAAGTTTGTGTTTCGTATGTGTGTAATTTGATAGCCACTACACTAATTGTATCGCAACTACCTTAGCAAGTAAACGAATTTTCTGCTACTCTTATACAAATTTGCGGTTTTTTTGACCAAATATTATAATTTAATCTTTATGTTAGACCTTTCTTTATTAAACTGAAGAGATTTTGACGTAAAAAAACTGAATTAATTTTAAATGTTAGACCAAGAAATTTCCGGGAACACAGGCGACCGAAACAAGATTTATTTTCTAATTATCGTCATTCTAGCCTTACTTGGCACGAATGCGTATCTGTATTTCAGAGATAAACAGGAGAGTGAGCGATTTGTAAGTGTGAATACTGAAAAAGATAGATTAAAACTTGAAGTAGAGAAAATAGAAGTAGAACTCGATAAACTAAATACACTTAATGCTGCCTTATCTGAAAAACTACAACAAGAACAGCAATTAGCAAGAAACAAAATTTACGAACTAAAAGGTGCCCTGGAAAAGAGTCAACTTACACAAGGTGAACTTTCCGACGCTCAAAGGGAAGTAAAAGAACTCCGGGAGTTTGTTAAAAATCACCATGAACAAATTGCAAAGCTTAATCAAGAGAATTTTCTCTTAAAATCTGAACGGGATAGCTTGGTAAATTCTGTTAATCAAGGAAATGAGGCAGCACGAAGACTTGCACAAAAAAACCTTGAACTTAGCAAAAAAGTTAAAGCAGGTGCCGCACTGAAAGCTATAAATATCGAAATTTCAGCATTTAAAGTTAAAAATAGTGGAAAGCAGGTAGAAGTGAAAAATGCCGGGTCTGCACAAAAGCTGGATATCATCTTTGGTGTTGCACCCAATGAATTGGCAGAAAAGAAATATTATAAAATATATCTTCGTGTTTTTGATCCTGCCGGGAATCTAATAGCCGACGAGAACAATATGTTCGATGCCGACAATCAGCAAATGCAGTATAGTGATATGATTACCCTCGCCTATCAAAACGAAAAAGAAGTTTATAAACTTCCATGGGTTAATCCTAAAGAATTCATTAAAGGCACCTATTCCATCATTCTCTATGCAGATGGCTTTACCATGGGTAAATCTTCCATCACCCTTAAATAACTACACTAAAGGAAAGCTTAAATAGAAGGTCGTTCCTTTATCAATAACTGATTTAAATTCTACTGTACCACCTGCATTTTCTACGGCTTGTTTTACAAAAGCCAAACCTAAGCCTGTACCCGATGATTTGGTGGTGAAATTAGGCGCAAAGATCTTATCCTGTAAATAATAATCAATCCCCTTCCCATTGTCAGAAAGCTCTACCCACACCTTTTTATGGTCATTGCGTAGTTTGATATAGATGATGCACTCGTCCAGTTCGCTGGATGCCTCAATCGCATTCTTAAGCAAATTATTAAAAGTTCGAAGCAACTGGTCCTTGTCTCCCATCACAAAAATTGCCAGGGTAGTTTGGTCTACCAGATATATCTCTACATTTTTTGTATCCACAAACTCATCACTGGATTGCTGCAATATCGGAAGAAGCTGAAGCCGCTGTAGTTTGGTATCTGGCATTTTTGCGAAATTAGAAAACT
>Ga0247813_10003444_pt1 | contig 10171 bp, 9 predicted proteins | sample UWRJL169409C1_FD_180719 | JGI IMG/M metagenome (GOLD analysis project Ga0247813, IMG submission 180719) | Plant litter microbial communities from Arlington Agricultural Research Station in Wisconsin, United States - UWRJ-L169-409C-1 | ecosystem: Environmental > Terrestrial > Plant litter >... | reverse complement strand
GACATCCCATGCCATCTCGGTGGCAAACACCTTGACCATCGAGACCTGGGTTCGAGCCTCCTCGCCGCGGTCGATACGAGCCGCAGCCTCGTAAGTCATGAGGCGACATGCATGGATACGCGTGGCCGCGTCTGCGACCCACCATTGCACGGTTTGGCGTTCGGCGAGCGATGCACCGAAGGTTCGTCGCTGTGGCGCGTACTCGCACATCATGTCGAGCGCGCGCTGCGCCCGGCCGATACACCACGCGGCCATCTGCAGCCGGCGGCTCGATAGCCGTGCCTGCATGGGCGCGAGCCCCTGGCCCTCGATGCCAAGCAGTCGCGAATTCGGGACACGGCAGTTGTCAAACACCACTTCGTAAGTAGACACACCGCCGATCATGGGGATGCGCCTCTCGACCGTGAAGCCTGGCGTTCCCTTGTCTACGATAAAGGCGGAAATACCGCCGCGGCCGCCTTTTGCCTTGTCCGTGACAGCCATGACGATGGTCCAGTCGGCGCGTGCCGCGCGGCTGATCCAGATCTTGCGACCATGAATGACCCAATCGTCGCCATCGCGTACGGCGCGCGTGGCCATCGCGGACGGATCGGCGCCCGCACCGGGTTCGGAAATGGCGATCGCCGAGACGGTCTCGCCTCGCGCGTAAGGTGCGAGGTAAGCTGCGCGCTGCTCGTCGTTGGCGGCTGTCAGCAGCATTCGCAGGTTGGGCGAATCCGGTGGCAGTTCGTAGGGCGTGATGGTGTGACCGAACGCTTCATTCACCCCGACCATCGCAACCACCGGCAGGTCGAGGCCGTCCATCTCCGCTGGCGCGTCGAGCCCCCAGAGTCCACGTGCCTTCGAGATGGCGTCGAGTTTGCGATGCTCTTCTGGCAGAAGTTCCCATGGTGCGCCGGAGGCCTCGCGCTGTAGCACTGCGGCCTCCAGAGGCAACAGGTCTTCGCGCACAAAGTCTGCAACGAGTTCCTTGAGCGTCTGGTGCTCCGCATCGAGTTCGAAATTCATCCCATCACTCCGTTGTCGTCTTTGATGAAAGCAAGGTCGGGTTCAGTACCCGTGAAAGCGTGGCGTGCGGCGCTCTGCCATCGCTTTGACGCCTTCGCGGAAGTCCTCGCTGCGAAACTGCACCTGCTGCTCGGCGAGCTCGCGTTGGTTGATGGCGCGTACTTCCTGCGCCAAGTTGGCGCGCAAGGTGGCGCGCGTGCTTTGCACGGCAAGAGGTGCCGACGTGGCGATCTCCGAGGCGAGAGCCTGGGCCCGAGCCAGCACCGCACCCGGCCCCGCCAGTTCGTCGGCCAGTCCAATGGCCAGCGCTTCGGCCCCGCCGATGCGTTGGCCGGTGTAGAACAACATCGATGCCCGTTGCACGCCGATCAGGCGCGGTAGGGTGAGGCTCAGCGCGAAGCCCGGATGAAACCCCAGCCGATTGAAGTTGACGCTGAACCTCGCCTCCTCGCACGTCACGCGGAAATCGGCCACAAGAGCGAGCCCGACGCCAGCGCCCACTGCTGCGCCATGGACGGCGGCAACCACCGGTTTGCGGTTGTCGAACAGCCGCATCGCATGGACATAGAAATCGGCTGGGTCCATGGCCTCGCCACCGGACGGCACGCTGGAAAAGTCAGCGCCCGCACAGAACGATTTGCCTTCGGCCGCCAGCACGATGGCCCGGCAGTCAGCGTCGTCGTCGAGCGCCGCGAAGAGGTCGGCCAGTTGGGCCATGGTGGACGCATCGACGAAGTTGTGGGGCGGCCTGCATAGGGTGAGCGTGACGACATGGCCAGTGCGGCTCTGAGACACGCGGGAGGACGTGAAAGCGGTCATTGGAGTTCGATCTTTGCGGCGGTGGCGATGCGTTTCCAGACGTCGATCTGCTCGCGTTGGAAGCTGCGCAGTTCGTCTTGACCACCGTTCATCACCACCACGTGCTGCTTGGCGTAGAACTCCCGCGTCTCGGGCATGGCGAGGATCTTCACGAAGGTCGCCGACAGCTTGTCGACCACCGCCTTGGGCGTGTTCGCGGGCGCCGCCACGCCGGTCCATGTGTCGCCGCTGAAGCCGCCGATGCCCTGTTCCTGTGCGGTCGGCACATCCGCAAGACCGGGCAGGCGCTGGTCGGCTGCGATGGCGAGCGCGCGTATCTTGCCGCCGCGCAGAAGTTCCATGGTCGCCGTGATGTCGGCGAAGCCCAGGTCGGTCTGCGCGGAGATGGTGGCGTTGACCGCTTCTGGCGCGCCCTTGTAAGGCACGTTGAGCAGCTTGATGCCGGCCTTGTCGGCGAAGAGCTCGCCCATCAACTGATAGGCGGCCGAGCCGGACGCAAAGGTCTTCTGGCCGGGCGCGGCTTTCGCGGCGTCGATGAGGTCCTTGAGTGTCTTGTAGGGCGAGTTGGCCGGCACGATGAGCACGATGGGTGAGCGCATCAGGGTCGACACCGGCGCCAGGTCCTTCACGGGGTCGTAAGGCAACTGCTTGAACAATGCAACGTTGGTGGCCAGCGTCGAGTTGCTGCCCATGAGCAGCGTGTAGCCATCGGCAGGTGCCGAGGTCACAGCCTTCACCGCGATGAAGCCATTGGCGCCAGCACGGTTGTCGACGATCACGGGTTGGCCGGTGAGTTCACCCAGCTTGCGCGCGAAGAAGCGCGCGCCGACGTCGGTGCCCGAGCCTGGGGGAAACGGCACGACGAAATGGATCGGCTTGCTGGGATAGTCGGCTGCGGCCAGAGGCTGTCCTTGCGCCTGGGCGACCGTCATCGCTGTACCGACCATGGCGGTCATCAGGCCAGCGGCGCGCAACGTCCTCGACAAATGCTTCATGAGGGGTGTCTCCGTATGGGTATGGCGTCAATTCTATAAACTTGCTTGTCACATAGCAAGTAAGTAGTTACGATGGTGCCATCGCAACATCACAGAAATGCGCTTCATGGAGACACAAGGAACTTCGACGCCCAAGGCGACCGGCCCGCTGCAAGGCATCCGTGTGCTCGATCTGACTTCGGTCGTGCTCGGACCGGTGACCACCCAGATCCTCGGTGACTATGGGGCCGACGTGATCAAGGTCGAACCGATCGAGGGCGATCTCATGCGTGCCAATGGCGTGTCGCGGCACGCTGGGATGAGTTCGATCTTTCTGGCGATCAATCGCAACAAGCGTTCACTTTCGGTCGACCTCAAGAGCGCCGAGGGCCGGCAAATTCTTCTCGAACTCGCGGCCGACACCGATGTTTTCGTGCACAACATGCGGGTGTCGGCGATCGAGCGGCTAGGCCTGGGCTACGACGTGCTTCGAGCAGTGCGGCCCGACATCGTCTATTGCGCGGCGACCGGTTTCGGTCAGTCGGGCCCGCACCGAGGGAAGCCAGCGTTCGACGACATCATCCAGGCGGCGTGCGGCGTGGCGGGGCTCATGTGGCAGTCGACCGGCACGGCCGACTATGTTCCGACGCTGATGGCCGACAAGACCACGGGCATCGTGACCGTCAACGCGATCCTCGCTGCGCTCTTCCACCGGGAGCGGACCGGCGTCGGCCAGTACGTCGAGGTGCCGATGCTCGAGACCATGGTCGAGTTCACCATGACCGAGCATTTGGGGGGCATGGCGTTCGATCCGCCGACGGCGCCTGCTGGCTACGGCCGCGTGGTCAGCGGGGGGCGCAAGCCTGCGCCGACTTCCGACGGCTACATCGCGATGCTGCCGTACAGCCCGCACCAATGGCTGGCGCTGTTTCGTCGCGTGGCGCGCGAGGACCTCGCCAGCGCCTACGACCTGTCCGACCGGCACAAGCTCAACGCGGCGGTTCGCGACCTCTACCGCGAACTTCACGGCCTGACGCCGACACGATCGTCTGCCGAGTGGATGGATATCTGCGACGAACTCGACATCCCGGCTACGCAGATCTGGCAGATTGCCGATCTGCCCGAACATCCGCATCTCCAGGCTGTCGGCATGTTCCAGAAGATGGACCATCCGTCGGAAGGCGCCATGATGGCCACGCGGCCCGCAACGCTGTTCGCAGCCACGCCTGCCCAGATCCGCAGCGGGGCGCCGCTGCTCGGGCAGCATTCAGCCGAAATACTGGCGGAGATCGGGTACGACGCGGAAACGGTCGAGCGTTTTCGCACGGCGGGCATCGTGAAGGAGCCTGTATCGCCTCGTTAGACTTCGCGGTCATGAAAACAGCCGCCAAGCCGACCGAACCGACGACCGCACGCCGCACCCAGGTGGAGCGGCGTGCAGTAGCCGAAGCGCGCCTGCTGGCGGCGGCGCGGGAGATCGTGGCGCGCAAGGGCTGGGTGGGCATGACCTTGGCCGAGGTGGGCGAGGCGGCAGGTTACAGCCGAGGACTGGCCGCGCACCACTTCGGCAGCAAGCCCGCACTGCTGCGCGCGCTTGCGGCGCACATCAACGACAACTTCATGCGCGAGCTGGACCTCAGCCCACCGGCGAAGGAAGGCATGGCCTCGCTTCTGTCCTTCGTGAGCGTGTACCTCGGGCGCACGGATGGCCGATGGACCAACACGCGGGCCTTGTTGCTCCTCATGGCCGAGGCCACCACCGACGACTCCGAAACCGGGGAGAGCCTGGCGCGCTACAACCAGAGCGTCATCGATTTTCTCGCGAGCCACTTTCGCGTGGCTATCGCCGCAGGTGAAATGCGAAAGGGTGTTGATCCGGCGACCGCTGCGGCCATCGTCCTGGGCGCCCTGCGTGGCGTGATGCTGCAGTCGTTGCTGAAGGATTCCAAGGTGGACTTGGCGGCTGTGAGAAAGGCACTGGCGGCGATGCTGGTGCAGAGCTTCGCGCAGGACCCCAACGCCTGGTAGCCCTTGGTACGCAGCCGATCGTTGACGTGTCAGCGTTGTCGGAGCTTGATCGTGTGCAGAGTCGCAACCGCATCCCCACGCGAGTTGGGTGCGATTTCGCGTGGTGCGTGGACCTGGCAACACACGTGAGCGTCGACCAGCGTGACGCGGGGCACGAAGCGCACATTGTCGCAATCGGGCACTTTGCCGTCAGGTCGATTCCCCGGGGACAGGCTGGCGTTGGCTTCGAATTGCAACCCGCGTGAGCCGGCCTGACCACGTTGCGCGCCGAAGTCCTGCCGCAGCGAGTCGGTCACAGATCCGTTGCGCTGGGAGATGTCGAACACGGCAGCCGAGATCATCGTGTTCTGGCCTGATGGCTCGTAGCGTCCGGCCCGGTTGACGCCCGAAATACCTCAGGCAGCCACGAACGCCGGGTACTGGCGACAGATCTCGTCGACCGCACTGAGCGTGCCCGAAAGGTGCCGGCGCAGCGCTGCCTGAGCGGCTGCTGAGTCCTGCGCCTCGATGCCGCGAACGATCGCGCGATGGTCGCGCAGGATCGATTCGGTCTTCCCTGCGGTGGGCAGGTGCAGACGGCGCAGCCTGTCGACATGGCCCGAGGCCTTGGCCACCAAATCCCACAGATCGGGCACGCCCGCAGCCTCGTACATCTGGCGATGGAACGAGCGGTCGGCCTCGACGAATTCGCCATAGCGTTGCGCTTGCGCAAGCGACGCCTGCTGGGCGATGGTCGCCTTCATGCCGTCCAGCAGACCGGGCGGCGTGTCGCAGGCCAGCTGGTGCACCAGCTCCAGCTCCAGCGAGCGGCGCAGGAAGTGGGCCTGGCGCGCGGCGGCAATGTCGATCCGGCTGACCAGCGTGGCGTGTTGCGGGAAGACGTCCACCAGGCCTTCTTCCTGCAGCCGCAACAAGGCTTCCCGCACGGGTGTCTGGCTGACGCCGAAGTGGTCTGCCAACTCCTGCCGCGTGAGCACGGCGCCGGGAGGCAACTCCAGCGACAGGATGGCTTCGCGCAACCGCTCGAGCACCTGTGGGGAGGCGTAGCGGGTTCGATCAAGGCGGAATTTGGGCAGTGCACTCATCAGCGGGTATTGTGCCGTTGACGTTCTAATATATTAGTGTTTTAATCCCGTAGAAGCGGGGCCACGACCCGCAACTGGAGACGACACCCATGACCCGACGCGCCTACGACAGCCTGCGCAGCGCCCGCTGGTTTGCCCCCGATGACTTCCGCTCCTTCGGCCACCGCTCGCGCGTGCTGCAGATGGGCTATGGGTACGAGGACTGGAAGGGCAAGCCCATCATCGCCATCGTCAACACGTGGAGCGACGCGAACCAGTGCCACACGCACTTCAAGCAGCGCGTCGATGACGTCAAGCGCGGCGTCCTGCAGGCGGGCGGCTTTCCGCTGGAGCTGCCGGCCATCAGCCTGTCGGAGAGCATGGTCAAGCCCACCACCATGCTCTACCGCAACTTCCTGGCCATGGAGACCGAAGAGCTGCTGCGCAGTCATCCGGTCGATGGCGCGGTGCTCATGGGCGGCTGCGACAAGACCACCCCTGGCCTGACCATGGGTGCGCTGTCGATGGGCATCCCCTTCATCTTCCTGCCCGCGGGTCCCATGCTGCGGGGCAACTGGAAGGGCAAGGTGTTGGGTTCGGGTTCGGACGCCTTCAAGTACTGGGACGAGCGCCGCGCCGGTCGCCTGAGCGACCAGGCCTGGAACGAGATGGAAGCCGGCATCGCCCGCAGCCATGGCACCTGCATGACGATGGGAACGGCCGCGACCATGATGGGCATTGCCGAATCCATCGGCCTCACGCTGCCCGGTGCCAGCAGCATCCCCGCAGCGGACGCCAACCACGTGCGCATGAGCGCCGAGTGCGGTCGCCGCATCGTCGACATGGTCTGGGACGACCTGACGCCCGCCAGGATGCTCACGCGTGCGAACTTCGAGAACGGCATCGCCTGCGCCATGGCGATGGGTTGCTCGACCAACGCGATCATTCATCTGATTGCGATGTCGCGTCGCGCCGGGCACCCGGTCAGCCTGGACGAGTTCGACGACTACAGCCGGCGCGTGCCCGTCATCGCCAACATCCGGCCCAGCGGCGACGCCTACCTGATGGAGGACTTTTTCTACGCCGGCGGCCTGCGGGCGATGCTCGAGCGCATCCGCTGCCACCTGAAGACCGAGGCGCTCACCGTCAACGGCAAGACCCTCGGCGAGAACATCGAAGGCAGCGAGGTCTACCAGGACGATGTGATCCGCCCCCTGGACAACCCCATCTATGCTGAGGGCGCGCTGGCCGTGCTGCGCGGCAATCTGGCGCCGGACGGCGTGGTCATCAAGCCGAGCGCGGTCGCGCCGCATCTGTTGCGCCACACAGGCCGGGCGATCGTGTTCGACGACTACCCCAGCCTCAAGAAGGCGGTCGACGACCCGGAGCTCGACGTGACCGGCGACGACATCATGGTGCTGCGCAACGCGGGTCCGCTGGGTGCGGGCATGCCGGAGTGGGGCATGTTGCCGATCCCGACCAAGCTGCTCAAGCTGGGCGTCAAGGACATGCTGCGCCTCTCGGACGCGCGCATGAGCGGCACCAGCTACGGCGGCTGCCTGCTGCATTGCTCGCCCGAGGCGGCCATCGGCGGGCCGCTCGCGCTCGTGAAGACCGGAGACCGCATCACGGTCGACGTGCCGGCCCGCACGATCCACCTGGAGATCAGCGACGACGAGATGGCCGCCCGGCGTGCCGCCTGGACACCGCCACCGCCGCGTTACGAGCGTGGCTACGGATGGATGTTCGGCCGCCACATCAAGCAGGCCAACGAAGGCTGCGACTTCGACTTCCTGGAAACCACCTTCGGCAAGGCCGTGCCGGAGCCGGACATCTTTTGATTGGAGACACCGCATGAATCCCCAGACCCGTGACCAGCTGATGAAGGTCAGCACCGCCACCCTGTGCACCGCGCTGTTCAAGCGCGGCCTGCGCGGCCAGATGATCCAGAACGTGCGCCCGCTGAACCCGGCTGGCCCCAACATGGTGGGCGAGGCCTTCACGCTGCGCTACATGCCGGCGCGCGAAGACCGCAACGGCATCGCCGTCTTCCAGAACCGTGACCATCCGCAGCGTGCGGCCGTGGAGCAATGCCCGCCCGGCGCCGTGATGGTGATCGACAGCCGCAAGGACGCGCGCGCCGCGTCCGCCGGCGGCATCCTGGTCGCACGGTTGATGCAGCGGGGCGTGGCGGGGGTGGTCACTGACGGCGGCTTTCGCGACAGCCCCGACATCGCCAGGTACGCCATGCCGGCCTATCACGTGCAGCCCAGCGCGCCGACGAACCTCACGCTGCACGAGGCCATCGAGATCAACGGGCCCATCGGCTGCGGCGACGCACCTGTGTTTCCTGGCGACGTCATCGTGGGCGATGCGGAAGGCGTGCTCGTGATCCCCGCGCACCTGGCCGACGAGGTCGCGGCGGAGGCCAGCGAGATGACGGTCTTCGAAGATTTCGTGCAGGAGAAGGTGATGGAGGGCCGCAGCATCCTGGGCCTCTATCCGCCGACGGAAGAGAAGAGCCGCACGGACTTCGCCGAATGGCGCAAGACGCGGAACCGCTGACTCCCTGAGCCCCTGAGTCGCCGACACCCTTCAAAAATCAAGAAAAGAGACAACCATGACCATCGACCGCCGCCAAGCCATGCTGGCACTTGCCGCTGCCGCCACCTTGCCCAGCGTTTCGCTGGCGCAGACCGCATGGCCGGGTGCCAAGCCCATCGTCTACGTCGTGCCGTTCACGCCTGGAGGTTCTACCGACATCATCGGTCGCACGCTGGCGCAGAAGCTCGGCGAGTCGCTCAAGCAGTCGGTCGTGGTCGACAACCGGCCCGGCCAGGCCGGCGGCATCGGCGCGAGCTATGTGGCCAAGGCCGCACCCGACGGCTACACGCTGTTCGGCGGCACGATCAGCACGCATGCCATCAACGCCAGTCTCTACAAGAAACTGTCGTACGACCCGGTGAAGGATTTCGAGCCCGTCACCCTGGTCGCGCGGCTGCCCAACGTGCTGATCGTGAACGCGCAGCTCGGCGTGAACTCGGTGGCCGAACTGGTCGCGCTGCTCAAGAAGGACGAGAGCAAGCGCCAGTTCGCGTCCAGCGGATCGGGCACCTCCACGCACCTGGCCGGCGAGATGTTCGGCGACCTGATCGGCGTGAAGCTCACGCACGTTCCCTACAAGGGCACCCCGCCCGCGATGACCGACGTGGCCGCTGGCCTGGTGCCCTTCATGTTCGACCAGATCACCGCCGCGCTGCCACTGGTGCAAAGCGGCAAGCTCAAGCTGCTGGCCGTCACCACGGGCAAGCGCATCGCGCTGCGGCCCGAGCTGCCCACCATGATCGAGTCCGGCATCCCCGGCTTCGAGATGTCGTCGTGGCAGGCCGTCTATGCGCCCAAGGGGACGCCCAAGGACATCGTGCAGCGGCTGAACGCCGAGATCGTCAAGGCGCTGAAGTCGCCCGACGTGAAGGACAAGCTCGAAGGCCAGCTGGCCATGGAAATCGTGGGCAGCACGCCCGAGGAACTGGCTGCGCACATGGCGCGCGAAATTCCGCGCTGGGCTGAGCTCGTGAAGAAGTCCGGCGCCTCCGCCGATTGAGAAAAAACAACGCGAAGGAGACAAGTCCCATGCAACGCAGAACATTCACCCTGGCCACCGCGCTCGCGATGGTGGGCACGGCCGCAAACGCCCAGAGCTTTCCGACCAAGGCCATGACCATCGTCGTGCCGGCCTCGCCCGGCGGCGCCATCGACCTGGCCGCCCGCCTGATCGGCCAGAAGTTCACCGAATCCTGGGGCCAGCCCGTGGTCGTGGAGAACAAGACGGGGGCCACCGGCGTGATCGGCACCGACTTCGTGGCCAAGAGCGCGCCCGACGGCCACGTGCTGGCGCTGGTCGCCAGCAGCCATGCCATCAACCCGAGCATGTTCAAGAAGCTGCCTTTCGACACGGTCAAGGGCTTCGAGCCCGTGGTGCTGACGCATTCGGTGCCGCTGGTGCTGGTCGTGGCGCCGGGGTCGCCGTTCAAGAGCGTCAAGGACGTGATCGCCTGGGGCAAGGCGAATCCGGGCCAGCTCAGCTTCGCGTCCAGCGGCAACGGGGGCGCGCCGCATTTCTCCGGCGAGCTGTTCAAGAGCATGGCGGGACTGGACATGCAGCACATCCCCTACAAAGGCAGCACGCTGGCGCACCCCGACCTGATGGGCGGCCGGGTCTCGCTGATGTTCGACACGCTGACGGCAACCGGCGCACAGATCAAATCCGGCAAGCTG
>Ga0247813_10003443_pt1 | contig 10174 bp, 6 predicted proteins | sample UWRJL169409C1_FD_180719 | JGI IMG/M metagenome (GOLD analysis project Ga0247813, IMG submission 180719) | Plant litter microbial communities from Arlington Agricultural Research Station in Wisconsin, United States - UWRJ-L169-409C-1 | ecosystem: Environmental > Terrestrial > Plant litter >... | reverse complement strand
ATCTTTTGATGAAGATTATTTTAGTATCTGATTAACAGTTGTTTTATGATGTATCAGAAGATTAATTAAGTGATGTTCTGCGAAAAAAATCATAATTTTAAGTATGAAAAATACGCTCTTATTTCTAGTCACATTCCTGCCTAATTTTGTTTTTGCCCAGTACAATTTTTCTATACACGGAAGTGGCAAGGCAATGAAGGATGGTGATCAGATTTTTCTTCAGTACAAATTACCCGAAGGTGTGGTCAATGATTCAGTACTAGTGAGTAATCACGAATTTTTTTTCAAAGGAAACATAGGATCCCCTGTAAAGGCGAGTTTGTATAGAAATCAAAATCCCAGGTATGATAATGACATGTTTGATTATGCGACGGTTTACCTGGAAAAGGGAAATATCATTCTTTCTTCAGCGGACACCTTATTGCATACTGTAAATTCCGGCACCCCTTTAAACGAAGACTATGCTGAGCTCGCTGCTGCACTGTTACCATTTAATGAAAAGGGCCGGACGCTCCGTGATCCGTCCAGTCTTAACGCAACAGAATTAAAAGATACAGCATTTGTCGCCGCTGTTACCAAGAAAGTCGTTGATCATTCTGCCTCTATGGTGCCAGTCAAATTTGCTTTTATCGATTCGCACCTTTCATCCTTTGTGAGCCTGATCACCCTTTCAGAACTGGTAAGAGATAGTAAAAACCTGAAGGAGGTTGACGAGCGCTTTTCGAGGTTATCACCATTACTGCGTAATTCGACAGTTGGAATTGCGGTCCAAAACAGCATCGCAGCAGGAAAGAAAATTAAGTTGGGTTCTCACGCACCAAATTTTATTCAACCAGATAACTTTGGCAAGCTGGTAAAGCTAAGTGACTACAAAGGCAAATATATACTGCTTGATTTCTGGGCATCATGGTGCGGACCATGCAGGGCGGAGAATCCAAATCTGTTACTTGCGTATAATCGGTACAAGGATAAAGGATTTTCGGTAGTGAGCGTTTCCATTGACGAAGCAAAAGATAAATCGGCCTGGCTAAAAGCAATTGAAGAAGACAGGATGCCCTGGACACAGTTAGCAGATCTGAAAGGAAATCAAAACGAGCCTTATCAGCTATACGGTATCACAACTATTCCTGCCAATCTGCTTATCTCACCTGAAGGGATTGTAATAGCGAGGGATTTGAAAAGGGAAGAGCTGCATGCTAAGCTTGCTTCAATATTTAAGTAACAATTTCTGAGACATTATAAAATCAGATGATACTTTATTTTGATAGCTCAGCTATTTTTTGATCAGGTCGACCTTATTGATTGTACCATCCGCGCTCCTGAGTGTTAAAGTAGCTTTGGTTTTGCCTTCGAACAACTTACCCTTGATCAGCATCTCGCATGCACTCAACCGGGTATAATCAATTTCATCGATTGCAATAACCTCATCATTCACCTTCATTTTATCTTTCAGCGTATCATCCCATACTATCCCTATTACAAGTTTGTCGTTTTTACTGATGACCGTTACAGGAAATGAACCACTTTGCAGATCTAAAGTGGATTGAAAAGGTTCGAAATAAAACTTTTTGTTTTGATAATCAACGGTAGTTATTCCGTATTTCAAAAGTTCAGCGCCGATCCTGGAGTTTTCAGAAGGCGTAGTCTGTGCCATCACATTCTTAAATACCGCACCGTTTACTTCAAGTTCCGGAATCTTCAACTTGTATTGCGTAGTGTCGTTCCCTGTACCGTGGAGTGCTAATGTGGTGCTTCCGGTTGAACTTGCAAGCACCTCGAAAATATTTTTGCTTTCCAGCAGGCTATAGTGTTTCAAAGCTATGGCATATAAGCCCTCCATTCCGGTATCAAATAACAATTGAACTGATCCTTTCTTTTTACCGCTTATAGTAGTTTTGAGAAAAGGACAACTTTGCGCTGAGTTCAACAGCAAATCACTGGAATGTTTTTTATCAAGAGATAATTTTTCCGGTTGATCTGTTACAGTCATCGTACTATCCTTTGAAGAAAACTGCACAATAGAACTTCTCAGCATATTACTGCCGATAAATCCATCCACTTTCAGACAATCAAAGATGAATGAATCTTTAGCCACTAATGTAGGAATATCATTAAAAACTATATTTCCCAAGGTGATCTCGCTTAAGCTGACAATTGTCAAACTGTCCATCTGATTGTTCGCATCCTTAACGGGCAGTTTTTTTAAAACAGCAGGTTTCAACTCGTCATATACCGCTTTTGTAATCATGTTGGGAGCCCCCGTGTCCACAATAAAACGATAAACCTTGCCGTTTATAGTTGCTTTTACTACCAACTTTTCCCTGACCTTCTCATAATCAATGGACGAAAAATAGCCTTTTTGTTTAGGGCCGCCGCTGTTTAAGGTGAAGTTTTGTTGCGCTGATGAAATCGTGGTCAGGAAACATAAAACTAAGATGAAGCACAATTTTTTCATAGAAAGTTTTAATAAAGGTCTTAGTGATTTTTTTGGCACAGTAACCGATTTGCTTTAATAAATTATCTTTTGTAAGATAGTTTATTAAACTATTCTTTGTCATTATTTTCAGTAAAATCTGTGCTTCCCGGGAATATATTATTGAACTGAACTTTTCAAATATGTAAACCAAAATGTTCACATATGTTAAACCGAAATGTCCGCATATGTTAAATCGAAATAATTCAGCATGTAGACTCTGCTTCCTGGAATACCTCTTGAATTGAATTGTTCAGGAATCACAAAAAAGAAAGACAATGTTATATCATTCACAAGTATATCATTCACGCTGAAACCGGATTATTCTAAACTGTAAACTATATTAAGAACAGCTATTAAAATACGGGATGATAAACAATTCCGATACTAATCCCTTTACCTGTATTTATTGCGCCATTAAACTGGCTGTTAAGTGTCCGCCCATCATTGAGAAACAGCTGATCAGTACCTTTTCCTGTCTCCGCAATTCTGTATTTTCCCTGGATATTAACTGACAGCTGCGGTATTAGCTTATAGCTTAACTGCAGATCAATATTAACCTGGAAACCATTAGCGCGGTGCATAAAACTAACAGGGTGCACAAAAGAATCAATCAGGTTCCAGTCTGCCACACCTTTATATTTGCTATTCATATAATTGAACCCTGCACGCACATCGATGCGATCAGTCAATCCTGCCGTGCCTGTAAAACCCAGCAGCGGACCGCTCCAGGTAGTCTGATAAGTACTGTTTAATTGTTTTTCTCCATTGGTCAGCTCAGCACCGGAATCTGTAAGATGTAAAAATTGCCTGCTTTTGCTGTAACCTAAGTATGGAGATACTGTTAAAATGGAAAACAATCTCAAGTGATACCCCAGCGCAGTTAAATAGGAAAACATATGCCCCTGATCACTTGTCAAATTTGCCAGAAAGGTAGGAGAGGTCCGGTCGTCTTCTCCATAGTCAGTATCTGTTGCTGTTCCTGCATACGCTTTTGCCCGATGGTAATTCCCTGTGAAAAAGATGTTTTGAAATAGATCTATTTTTATATCCACGCCGGCACCTTTCAATTTTAGATTCTTCCATATCAACTCGGAAAGCACATTCGGGTTTTGGCCGCTACTGTTTCCGGCAATAGACCAGCGAAGGTCTTCCTGGAGATAATCTCCATAAAAAGCTATAGTAACTTTTTCTTTATAAGGTATTTGGGACTGGGCAAAGACTGCCAGACCTAAAAATGTATATAGGAGAAGTAAGAGATAGCGTTTCATGGAGATTCCTTAAATGTTATTGTAGTGAAAAAGCTTCCCATCCTGAAACCGTTGTCCTGTCGCAGGTCATCGCAATAGCGCCGTTTTCTGAAGATATGTATTTGCCATTATTTCCTCTTAAGGATATTTTTCCATCCGGGTTAACTACCCAATCAAATTTCTCCCAATCCCCGATTGTAGTCCTGTTGCAGGTGATCGCAGAGGCCCCGTTTTCTGAAGATACATATTTACCCATACTCCTCAATGCGACTTTCCCATTTCCCGCATCGATTACAGTAAACTTTTCCCAGTCGCCCGCAGTAGCCCTGTTACACCACATCGGTGCAGTTCCGTTTTCACCACTAACAAACTGGTTGTTGAATCCTCTTAAAGAAACTGTTTGTCCAATCGGTGCTACAGCACTCTCTCTCAACTGGTACACTCGCACATAATCTACGTACATACTTGCCGGCAACCGGCTTTCATTAATTGTCTGACCAGGCAGGTTCCCTCCAACCGCCATGTTGAGCAACAGGAAAAATGGCCTGTGAAATTCTTCTGTACCGTTAATGTTATTAGCGATATTACCCGTAAAAAACTGTACGCCATCAACAAACCAGGTAATTGCAGTAGGGGTCCAGTCTACCCGGTAAACATGGTAATCTGTAGGTGTTGTAGTGGTATTTCCTCCATAATAACTGTAAGCGGTATTAAACCAGTGCATAGTTCCCAAAACCGAGCTGGAAGTATTCGTATTTTCCATAATATCAATTTCACCACATCCCGGCCATGGGACTGTAGCGATATTTGCGCCCAGCATCCAGAAGGCAGGCCACTGTCCTTGTCCTTGAGGCAATTTGATCCTGGCCTCAAATCTTCCATAGGTAAATTCCCTTTTACCTCTTGTGATCAGTCTGGCAGAAGTATAGGGCAGACCGCCCGCAGATTGTTTTCTGGCGGTAATCACCAGGTTGCCATTGGCTACGCTGGCATTTTGCGACTGGTAGTACTGCTGTTCATTATTTCCCCATCCGCCGCCGCCGGTTTCAAACGCCCAGTTGGTGGTATTGACAGTGGAACCGTCAAATTCATCAGACCACTGTAGCTGGTAGGTTAAGGCACGGGCATTCGTTTTCCCATCGGGGCCTGTAGTTTCTGTATTTTTCAAATCCTTTTTACAAGCACTGAAAAGGCTGAAGCCTGCAAGCAAGCTTATAATTACTGTTTTCATAAATAATTAATTAAATTTTAATTGTCATGAAGACTGCACACGATTTTTAAAGTATATCTATTATTTATAGCTGGAATCTCCTAAGTGAATTATCATCTGATGCAGCGTTAATTTGTTTATTAGTTCAAGCTGAATGCTTCCCATCCGGAAATAGATGTTCGGGTACAGGTCATTGCATTTACCCCATTTTCCGAAGAGACATATAACCCGTTATTTCCACGTAAAGAAATTTTACCGTCGGTATTCACGATCCAGTCAAATTTTTCCCAATCACCGATGGTGGTTCTGCTGCATGTAATCGCAGCAGCCCCGTTTTCAGATGAAACATATTTGCCCATCGACTGCAGCGCTATTTTGCCCGTCCCGGCGTCTATTATGGTGAACTTTTCCCAGTCGCCCGCGGTAGCCCTGTTGCACCACATCGGCATTGTTCCATTTTCGCCACTTACAAACTGGTTATTAAATCCTTTTAATGATACGATCTGGCCGATAGGGGCTGCATTAGAATTACCTGATTGGGTGCCCGACCATTTAAAGGTGGCTACTGCACCGGCAGGCAGGGTATAACTGAAAGCTTGTGCGCCCCATTTAACTTTAAAGGAGGTACTGCCTGTTCCGCTATTGGAAGCAATCAGAACTTTAGTTCCGTCAGAATTTTTAAATGCTACATTCTGGATGTTTCCTGCGATATTCGAAGCTATCCGTACCGCTCCCGGCCTCACAAATTTGGAAGCCTGTGCAATGATATAGTAGGACACGTTCCTGGTTACTGCGCTCCCGTTGATGGTCAGCGCCCCTTCACAATTACTACAACCACCATTTGTATGCGGACCGTAATTTGCATCTGATGCCAGGTTCCATTCGATCACATTACGGCTCCAGTTCCGGGTTGCCCCAATGATCAGTGTATTGATATGCCATTGGAGGTCGCCCGCAAAGTTACTTGGTCCGCCCACCCACTGTTCCGTAAAATAGATGTTTTTAGCAGGATAAGCATCATGTACAGTACTCAATGCGCTGATATTTCCACCATATAAATGGAAAGCTGAACCATCTACATAGGCCCGTGCTGCAGCGTCATTCAGCACTGCGATTGGATAATCCGGACGGTCAGCATTATGGTCGTACGTAATAATTTTTGCTGTAATGCCATTATTATTGAACTGCGGACCAAGATTGTTTTTAATAAAATTGGCTTGTTCAGCCGCCTGCATTAGCATACTTGGATTGTTATTGGGGTTTAAAGGTTCGTTCTGCGGGGTGATCGCATCAATCCTGATCCCCTGGGCAGCCATGGCCTGGATGTATTTTACAAAGTATCTGGCATAAGCATCATAATATGCCGTATTCAGGCTTCCCCCAACATAAGACCCATTTGTTTTCATCCATCTTGGGGCAGTCCATGGAGTTGCAAGGATTTTGATGGAAGGATTGATAGCAAGGATACTCTTCAACACCGGCACCAGGTCGCTCAGTTCCTGACTGATGCTGAAATTGTTAAGGTTGACGTCGGTTTGGCCGGATGGAACCTCGTTATAAGTAAAAGGTGCCGCACTCAGATCAGATGCGGCAACGCTGATCCGGAGATAGCTGATACCGATATTTGATCCGTTTACACCAAACAGTTCTTGCAGCAGGTTACTTTTTTGAGTAGCTCCCAATCCGTTGATCAGGGAAGCACTTGCGCCGGTTAAGGTATATCCAAAACCATCTATTCCCTGGTAAACTGTGTTTTCATTGATCGTAATCGTATTGGGGTTGGTTCCTGCATCAGCAGCGAAAGTGATGTTTGACTGTGACTGGAGCAGCTTGCTGCGGTCGGGCGTAGTCATCCAGATACTTACAGATTCATTTGCCCTGGCAAAGGTCAGGTCGTCTGCACCTGGCGCCCCATTATTTTTGAGCTCCTTTTTACAGGAGAATAGGGTCATGCATAGCAAAGCACAGCCCATTAGCGTTAGACTTTTTTTCATACTGGTTGGTTAATAATATTTGGTTAGATTTTTCTTGCCTGGTAGTACTGAATGGTTTAATTCATTGGCGGTTAATCAATAACGTGAAACAATAACTACAATATAATATAATTTCATCACAATTGAATTTACAATTTTAACATTTTACCCTTCTGAAATATCAATAACAAAAAACAGCCTCTGCACTAACAATAATTAGAACAGAGGCTGTTAAAGAAGAACCAGTTTCCGTGTTAGATGAAATTGTAGCCTACAGTAACCCGGAAATTAGCCGGGGCTTGCGGGATCCAGTAATATAGCCCGTTTCTTAACCATGGGGTGCCAATCAGGTTTTTATTAAACACATTGTTGGCAATCACATTGACGTTGATTTTTTTATTTGACCATCGCAGTCCGGCATCCACCTTAAAGTAATCCGGGATCCGGTATGGAGTGGCCACGCTATACCGGCCGCCTCTTCCATTCAGATATTGATAACCCATAGATAGCCCAAATCCCTCCAATGACTGGAAAGGTAAATCGTACGTTAACCAGGTATTCTGGATATGTTTCACAAACAGGGGAGTGCGGGTACCGATCAGTGATTTATTGACATCATTGATCACTTTAGAGTCGTTGTACGCATAGTTAATTACCGCATTCAAGCCTTTCAAAATCCGCCCCTTCAAATCAAAATCGATCCCTTTAGAACTGCTTTCCCCAATTTGCGTGTAATAGGCATTGTTATCAGGATCAGCAGCCAGAACCCCTTCACGTTTCATATAATAAACCGAAAGCGTCGTATTCCATTTTCCTCCCAGCCAATCCTTTTTCAGGCCTACCTCATGGAGCAGCCCCGTTTTCGGGTCAACTGCTACACTACCTGTACCATTTACAGATGGGGCCGTGGTTCCTGCCTGAGGAGTAAATGTCCGGTCTGTCAGGTAATAAAAGGAAAGGGTATTGCTGATACTGTAACTCAGCCCGAACCTTGGTGTAAATACACTGTTTGATGAATTTGAAACCGTACCCGAAACTGCATTCTCTGTCTGCGCGCTAGTGAACCTTGCACCAAAGGTAAGCTTGAGCTGGTCATTGAATAATGTGATTTCATCCAGGGCATAGAGCGAAGTATAATTTACCGTTTGTCTTGTATTCCCGTTGGTTACATCCCTTGGATCAGAATAATTGGGTACAGCGGCACCATATACCGGATGGGTGACATCCAACGGGTAGTTCGTCAGTGTACCGTCGGCCTGTTTATCGTACTCAATATAACTATCCGCCAAAAATCTTTTCTGATTGATATCTATCCCGGCCAGCAGCTGGTGCGACAGCGGGCCTGTTTTCACTTTTCCATTCACATAAGCTTGTTCAGAAAATACGTTCGCCCTGGTCAGGTCGTATTTGGGATTTCTCAGCAGCACCTGCGGATTACTTTTGTTGACACCAGTAACCCACATATAGGCACCTGAATTATCATTCTGCATAAAACCACCTTTTACAGTAAAACTCCAATTCTCATTAAACCGGTGATTGTACGTGAGGTTTACATTCTGATCTGTAGGCTGATAAGCATCCAGACTGGGTTCAGAGATAGTAAAACTGCGTGGCAAAGTCCCAAATCCATTAGGTGTCATTACAATCGGGCTCATTAATCCGTAGCTGAATTTCTGGTATGTGTATTCCGCAGTCAGCTCACTATTCGCGTTGATCTGGTATTTCAGCACAGGAGAGATCAACAGCCGGTCGTTAAAATCATATTTTACAAAACCGTCCGACTTCATTCCCATCAGGTTCAGCCTGTACGACAATTTGCCTTTTTTATCAAGGACGCCATCCAGATCCACAGCTGCCCGGTAAAAATTATAACTGCCGAGCACCACATTGGCCGAATAGTGTGTCGAACCTGTGGGTTGCTTTGTGACCACATTAAAAGTTCCTGCCGGATCACCGATACTATTCATGAACAGGGAAGGACCTTTGATAAACTCAACCCTTTCAATAATAGCCGCATCTTCAGGGACCGGTCCGCGGTAAATAGGAGTAAGATCTATCCCATTGCGTAAAGTAGACACCAGTCCACCCCGCATAAACAGAAACGGGCCCAGGTTATTGGAAATCTCCTGCCTGATTACACCACTGACATTCCTGGTGATACCATCAGAAAGGTTGATCACTGCCTGGTCGGCAATTACCTCTTTACCGATCTCCTGGATATTTTGTGGCAGGTTTAATAAAGGCGTGTTCATCCGCAGCGTTTTTGATATGTCTTTCATCAGATACTTTTTATTGTATCTTGAAGAAATAGTTACTTCCGATAAGGTGGTTGACTTCCGCTGGAGCGAGTCGGATTTTTTCGCTGGTTGGATCTTAGTAGATTTTTTGTTCTTCAGCGAATCTGTTGTTTGTGCATTTGTCATTAAACAAAGCATCATCAGTAATGGTAAACACCAAAATTTCATCATTATTTATATTTTATTTCTTCTCCCTTTCCAGATTAAAAATCCGGATATGGGCAAAGTTGAGGTGATTAAACTAACCAGGAATACCAGTATTTTACCTGGTAATCCCAAAATGGCGCCCACATGTATGTCATACATCGCCTCATGCACCTGCTCACCCGCAGATAATTCTGCAAAGTAAGTTGTTGAGGTGTGCCCTGCGGTAGATGGATCATACTGATCCTGCAGATAGGCGAAATGGGTGCCCTGATCTTTATAATTTTTAACTACAATCGGATCTTTGCCAGTTTTCGGCGTAAAGATCCTATGTTTTACCGCTCCGGGGTTCATCACCAATGCGTGTGCTGCGATGGTGTTCAAAATACTGTCCTTTTCCTCCACAGCAGTGATTGTCCCGCCCATATGGCTTGTATGCATCATCGTCGCTTTTTCATTTTCCGCGCCAAAATTTATAATATATACCATAGCCGAATCTAGTTGTGGCAATACCATACAAAGACCAGAAAGGGCGACAAAAAAAGCGATAATGAAAATGTAAAACCCGAAAATCTGATGGAGGTCGTAGTTTTTTCTTTTCCATGAAGTGCTTTTTTTCCAGTTAAAAGTAAACCTTTTTCTGGAGGCTGCCCGATTCCTTGGCCACCATAAGATTAACCCGGATACCAGCATGATCAAAAAGATTACCGTACACCAGATGATGATTTGTTTACCAAGATTTCCGAGTAATAACGTACAATGGATCATAACGATGATATTGAAGAACTCCCACTTAGCATTTTCTACTTTTACGATTTCACCAGTAT
>Ga0247813_10003441_pt1 | contig 10176 bp, 11 predicted proteins | sample UWRJL169409C1_FD_180719 | JGI IMG/M metagenome (GOLD analysis project Ga0247813, IMG submission 180719) | Plant litter microbial communities from Arlington Agricultural Research Station in Wisconsin, United States - UWRJ-L169-409C-1 | ecosystem: Environmental > Terrestrial > Plant litter >... | reverse complement strand
CTCGTCCATCGTGCGGCCCGCGTCCGCCACCTGCTGGCTGCCTTCCTCGACCTTGCTGACCGAGTCGCCGATCAGCCCCTTGATCTCCTTGGCCGCCGCCGCCGAGCGCTGCGCCAGGCTGCGCACTTCCGCGGCCACCACCGCGAAACCGCGGCCCTGCTCGCCCGCGCGCGCCGCCTCCACCGCGGCATTGAGCGCCAGGATGTTGGTCTGGAACGCGATGCCGTCGATCACGCCGATGATGTCCACGATCTTGCGCGACGAGGTGTTGATCGCGCCCATGGTGTGCACCACCTGGCCGACCACCGCGCCGCCGCGCACGGCCACCGCCGATGCGGAGGTGGCCAGCTGGTTGGCCTGGCGTGCGTTGTCGGCGTTCTGCTTGACGGTGGACGTGAGCTCCTCCATCGACGCGGCCGTCTCTTCGAGCGAGCTGGCCTGCTGCTCGGTGCGCGACGACAGGTCCTGGTTGCCCACGGCTATCTGGCTAGAGGCGTCGCTGATCGTGTGCGTACCCGTGCGAACCTCGCCGACTACGCGGCCCAGGTTCTGGCTCATGACCTGCAGCGCCGTCAACAACTGCCCGACCTCATCTCGCGAACGCACTTGCACCCGCACGCGCAGGTCGCCGCCTGCCACGGTCTGCGCGACGCGAAGCGCCTCGCCCAGCGGTTGCGTGATGCTGCGCGTGAGCCACCATGCCATCGCGCAGCCGAGCGCCAGCGCCAGTGCCGCCAAGCCGATGAGCGTGGCACGCGCAGCACGATAGAGCGCGTCGATGGCGGTGGCGCTCTCGTCGATCGCGGCCTGCTGGTGCGCCAGCATGGCCGACACGCTCGCCTCGTAGGCCGCGAGCGCAGGCACGAGCTGCTGGTTGGTCACGGTCTGCGCCTGCCCAGGCTGGCCGTCGGCCTTGAGCTTGAGGACGGCGGTGCGCAGGTCGACATAGGCGGTGCGACGCGCCTTGATGTCGTCGTCGATGGCCTGCTCGCCGGGTGTGTCCAGCATGGCCTCGAGCCGCTTCTGTGTTTCGGTGATGACCTTGCTCGTGCTGCTGATCTCCTTTTGCAGCAGGGCCTGGACCTGTGGGTCGTCCGTGGCGACCAGGGCGAAGGTGCGCACGCTGTTCTTGCCGGTGTCCTTGAGCCAGAGCGCAGCGAGGCGCTCCTTGGCAAGCGCCCGGTCAGTCATCGCATCGACCGACGTGCCGATCTGCCACAAGCCGCCCACGCCCAGCGCCGCAATGACGGCGACCAGCATGAGCACCACGGCAAAGCCCAGGCCCAGTCGCGTTCCGATTTTCCAGTCTTTCATTCTTGTCTCCGTGATCGGTAGGCGGTTTCGTTGTTCGGGGATGCCCGGTCCAGGCTCAGGTGAACTTCTGCATGATCCGCACGAGCTTGTTGCCGTACTGCGGGTCGGTGGCATAGCCGGCGCGCTGCAACCCATGCGCAGCGGCTGCCGGGTCTTCAGTGGCGATCACGTTGGCGTAGCGCGGATTGCGCGTCATGAACTTCGCGTAGTCGGTGAAGGCCTCGTCGTACGAGCCATAGGCGCGGAACCTGGCGCTCACCTTCTGTGCCTGACCATCGACGTACTCGGTCGTCATCACCTCGACCACCGGGCCCTTCCAGCTGCGGTCGGCCTTGATGCCGAACAGGTTGAAGCTCTGCGCGCCGTCGGCGCCGCGGATCTCGCGCTGGCCCCAGCCCGACTCGAGCGCGGCCTGCGCGAGGATCAGGGGTGCCGGCACGCCGCTCGCGTCGCTGGCGGCCTGCGCCGACGCGCCCATGCGGCCGACGAAACCATCCACCTTGCCTTGCAGGCTGGTCTTGGCGGGACTGCCGTCGCCGCCCGCGAAGGCGCTGTAGATACGCAGGTCGGCGGCAGCGCCCACGGTGCGCGGCGTGGCGCCTTCGGACTGCGCAGCCGGTGCGAGCGGCATCGGCGCCGCGCGCCGGATCGGCAAGCCGGGTGGTGGCGCGAGCGACATCGGCAGGCCGTCGCTGGCCACCGCAGCACCAGGGGCCGCGGTGCGGGCCAGCTGGGCCTGCATGGCCTCGGCCAGGCCCAGGCCGCGGCCCGACATGCTCTGCGCCAGCTGCTGGTCAAGCATCGACATGTAGACCTTCTGGCTCTGGCTGTCGAGCAGGCCGCTGGACGGCGTGGCCTCGCGCATGCTCTTGATCACCATGTTCATGAACATGGCTTCGACCTGCCGCGAGACCTGCTTCAAGCCCTCCTCGGGCGTGTTGCGCACGGTGCGGCGCAGCGCGTCGACGCCCTGCACGTCGAGCGAGAAGCGCTGGTCGAGCGCCCCGCTGCGCTGGGTGGCGTCGTGGCCGCCGGGCGCGATGGCCGATGAAATCGTCATGCGGTGGTCCTCAGATGATCTCGAGCTCGGCGCGCAGGGCACCGGCCGACTTCATGGCCTGGAGAATGGACACGAGGTCCTGCGGATTCGCGCCCAGGCTGTTCAGGCCCTTGACCACGTCCGACAGCGACGCGCCACCGTTGACCATCTGCAGCGCGCCGCCGCCCTGGCTCAACGAGATCTGCGAGCTCTGCGTGGCCACCGTGCTGCCGCCCGACAGCGCGCCGGGCTGGCTCACCGCAGGGGTCGTGCTGATGACCACCGACAGGTTGCCGTGCGCCACCGCGCAATCCTGCACCCGCACCGCCTGGTTCATGACGACCGAGCCGGTGCGCGCATTGACCACCACGCGCGCCGCGGCCTGTGGCGGCGTGACCTGCACGCCTTCCAGGCGCGCGAGGAAGGCCACGCGGGCCTGCGGCGATTCGGGCGCGTTCACCACCACGCGACGCGCATCCACGGCCTCTGCCGTGCCTGCGCCGAACTGGGCGTTGATGGCGTCCGCCGTGCGTTGCGCGGTGCCGAAGTCGGACTGGTTGAGTTCGATGTTCAGCACGCCGACGTCGCCGACCTGCGCGTCCACCGCCTGCTCGACGAGTGCACCCGCGGGAATGCGGCCGGAGCTCAGCTGGTTGATCTGCACCTTGCTGCCGTTGGCCGATGCGCCCGCGCCGCCGACCACCATGTTGCCTTGTGCGATCGCATAGACCTGGCCGTCCGCGCCCTTCAACGGCGTCATCAGCAGCGTGCCGCCACGCAGGCTCTTGGCGTTGCCCATCGATGAGACCGTCACGTCGAGCGTCTGGCCTGCGCGCGCAAAGGCAGGCAGGTTCGCCGTCACCATCACGGCCGCCACGTTCTTCAGCTGCATTCGCGCGCCCGCAGGCACGGTCACGCCCAGCTGCGCGAGCATGTTGTTCAGGCTCTGCGTGGTGAACGGGGTCTGCGTGGTCTGGTCGCCGGTGCCGTCCAGGCCCACCATCAGGCCGTAGCCGATGAGCGGGTTGTCGCGCACGCCCTGCACGGTCGCGATCTCCTTGATGCGCTCGGCCTGCGCCGGCAGCGTGCAAAGGGACGACAGGGCGACGAGGGCCACGCAGGCCAGCCGTGGCAATGACAGGCCGCAGCCGGTTTTTTGGAGAGGAATGTTCATGTTCAAAACGGCATCACGTTCAGGAAGACGCGCTGGAGCCAGCCCATGGTCTGGGCTTCGTTGATGTAGCCCTTGGCGCTGTACTCGATGCGTGCATCGGCCACCAGGGTCGACGACACGGTGTTGTCGCCCGTGACGGTGCGCGGGTTCACGATGCCCGAGAAGCGGATGAACTCCGTGCCCTGGTTGATCAGCATCTGCTTTTCTCCGCTCACCAGCAGGTTGCCGTTGTTCAGCACGTCGACCACCGTGACCGTGATCACGCCATTGAAGGTGTTGGCTGCGTTGGCGCCGCCCTTGGACGTGAGGTTGTTGGCGCCGGTGAGCGCCGTGTCCTGGCCGGTGAACAGGCCACCGAGCACCTTCGGGATGCCCGTGAAGGCAGCACTGATGCTGTCGCTGCGGCTCGCGCTGGCGGCGGAGTTCTTGCTGGCGTTCACGCGCTCGCTCACGACGATGGTCAGGATGTCGCCCATGCGGCGGGGCCGCCGGTCTTCGAACAGCGCGTTGCCGCGGCCGCCATCCTGGTAGATCGCACCAGACAGGTTGCGCGCGCGCACCGGTGGCTGCGGGTCGCCACGCGTGGTCATCGGCTGGTGCACCAGCGGCTCCTGCGGAAATTGCGCGCAGCCGCCGGCGAACATCGCCGCGGCGAGGAGCGCGACACGCAGCGCCATGCAGGCCCGGCCCGCCGGGGCACTCGCGCGAACGCCAACGGACTTCATAGCTGGGAAAGACGCTGCAGCATCTGGTCGGAGGTCTGCACCGCCTTGCTGTTGATTTCGTAGGCGCGCTGCGTGGCGATCATGTTCACCAGCTCTTCGACCACGTTCACGTTGGACGCCTCCACATAGCCCTGGCTCAGCACGCCGGCGCCGTCCACGCCGGGATTCACCTGGTTGGGCGCGCCCGATGCGTCGGTCTCGGCATAGAGGTTCTCGCCCTTGCTCTCCAGCCCCGACGCATTCACGAAGGTCGCCAGTTGCAGCTGCCCCACCTGCACGGTGTTGGTGGTGCCTGCCTGCGTGACCGAGACGATGCCGTCGCGGGCGATGGTGATGCTGGTTGCGTTCTGCGGGATCGTGATGGCCGGCTGGATCTGGAAGCCGCTCGACGTCACCAGCTGGCCTTCGCTGTTGGTCTGGAAGGAGCCGTCGCGGGTGTAGGCGCTGGCACCATCGGGCATCAGCACCTGGAAGAAGCCGCCGCCGTTGATCGCGACGTCCTTGGGGTTGTCGGTCTTGGTCAGGTTGCCCTGCGAATGCAGGCGCTCGGTGCTGACCACGCGCACGCCGGTGCCCACCTGCAGGCCCGACGGCATGCGCGTCTGGTCCGAGGTCTGGCCGCCGGCCTGGCGCATGTTCTGGTACATGAGGTCTTCGAAGACCGCACGGCTGCGCTTGAAGCCGGTGGTGCCGACGTTGGCCAGGTTGTTGGAGACCACGTCCAGCTGGGTCTGCTGGGCTTCGAGGCCGGTCTTGGCAATGTAGAGGGAGCGAATCATGGGCGTGTTCCTGAAGGAGCGTGAAGAGCGGAGAGGGCGCAAAGAGCGCAAGGAGCAGAAGCGGCAGGCTGCGCGACGGTGTCGGCGTCCGTATCAGCCGTACGCCAGCAGCTTGTTGGCCGACTGCGCGTTCTCGTTGGCGGTCTGGATGGACTTCATCTGCAGCTCGAAGCTGCGTGCGTTGGCGATCATGGCGACCATGCTCTCCACCGGATTGACGTTGCTTTGTTCGACCACGCCGCTGGTCACGGTGCGGGTGCGGTCGACTTGCGCCGCCTGCAGCCCTTCACGCATGCGAAACAGGCCGTCGTCGCCGCGCACCAGGTCGGCCGCATCCGGGTTGACCAGCTTGAGCCGGCCGACGTCCGTCGTGACGGCGTTGGGGTCGCCCACGTTGCGAGCCGACACCATGCCGTCGCTGCCGATGCCCAGGGCCTGGCCCGGCGGTACGACGATCGGCCCGCTATCGCCGATGACGGCGTGGTTGCCCATGCCCAGCAACTGGCCGTCGGACCCCACCTTCAGGTTGCCCGCACGGGTGTAGGCCTCCTGGCCGTCGGCACCGGTCACCGCCAGCCAGCCGTCGCCCTGGATCGCGATGTCCAGCGGATTGCCGGTTTCGCGCAACGGCCCCTGCTTGAAGTCGGCCGACGGCGTGGTCGCTACGACGAAGGCGCGTGTGCCGACTTCCTGACCGGTCACGGGCACGGCACGAAAGGCGTTGATCTGCGCACGAAAGCCGGGCGTGGAAGCATTCGCCATGTTGTTGGCCGTCGAGGCCTGTTGCTCCATGGCCTGCTTGGCGCCACTCATTCCGACATACAGCATGCGGTCCATGGGCTACTCCTTCAATTCGTTTCTTTGGGATGGGATGTGGTGCGGGCGAAGATCAACGGATGTTGATCAGCGTCTGTACCACCTGGTCCTGCGTCTTCACGGTCTGTGCGTTGGCCTGGTAGCTGCGCTGCGCGACGATCAGGTTGACCAGTTCGGCGGTCAGGTCGACGTTGGAGGTTTCGAGCGCACCCGATGCAACGCTGCCCTGCGGCGTGCCCACGCCGGGTGCGCTGGTCAGCGCCTGGCCCGAGGCGCGCGTCTCGCGCCACACGTTGTCACCGCTGGGTTCGAGGCCGTTGGGGTTGGCGAAGGTCGACAGCACGATCTGGCCCAGCAGCTGGGTCTGTTCGTTGGAATACTTGCCGGTGAGCGTGCCGTCGCCGTTGATCGAGAACGACGTCAGCGCGCCCGAGCTGTAGCCGTCCTGCGTCAGCTTGCTCACCGCGTTGTCGTTGCCGTACTGGGTGGTGCCGCGCAGGTCGACCGTCATGTTCAACGGCGCCGAGCCGTTGCCGAAGCTCAGGTTGGCGATGTTCATCGCGCCGCCAGCGGGCGTGACCAGTGCACCGTTCGCGTCGAAGGTCAGGCCAGATATCGGGGTGCCGCCGTTGACGGGCGCGCCGTCGGCCGTGGCGAAGGCGTTCCATGCGTTGGGACCGCTCTTGACGAAGAACACCGACAGCTCGTGCGCATTGCCCAGCGAGTCGTACACCGGCCCGAGCGCGTTGGAGTAGTTGTAGGTGGTCGAATCGGCAGCGCTGAACGGGGTGGCCGTCGGCACGGCGCCACGCATGTCGAGGTTGAACGTCGAGGCGATCGTGGTGGTCGCCTTGGGCACCATCGAGCCCGCCGGGATCTTGATGGCAGAGGGCGTGCCGCCGGCCAGCGTGCCATTGGCCGCCACGCCGAAACCGTCCAGGCGCAGGCCGCTCGAATTGACGACGAAGCCCTCCTTGTCGACGGTGAACTGACCGTTGCGCGAGTACGAGATCTCGCCGTTGTCGCTGCTCACGCGGAAGAAGCCGTTGCCGTTGGTGATGGCCAGGTCCAGCGGGCGGCTGCTCGACTGCACGGTGCCCTGGCTGAAGTTCTGCACCACGCCTGCGACCGCGGCGCCCAGCCCGATGCGGGTGCCGGCGTAGAGGTCCTTGAAGGTGGCCGTGGCCGCCTTGAAGCCGTAGGTGCTCGAGTTGGCCACGTTGTTGCCGATGACGTCGAGGTTGGCTGCGGCTGCGTTCAGGCCGCTGATGCCTTGGGAAAAGCTCATGATGGAATCCTGGTTGGAAAGAGGTGGAAGGCGTTGGGGTGGACGGTGGCGCGTCCGCTCAGAGGATGTTTCGCACGTCCGCCAGCGACGCGCTGCGGCCGTCGGCCAGGTCGAGCGCGACGCCCGAACTGCCCTGCTTGACGCTGCCGACCTGCCCGAAGGTCAGGGCGGTGGCCGCCACGGCGTTCGAGCCGTTGGCCGCGGTGAACTGCACCTGGTAGGCGCCTGCGGCCACCGCGGCGCCGTTGTTGTCCATGCCGTCCCAGCGCAGCGCGTTGACGCCCTGCGCCATGGCGCCGAGGTCGGTCGTGCGCACCACGGTGCCGGCTGCGTCGGTGACGGTCATGGTGACCTTCGAGGCGGCCGCGGCGAGGTCGACCGCGAAAGGCGTGGCGCCCTCGCCCGCCTTCACGCTGCCGCCGGGCGCGAGCACCGTCGTGCCGATCAGCGAGGCGGCCTGCAGCACCTGGCTGGAAGTGCCCTGACTCATCAGGCTGGACAGCGTGGCGTTCATCTTCTCGATGCCGCTGACCGTGCTCATCTGCGCCAGTTGCGACGTCAGCTCGGCGTTCTGCATCGGGTTGAGCGGGTCCTGGTTGTTGAGCTGCGTCACCAGCAGCTTCAGGAAGCGCTGCTCGCTGTCTGCGTTGCTCGTGGCCGTCGTGCCGGTGGCCTTGGACGTGGTGGCGGCGGTGGTGTTGAGGGCCGAGCTGGAGGCAAGGCTGGCGAGATCGGACGTGGACATGGCGAGGAATCAGGTTGGTAGAGGGAAGGTGCGTGGCGCTGGCGGCCGTGCGCTGGCGGGACGGATGCCTACTGTCCGAGCGTCAGGGTCTTGACCATCAGCGTCTTGGCGGTGTTGAGCACCTCGACGTTGGCCTGATAGCTGCGCGAGGCGGAGATCATGTTGGTCATCTCCTCGACCACGTTGACGTTGGACATCGACACGTAGCCCTGCGCGTTGGCGTGCGGGCTTTTCGGGTCGTAGACCAGCTTCATGGGCGACGGGTCGTCGACCACCGAGGCCACGCGCACGCCTCCGATCTGCTGGCCTGCGGCACCGTCGACCTCGAATACCACCTGCTTGGCACGGTACGGCTGACCGTCAGGGCCGGCCACGCTCTCGGCGTTGGCCAGGTTGCTGGCAGTCACGTTCATGCGCTTGGACTGCGCGGCCAGCGCGGAGCCGGCCACGCTGAAGATGCTCATGTTGCTGCCGGGAAATGCGGACGGGTCCATGGTGCGGCTCCTACTGCTGGACCGCGGACATCAGCGTCTTGATCTTGGCACCCATCACCGTGAGGTTGGACTCGTAGCGCAACGCGTTGTCGGCGAAGTTCACGCGCTCGGTGTCCATTTCCACCGTGTTGCCGTCGATGCTCGACTGGGCCGGCACGCGGTACATCAGGTCCTGGCCGAAACTCGAAGGCGCCTGCGCCGCAATGTGCCGCGACGACGTGGTGCGCATGCCGAGCGATTCGCTGGCACGGCCCCGGGCGACGACCTCGTTGAGCTTGCTGCCGAAGTCGAAGTCTCTGGCCTTGTAGTTCGGCGTATCGGCATTCGCGATGTTTGCCGACAATACCTCCTGGCGTTGCGCACGCAGGTTGAGTGCTTCGCGATTGAAGCGCAGCGCGTTGTCCAATTTGTCCATGATGCGGATCCATCCTGTGGTGTTGGCGTGCCTTGACGGGCCTGCCGGTTCGTGGAGGAAAGTCTATGCAGGCGGGCCCTGAACGAAGGCCTGAACAAAGCAGCCTTTGCGTCGCAGTTCAAGGGTCCGTGTCACGGCGGGCACCGATAACATCTCGCGCAGACCCCACGTTTCGGGGTCCTCCACCCATGCCACTTTCTTCCTCCCGTTCATACCCGCAGGACCCGCCCCTTCGCGAGGGCCGCCGGCGCGCCAGGCCCGTGCGGCGCGGTGCGCTCGCCCTGCTGCTCGTGGGCGCATCGACCTGCGCCATGGCGGGCGGCACAGTCGGTGCCCTGGACGAAGAAACGCCCATGCACACTGCGGCGCGCGAGGTGATCGCGCAGTTCCTTGCCACGCAGACTGCCGGGTTGCCCGGCGCGGTGTCGCTGGACATCGAGCTCAAGGCCTCGCGGCCGCTGCCGCACTGCAAGGCGATGACGGCCTTCCTGCCGCGCGGGTCTGCCGCGATGGGCCGCCTTTCGGTGGGCCTGCGCTGCAACGACGCCACCCCGTGGACGCGCTTCGTCAGCACCTATGTGAGCGTCGAGGGCCGCTACCTGGAAACCGTGCGCGCCATCGAGGCGGGCCGGCCTGTCGAGGCCGGCGATCTGGTCGAGAAGACCGGTGACCTGTCGCGGCTGCCCCGTTCGGTTCTGCTTGCCGGCGCATCCGTGGCAGGCACGGTCGCCGTGAGCCGGATCGGCACGGGCACGCCACTGCGCAAGGAGATGGTGCGCGGCGCGCTGGTCGTGCGCCAGGGACAGACGGTCGACCTGGTCGCGCAGGGCGTGGGCTTCACCATCCGCACCGAAGGCGTGGCCATGACCGCCGCACAGGCAGGCGCGCTGGTGCGTGCCAAGTCCAGCGATGGACGCGTGTTCAGCGGTATTGCCGACAAGGACGGGACCGTGCTGCTGGGCAGCGCGCAGGCCGTCGCAGCCGCTGTGGCGCCGACCCCCTAAAGTTCCACCGCGGACTGCCGATACACCGTACAAGATACTGAGGAACCAACGTGAAAATCGATCCCCCCGCTGCTCCCGCGACGCCGTTGTCCCGCCTGGTGAAAGCTGCCCCGGCAGCACCGGCCAACGCCGCGGCCATCCCTGGCGCCGACGCCGCGCCTGCGGCGACCGGCCAGGTCCGCCTGTTGCAAAGCTCGGCGCTGGGCGGCGACTTCGACGCGGCACGCGTGGCCGCGATTCGAGAGGACATCCGCGCTGGCCGCTACGAAGTGCGTCCGGAGCGCATTGCCGACGGCGTGCTGGCCAGCGTACGCGAACTGCTGAACCCCAACAAGAGCGAGTAAGCCATGCTCAAAGTACTGCTTGCAGAAAGTGCCGCGATC
>Ga0247813_10003439_pt1 | contig 10178 bp, 8 predicted proteins | sample UWRJL169409C1_FD_180719 | JGI IMG/M metagenome (GOLD analysis project Ga0247813, IMG submission 180719) | Plant litter microbial communities from Arlington Agricultural Research Station in Wisconsin, United States - UWRJ-L169-409C-1 | ecosystem: Environmental > Terrestrial > Plant litter >... | reverse complement strand
CCAAGTAATCTACCAATAGCTTGTTTAAATGTATCCCAAGCACTAGATAGTTTAGACTGAGGAACGTAACGTTGACCATCAATAGTGTGGGTCTTTAACCATTCTTGTAAACCACGATTAGTCATAGCTTCCGCTACAAACTCATCTACATTATGAAAACCGTAGCCGATATCATTAGTTAATTTGCCATCTTCTCCACGTGCTAGTAACCCAGCATCATTGGCAAGAGGTAACATCTTTTGATAGAGTGCATTTAGTGCTACAGCACCTTCACTGTCAGGCATAGCCCGGAGGAACTTAGCAGTAGCAGCATGAACAGCTTCATGTAAGAACACACGATCGGTCATACCCTTCTTACCTAGCATGATAAGATCAACAGTAGGAGAATAAGTACCACGTACTTGTGCACCAGCAGGGTTAGTATGGAACTCCTGTGCTTGACCATTCTTCATAGAGATAGCTACATCAACATCACCAAGTTTACCTTTAAGAGCTTGAGCTAATGATTGATAACCAGGGTCTACAGAGTTTTGTACAAAGTGATCTAATAGGCCCTCAACATTCACAGCACCATGATAGGGATCAACAAGACGTGATGGGATAGCAGTTTCGTTGGCACCGATCTCACTCGGACCGAAGTCTTCCCGATTAAGGGTGGTTTCTTTTATAATAGGTTCATTAGGATCACGTAACCCTAGTTCTTCTTGTTTTAATACATGTGAGGGTTTCTCAACCTCCATATTCTCTAGTGTTGGGAATGGAGTAGATTCTTCAGGTAACCTAGGAATCTCAACGGGGATAGCTTCATTAATTACAGGTAAAGGAGTTTCGCCCTCATCAAGCCTAGGAACAATAACTGGTTCTTCTTGATTAAACAATCCTAATGGGTCTTGTGATTCAGGTACCTTAGGAGCAGCCAACTCATCAATACGTCGTTGAATCTCTTCTGGGTTTAACCTAGTTGGAGCAGGTGCTTCTACAGCAGTAGTCGGAGCAATATCTGAACTAACTGGACGAGCTGAATTGGGCATAGCACCAAAGCCTCCACCTACAACACCAGCAACAATAGCATCATCTAAGTTAGGAGCAAACTGTTTTTTAGATGCTTCTGTCTGAGCAATCTGTTGTAAAGCTGCTTGCTGTGCTACAGTCTGACCAGCATTCAAAGCAGCACCACTACCAATACGGGTAGCTAATCTACCTCCCATAGCTCCAGGTACTGCCATACCCACAGCATTGCCTATAGTAGATACACCGACGCCACCTAGAGCAGTTCCTAAAGATTCACCATTATCAGAGAGCTGTTTACCAGTTTCGAAGGGGGATACTAATCCACCTAGCATTTGCATAGGTAGAGTCGCGGCAGTACCTACAATCTTTCCAGTTAAGTCTAATTCTTGGTTATCTGGGTTAGCCCATTGCATACGATCTTTGTTACGTTGTTCCATTGCACGATAGGTACTATCAGCCCCTTCGGTATTACCAAAGAGACTTTTACCTGCACCTAACAACATAGAACCAGCTGTATCAACAGTATTACCTACTCCAGCAAAGGAGGAAGCAAGAGCAGTCCCAAGCCCTGCCTTAGGTTTATTGTCATCATCGTCAAATAGACCTAACGGGTCAGCTGTCTTACTAGTAGTCGGTTCATCTGAGAATAAACCTAGAGGGTCGCTCATCTTAAATCAACTCCAAATTTCTTCTTGTATGCTTCACGTAGTTTATCTGCTGGGACACCTGGGTATTGTGATTGTACAGAAGACAGTGTAGGTGCTTGAGGTTTCATTGGACCATTGGGACCAAGTTGAGGGATAGCACTAGGTACGTCACTAGCCCTAGAACGATTCTCAATACCAGCTGGGCCAATAGTAGTATTCTGAGCACCAGCAGAAGCATTACGGTTTCTAGCAGCCTGGTCAATTGCTTGAGCACGTTGCATGTAATTCATGGCAGCTTGTTGATCACCGTTTTGCATGGCCTCAGTAGCAGCATCAATTAAAGCACCTTGACGTTCCGCTGGATTCTTGATATTCTCAATTACAGCATCACGAGATTTACCTGCTGATCGATTGTACTTACCAGCTTCAATAGCAGCGTTCTGTAGAGCCATTGCATTAGCGCCTTGTGCACCAATAGCTTGTAGTTGTTTCTGACCTTGGGCATTAATCTTAGCCATGTCTTGTTGCATACCTGGGCTAGTAGCCACTAACTTCTGTGAGAGTTTTTGCAGTGCAGCTGGTTGTTGTTCTGGAGGCATATCCATAATAGACATGAATCCGGGAGATTCTTGTAAAGAAGGATTAGCTTTAAGCATTCCAGCCATAGTCTCAGTACGTTTCAATGGAGGTACTTGCTCTAACTCAGTACCAAACTGACCAAGATACTGTCCAGCTATTTGTAAAGATTTAATTTGTTCATTAGACATTTGAGCTTTATTACCAGCATTAGTAGCAGCAATGGTAGAATCCATTGTACCTGCACCAAGTTGGTTCTTTAGCATCTGACCCTGGGTACCTGCAAGAGTTTGTCCTAAGTTAGCTCTACCTTGGTCTAGTCTAGTTCCCATTGCTTGATCATTGTATAAGTTCTCTAACTCACGAGCACGAATCATAGAAGCTTGATTAGCTTGTTCTAATCCTTGGGATTGTAACCCCATTTGTTGACGTTGACCTGTAGCATAGGCACCTCCCATAGGACCTAATTGATCAAACAATAAATTTAAATCTGGATAATTATCAGCCATTTTAGAAACCTATGAATTTAGAAATACTACTTAATGCACTGCTCACAAGAGCTGGAGTATTCTTAGCAATAGTGTTAGCAGCGGTATTAGCTACTAAAGTATTAAACATACCTAGTTTAGAATTAGTTTGTGTATTACGTAGATCATTGTAGTTTTTACTATTCAATACACCTGCCTGTAACTCAGCTAACTTAGCTTGGAGTTCTACTTCTCGAGGGCCATATTGACTGTTACGCCCAGCTGCTGCATCACGAACAGCTAATTGTTTAGCGAGTTGTTGAGCATATGGGCTGCTGTTACCGAACAATCCTTGTAGTTGATCTGCTCTACTTCCAGCTGATTTAGATACCTGGTTCTTAGCATAAGCATCATACAGACCACGCCCTAACTGGCTTACACTTTGCCCTGTATAATCCTTAGTAGCATTATTAATATTACTTAGTTTATCTCCATAATATTTAGCATCACTATACAAGTTAGATAAGCCATACTCACTACCACTACCACCAAAACCTAGTCCAGCTCCTTGAGAACCCGTCTGATCAAAAGCACCAGTACCACCAAAATCACCAAGTAAGCCACTACCGAAATAGTCTCCTGTGAATCCACCGGCTCCTGAAGATCCTCCATAAGTACCCCCAAGATCAAAGGCTCCTGTAGTTTCTGGATCTACATACTGTAGTCCACTACTTAAGAAATCACCTGTTACACTACCACTACCAAAGAGATCAGCTAATCCGGAACTATACCCACCTGAACCAGCTGTACCTCCAAATGTTCCGCCTAAATCAAATGCACCTGTATCCATAGCACTAGTTCCTCCATAACCCCCAAATCCTCCTCCTGAGCCACCACCCATAAAGGAACCCTCTCCTAATGCCCCGGCTCCTGCGCCAGAAGCACCCCCTATACCTGCAGCAGCAGCTTCCGCTCCACTGAACCCCATCCCAGCTCCACTAGCCCCAGCCATATCAAAGGCACCTGTTCCAGCTGCGCCTTCGGCTCCTCCAAGGCCCATACCACCCCCAGCCCAAGCAGAAGCAATCATAGCTGCTACCTTCCAAGCAGCGCCTGCATCCTTCATCAGTGGTTCATAGCGAGCTATTTTACTAGCAATAGCTTTACCTGTAACAGGGTCACGAGTAACATTATAATTATAATTATTGGCCTCAGTCGATGACCCTTTTAAAGCATTGTCAATGAACAATGAAGTAGGGTTAGAATAAGAAGTCTGATAGTTCATAGCTCCTTGATCATTGCCTAGGTATTTATCCGAAGTAGTATAACCACTGCCAGTAACAAACCCTAGGCCATTTAAAACACCAGCTCCCCCAATATCATTCTGAGCATTAGGGGTCCAAGCATTATAATTAATCGCTCCTTGGTCGTTACTTACACCACTATCTGAACGATAAACATTATTAATCAAATCATCATAATTATATGTACCTTTCATCAGGTCATCATAATTAAACATTTGGGTTTTGCCTACATCAATGGCATTCCCTTGCATGTCATATCCAGCTTTCCACGGGGAGTTATCATCAAATACTGATCCTCCATAACTAAATTGTCCAGCCATTGTTACTCCTTATTTTAATCAGTATTTAACTGAAAAGACAGATCACATTATATCATATTTAATACTATTTGACAATCTTATAATTTTGTGTTATTAGGTTGCTGCATAATAAGTACCGCTAATTACTACATAATTTGCACTAGCGGTTGTAGCAGCATTACCAAAAGGTAATCCCATTGTGTCCCCAGCTAAAGTAGGTCTATATAATAATTGTAATGTAGTTGTTCCCGGTAAGACAATCGCCGCTAAAGGAGAATTAGCTCCCCAGCCAGTAGCTAACCCTACCGAAACTGAGCAAAATCCATCTGTAGTACTTCCAGTGTTTGCTACAGAAGTAAAAGGTAAACCACCAATAAGCAAGTTACCTGAGGCTGACCCTACTGTAATAGAGTCTGTTCGCATAGAGATTTGGAAATGAACTATCTTTCCAATCTTAATGTATCTAGCGCCTCTTGCAGCATTATAAGTAACTGTAGTGAAATTAGTGGCATTTGTTAATAATGTAGGTGTAAATACACCCTCAGCGTAGGTACTGAGAGTAGCCCCACCTCCCAAAGTAATACTGCTATATGCCGGGGAATTAGACCAAGTTAATGTTCCAGAACCATTATTTCTCAGTGAGCCTGTTGTATTACTAGCTGGCCAACTTGTTGTGGCACCATTAATTCGAGTTATATTCCCAGTACTATTTACAGTAAAATTAGTTCCTGCTGTAAGTGCTGTTGTTGAAAAACCATTCAAAGAAAAAGAACCTATAGTAGTACCGGCAATATTTACATTTATGTTATTTCCAGTGAACCCACCAAAAGAGCTACTATTAATTTCAGAAGCAGCTGAAGTTGCTCTGAGCTGGATATAGTTAGCTAAATTAACATCACTGCCATTATAGGCTGTGAAAGAAGCATTGGTGTTAGCTCCATTGGGCATAGCTCCCACATCTGTTAATCCATCTACTATAGTAGTCTTGAAGATATAACGATTTGAAAAAGGAATTGCTGAAAAATCAGCTTGAATCCTTGGCCCTAAAGGGGAATAAGTTACACCATCGGGGAAGGAGCTTGTCGGAGGTGTGAAAGCAGCGTTATATCTAGAAACACCATTCGTTACACGAATATCATCAACAAACCCAGTAGGTGTATTTACGCCACCGAGGCCCCCTAAAACATATAAAGCAGGAAAACTATAGTTTGTTGTGTCAGCAACTGTTACTTCTAAAACACCATCAATAAATAATCTTAAAGTACCAGAACTACGGGAGGCAGCTAAGTGGTGCCATGTGTTTATTGTAATCACATTAGTAGATACAGCTATCCCACTCCCCTGTGAATTCCATACTAATTTACCTGTGTTAGGAACAGTTAACCCCCAGCCACCTGTTGTAGAGGCAGAGGAAGAAACAAGAGAAAAAGCTGCTGCCGTAACAGTAGAGAAATTACCCCACAACTCCACTGTAAAATCATTTGTTCCAAATGTTAAAGGGTCCCCGACACCTAACGAGGGAAAGGAAGTCCTATTTTGACTTGTTTGAGTTGTTTGAGCTGCTGCCGACCCATATTTAACTGTGGTCGTTTGAGCTTCATAAGTGCCCCCTACATAAGTTACCACTGGAGTTCTATTGTACATAGAAGAATCAACCCAAGCCCTTGATCCAGTAGGCTGATTAAAATGCAAGAGCAAGATAACATTGCCAAAATCTGGGTCGGTACTAGGGATAATAGGCTGCTGAGTTCCATAAACAGGCACATATTCCTGGTAGAACGCCGATGTAATTAATCCTTTATTGGTAACGGTAAAGTTATTGAATGCTCCAATATCAGCATTAACAGTAGGGAAATCATCAGTTGTCAAAGAACGGAACGTTGGTACAGCAGATCCACCAGAAGCTGGGCCAGCAAATATAGTGTTAACAGGTTGAGTATTTAAAGAAAAACTAAGTGTTCCAGAACTAGTTACTGGTGAGCCAGAAACACTAAATATCCCTGGAGCAGATAAACCTACACTAAGGACTGTTCCATTTACTGTAGAACTAATAATAGGATCACTAGCAGTCCCTGTGATAAGGATACCTGATCCTGCTGTCACAGAATTTACAGTCCCCCCACCCCCTGAGGAGTTCGAAGCTTGTTGTAATTTATAAAAATAATCCTGATATTCAAAACTATTTGTATCCTCCGTAAGGGGAGGAGGTATCATCTTAGCCATTAAGTACCCATAACATTAAGGTCTAATTCTATTGCTTCTAATCTCCAAGTAGTATTCCCAATCATGCTATGTTTATAAGCACGTCGTCTAGCTTTACCTAGTTTTAAGGTCGAGCAATACCTAGAATTTACTGGTATATTTCTATATGTCCAAGTAGAATAGTCATTGTCTGACCATCCTAAAGTGCATGTAATTGGTACAATGTCTGAATTAGTAACGTCACCTAAATCGCAAATAGTAGTAAATCTATTGTGATCTTTGTAGTTAGCTGTACCAAAATCTAATTTAGCAGTTTGTACGATACAATCTATGTCTACTTCTATGTCTTTATATATTGTTGCAGATAATAAATATAGATTTCCGTTAGTATCATGCTGTAGCACAGGTTCATATCTATCTGAAAAAGTCCCATAGCTGTATTGAAAATAATCTAATACACCACTTTTCCACTCAGTCCACATAGACACAGCAAAATCATATACCCAGGTTTTATTATAATCAGCCGACCTTAGTTGTAGAATGTATAACCTATGTCCTGAAACTCTTAGAATGTATCCATAAATGGATTTAGTTGGGAGAGCAGTAATGTATTCAAGAGAAGTTTTAACTGTGAAATCTCCAATCTCTTTTAGGTTAAATCCATCTAATTGATAAACTGAAACACCTCCAGTACTAGCTGTACCTACAAAAACTACTTGGTCCTCTGAATTAGCTATTGAATAGGGAGCAGTTGTGCCTATTTGTTTAACAGCTGAATCATTTCGTTGAAAGGGACTGCCCGAGGCTATCGTACCTGGATTAAAGAAAAACTCAGTACTAAATTTACCAAAGGCAATAAAGTAATTCTTTATCTGAGATAATGCTCTCATTTGATCTGGATACATTTCAGCTTCAATGTAATCCCCTGCTGTAAATAAGAAGGGAGTACCTAAATTACTATTATATATTCTATAATCATCCGCTACAATTAAATACCCATCCTGTGAAACGGGAATTGGAATGTGAGGAGTAGGAAAGTCGGGGGAAGTTATTTGAGTAAAAGATAATACCCCAGTAAAAACATACCCCTCAACACCATCTAAAACAACTAGGTATTCTTGACTAGTTCCATTGAATGTAGTAAATCCTACTTTACCTGTAGAAGTAGTTAATGTAATTGTTGCAGTAGAATCTACATATAATGTATTTCCGACCACAGAATAGTAGTGCTCATTCCAAATATATACTCCCCTAGATACCCCATTAGGGATAGAGAATATAGGGGCACTTACTCCAGGACGTTTCTTAACAAAAATATCTTTTTCACCTGTAGCACTAGAACCAATAAACTCAGGTAAATAATTAATTAGTTTTCTGTCTTTGTTAGCAGTACCATTCCTAGCTGTAGGTTCTCCTACTAGGGGGATACGTTGGCTCTTAACAGTGGAGACTGTGGGGGCATTTGTATTTGCCATAATAATTTATCGAGTCCATTCTGGTTGAAACTTAAAGCTACCCTCTTCGGTCCCAAACCCTAGAGCTTGGTTGTGTAAGAAATCATAATCTTGTTTTAACATACTGCGCTCAGATACAGGTACACCGTACTCAGGGGCTAGTCTCCAAGCTAAACAAGAGATAATACATTCAATCCAATAAGTAGGGAAGTCTAAAGTATCTGAAGAAATCCCAGCATCTTGTTGTGTTCTTTGGTAAGTAATAACAATCCTACCTGATCCCTTGATAGCTCCAGTTGGAGCAGGCCATACATTCAATTGTCCTGTGCCATTCAGAGGGCGATAATATACATTGACTGGTGTACCTGTAGTAGAGTTAGAAGTAGACAATTCTGTATAGTCATATTGAGGTAAGATAGTCATACTAAGGCTATTGCTATTACTTGAATCATAGCTTACAGCTTGTAGTAACTTTAAAGGAATCGCTGTAGTGTTAACGCCTAAGCCAGGACCAATATTAACCGTGTTATTAACAAACAAAGAATAAGGGATACTCAGTTCTGCTAATGCCCATAAAGGCATTCCATCTGCCTCTAACATTTTAATAATAGTATTTAGTTTAAATCTAGCATTAGTTTGCGCTGGTGTAGGTAAATCGGCTAATACTTGTTCTTCTGATAAGACATTAATAATCCTAAAAGCTGAGGTAATTATTTGATCAGTTGTTGCATCAAACACATAGGTGCCAGATGTTGCCATTATATACTCTCTCTATTTAAATGACGGCTTAAATAACGTTTACGTTTCTTTGAGTTAGTCACAATATCTTCTACACAGGTTGCAATAATTGCTAGTACTAGAATAAACATTGATATTCTTCCAGCTATATCACCCGGTAAGTATCCATCTGTGAGCATTAAATACAAGTATCTTGTGAAGAACATAATCAATGCTACAATGGATATTCTCTTAGCTGTACAAGTAACAGTAGTCTCTCTGACCCAGGGGGCATTAAGAGAAGCAAATTGAAATATTCCCCCTAAGAATAGGACTATAACTGTGAACCAATCTATACAGATATTAAGGATTGTCATTATCTACTCCACTGGTACTTTTACCTAAAATAGCATTCTTGAATCTTGTGATAAAGTTAAAAGGATTATCTCTCATTTGTTTTGTCATCTCTACTATTATTGTTATTAAATCCTGTGCTATGAATGCACAAAGGCAGATGATGGATACTTTAAGCCCTTCGGCTAATGTTACTCCTAATAATGCTAAGCCTACTGGTATACCTATTGCCTGTGCTGCTAGAAGAGCTAATACCCATTCACCCCAAGTTCTATACTTTTCTATAAACAATACCCGAGAAATTCCAAAGAATAACGCAATCACCCCAGATTTAATTATAGTAGGTATCAATGTTTTAATTTGATCGTACTCTTCATTCATGTGTTTATTCTTTACTGGTTAGAATTTCGTTAACAATCGAATTATTGTTATTAGCGCATTCTGCATATAAACTAATTAAATCTATATGCTCTTTAATTAATCCTCCTAAATCTAGGGCTGTACTTGGTTCGATTTCAGGGCACTTATTTAACAGTATTGATGTAACTGTTGGCTTGATCAATGGCTGATTGTATGAGCAGCCTACTAGATTCAGGCAGAGGAGCAATGTACTCAGGCTTGCTATTAGTGATCTCTTCATTTACAACTTCCTCTAATTTCTTAGCTTTATTGCTATATGTTCTCTTTTGTTCATTAATGAGTACAGTTTGTTTCTCTTGTCTACGATGTTCTTCTACTAATTGCTTAGTCTTTTCTTGTTCAATCTTTAACTCTTTAGACTGAGTTACTTTAGAGCTGGTCCAATAACCAGCCCCGAAGATAACTAACACCAACATACCATAGAATATTAATTTAACAGGGACAATACTTAGGTTCATTATTTTAATTTAAGACGTAGTTCTACTATTTCTTTATCTAAAGCAGCTAATCTAGTTTTATCTCCAGTTAAAGCAAATTCTCTTAATGCTCTTGTTTGATTAGATTCTAGTGTTTTAATTTGAGATTTAATAATTTCATTAGATTGGTCTTGTGTTGGTGGATCTAAATCCACAACGATAGGTTTTTTATTTGGACCCGGAACAATCTTTTTACCGTTAGCTTTACCATTTAAAACAGGGTGTTCTTCTTTAGTAATACTAAAACATCT
>Ga0247813_10003436_pt1 | contig 10181 bp, 10 predicted proteins | sample UWRJL169409C1_FD_180719 | JGI IMG/M metagenome (GOLD analysis project Ga0247813, IMG submission 180719) | Plant litter microbial communities from Arlington Agricultural Research Station in Wisconsin, United States - UWRJ-L169-409C-1 | ecosystem: Environmental > Terrestrial > Plant litter >... | reverse complement strand
GCTCGCTACCCGCAGGTCTCGGCGGTGCCCGTGGACTCGGCCGCCACCGTCACGGTCGAGCAGCCGACCGAGGCGACCGACGGCCTGGCCACGGTCACCGTCACGGCTCCTGACGGCGCCACCACCCGGAGCTACACCGTGGACGTCGACCGCCAGGTCAGCGTCTCGGCTGTCGCCGTAGCCGGTGACCCGACCGTCGGGGCGACGGTGACCGCGACGAGCGTCACCGACCCCGCCGACGCGACGGTCTCCTACAGGTGGCTCGTCGACGGCACGGAGGTCACCCCGGGCACAGACGGGGCCACGCTCTCGCTGGCCGACGTGGCGGTCGGAGCCTCGGTGACCGTCGCCGCGACGGCAGAGCGTGACGGCTTCGCGGGCTCTGACGAGGTGCTCAGCGCACCCGTCGTCGTCCGTGCCGTCGTCCCGGACCCCGAGCCGGAGCCGGAACCGACAGGACCGGAGCCCACCCCGGGACCGACCGACCCGGAGCCCAGCCCCACCGGCCCCGTGCCCACGGAGCCCGCTCCCACCAGCCCGACCCTCCCAGGTGCTGACGTGCCCTTCTCCGTGACGCTCTCCTCGGCGAGCGTCCGGGCTGGCGGCACCCTGACCGTCGACGTCGCAGGAGCCACCCGCGACGGCTCGGTCGAGGTCTGGCTGCACTCCACGCCCGTCCGGCTCGCGGTCGTCCAGGCCGACGCGTCGGGCGTGGCCAGCCGCACCGTCACCATCCCGGCGGCTACCGAGACCGGGACGCACCGCATCCAGGTGGTCGACACCACCACGGGCCTCTCTGTCTGGTCGGGCGACCTCACCGTCACCCCGGCAGCAACCGGGTCCGGGCTCGCCTCGACGGGTGCCGAGGTGACGTCGCTCGCCGTCGTCGCGCTCCTGCTCCTCGGTGCCGGCACGCTCGCCGTGCGTCGCCGTCGCCTCGCGCAGGACTGACCGAGACCTTCGAGCGCGACGAGCCTCACCAGCACTGCCAGCTCCACCAGCACGGCACAGGCCGGGCCCCCGCTCTTCGCGGGAGGCCCGGCCTGTGCCGTGCTGCCTCGGGTCACGCTGCAGGTCCACCCGCTGGCGGGCGGCCTGCCGTGACCTCAGTGCTTCGTGTGCTTCTTCGCTGCGTCGACAGCCTCGGCGACCTTGTCCTTGAGGACGGCGCTCTGGTCCTTCGCGACCTCGGCGGCCTTCTCCTGGACGCTCGAGACCGCGGACTGGACCGAGTCCGAGGTCCAGACGTCGCGGGCGTGGGTCTTGATCGACTCGAAACGACGACGGCCGGCCCGGGCTCCCAGGACATACCCTGCGGCGAGCCCGACGACGAACACCAACTTGGACTTCATGAGCTTCTCCTTGCCCTGCTGCGATCTACGGTCGGGGGACCCCGGTCGCCTGGCACTTCTACGCCGCGACCTGGCGGGGACTCGAGCGTACGTCCGGGCCGATGACCACGCAGGACGAAGCAGCACCGCGGCACCGGGCCCGAGGGTCGGCCGTCGACATCATGACGGCCAGAGCACGGCCCGGGGCTCGTCGACAGGACACCCGTGTCTCACCGGGCACCTCCGGGCGGCGACAGGCCGGACTGCAGCGCATGATGGTCCCCGGCGCGCCGAGAACGGCCGCCGTGGAGCCGGACCCGGAGGTGCTCGTGCGCTCAGCGGCAGTCGGCGTCACCCTCCTCGGGGTCGGCGTCCTCGCAGTGCTGACAGGTGTGCTCTCCCTCGACGAGGTCGGCGGGGTGGCCGACCGCGTGTGGCCGGTCCTGCTGTTCGTCGTGATGATCACGGTGGTCACCGAGCTCGCCTCCGAGGCCGGGCTGTTCACCGTCGTCGCCTCACGCCTGACGCGGTGGGGTCTCGACAGGGCATGGGTGCTGTGGCTCCTGGTCGTCGCCCTCGCGACCACGAGCACGGTGTTCCTCTCCCTCGACACGACCGCCGTGCTGCTCACCCCTGTCGTCGTGCTGCTCTCCCGGCAGGTCGGTCTCCCACCGCTGCCCTTCGCCCTCACCACGGTGTGGCTCGCGAACACCGGGTCGCTCCTGCTGCCCGTCTCGAACCTCACGAACCTGCTGGCCGAGGGCAGGCTGGACCTCGGCAGCCCTGTCGACTTCGCCAGACTGATGCTCGGGCCCGCCGTCGCGGCGGTCGTGGTCCCCAGCCTCGTGCTGTTCTTCGTGTTCCGCCGCGACCTGCTGCGCAGGTACCAGCCGCGCGAGGTCGCCCACCCTGACGACCCCGTGCTGCTCGCCGCGAGCGCGACGGTCGTCGTGCTCCTGCTGCCGGCACTCGTCTCGGGTGTCGAGGTGTGGATCCCGGCGACAGTCGCCGCCGTCGTCCTCACGGGACTCTTCGCGGTGCGACGTCGCTCGGTCCTGCGGGTCCGGCTCGTGCCGTGGGAGCTGGTGCTGCTGGCCTCCGGGCTGTTCCTCGTCATCGAGGCCGGGCACGCCCTCGGGCTGACCGGGCTGCTCGCCTCGGTCGCCGGCACGGGCGAGTCGACCGTGGCGCTGCTCCAGCTCTCCGGGGTCGGGACGCTCGGCGCGAACCTCGTCAACAACCTGCCGGCCTATCTCGCGCTCGAGCCTGTCGCGGAGAGCCCGCTCCGGCTCGCAGCCCTGCTGATCGGTGTGAACGCCGGAGCGCTGCTCACGCCCTGGGCGTCGCTCGCGACACTGCTGTGGCACGCGCGGCTCGAGGCGCTCGACGTGACGATCTCGTGGACCCGGTACGCGCTGCTCGGACTGCTCGTCGTCCCGCCGACAGTCGTGACGGCAGTCCTGCTCCTCTCCGCGAGCTGAGCCCGAGGACTTCCCTGGGCGGGTGTCGTCCAGTGGCTCGAGGAGTCCGGAGGGGGTCGAGGTACCAGCGTCGCTGTCTCCTCGTCCCCCTGCCGGACCGGCCGGTCGCACCCCGCACCCCCCGGTGGCAGGGTGCACCGCGCCTCGGCGAGGCGCCTGACTGGCGGGACCCTCCAGCCCCGCCGGGCGCCTCGCTTCGGCACACCTTATGCACGCCAAGGAGCGCAGAAAGGACACCTGCGTAGGCAAGACCCGAGATCGGGTGGCGATAGTCGCCTGTTGCGGGGCCAAGGTGCCGCCCCTGCGTGACGCTCGGCCAGAAGCACGTAGGGCGTCGTGCAGATCCACGCTGGGAATGAATGGTGCCCGAGGAACGCTGACGCTCGTGGCTCGTCCATCGACAGGAGAATCTCGTGGGACTCATCAGCTGGCTCTTCGACGCCCAGCTCGTCATCGGCGACCAGACTGTCCTGTGGCGCGAGATCATCGGCAACCTCTTCGGTCTCGTCTGCGCGCTGGGCGGCATGCGACGCAAGGTATGGGCCTGGCCTGTCGGCATCGTCGGGAACCTGCTGCTGCTCACGGTGTTCCTCGGGTCGGTCTTCGACACCCCGTCGGCCGTGACCCTCCTCGGGCAGGCCGGCCGGCAGGTGATGTTCATCGTGGTCTCGGTCTACGGCTGGGTGCGCTGGCGCCAGAGCCGCGAGTCGAACGGCGTCGGCGTGGTCCCCGAGTGGGCGAGCCCGCGACAGCGCGCGCTCCTCGTGGTCGCGCTGGTCGGCGGGACCCTGGTCCTCACTCCCGTGTTCCGGGCCCTCGGGTCCTACGAGCCCGTCTGGGCCGACGCCTGGATCTTCACGGGATCGCTGCTCGCCACCTACGGCATGGCACGTGGGTGGGTGGAGTTCTGGCTCGTCTGGGTGGCAGTCGACCTCGTGGGGGTCCCGTTGCTGGTGAGCGCAGGGTTCTACGCCTCCGCCTTCATGTACGTGTTCTACGGCGCGTTCACGCTGGCCGGTTTCTTCCTGTGGGCCCGCATGCGACGACGCGACGACGCCCAGACCCGGCTGCTGGAGCCCCCGGCCGTCGGCGTGGTGTCGGCGCCCCGCTGACCGGGCAGCCCCCTCTGGCAGGGCGCCGGCAACCACCGGGCCGGCGCTCCCCCGGCACCGGTCCCGACCTCGTCTCGGAGCTCTCGAGATGCGGAGGTGACTCAGCACTGGCAGGCTCGGTGCCGCCCGAAGTTCGGGCCCAGCTTCTCTTGGAGGACTCATGCCTAGTTGGCTCATCATCCTGCTCGTCGGCGTCGTTCTTCTCGTCCTCGGTTTTGCCGGGGTCGCCAAGTTCCTCATCTACGTCGGCATCGCCGTGCTGCTCGTCAGCCTCATCCTCGGATTCCTCGGTGGACGGTCGTCGAAGAGATGACGTGAGTCCTGACGGCTCACTCCTGTCAGGACCCCCGCTGCACGGCTCGACCGTGCAGCACCCGAGAGGCCCCGCACCCCTGGTGCGGGGCCTCTCGGCGCGCCAGGGGGCATCGGGTGAATCAGAGGGTGATCTTTACGATCTTCCGCCCACAACCGGACATCCCGCCCTAACCTGTGGTCATCGTCACGCTTCGAGACGTGACACAGGAAGGGGTTGGAGCGATGAACACAGTGAAGGCACACGTCGCCGCGCGGCACACGTCGTGGCGGCTTGTCGCCATGGTCGCGGTAGTCACTCTGCTGGGGTTCGCCCCGGTGACGGCGAGCGCATCAGACGAGGTCGGTGAGAGCGACGAGACGGAGACGGTCGTGCAGCTGTTCAGCGAGGCGCAGTGCACGAGCGGGGCCTTCTGCGTCTGGAGCGAGGCCAGCTACGTAGGGATCTACCGCGGGGTCGCGTCGACCGCACCTGTGTCGACGGGCTTCGTGAACAGCAAGTCGCTGTGGAACCGGTCGAGCAGGGCGGCTCGGGTGTACTCGGGGACAGGAGGGACCGGGTCGTGGGTCTGCTACCTGCCCAGCACGAAGATCTCGAGCACCTCGGTCCCGGCCAGGTCGATCGCGCTGCTCAGCGGCAGCAGCTGCTGAGCACCAGCCGCGCCTGACGGCGGAGAGGTCGGGCACCGGAGGAGTCCTAGCAGGTCCAGCAACCAGAGGCACGACAGGCGAGCGAGGGGAGACACACGGTGATCCACACCGCAGAGGGAGCAGCCGAGGTCCGCGCGACGAGCGCGCTCCTCGCCGCCCACCTCATGGTGCCTCGCGTCCCTGCCTGCCTCCTCGTGCCGCCAGACCCTGAGCAGCTGTTGAGCAGGATCCTCGAGAGCAGACCGCAGCCCTCCCGTCGAGCGTCGCTGCCCGCGCCGCAGCTCCGTCGAGGAGCGCACGCGCCCCTCCGACCTGGAGCGCCCGACAAGACTGCCCTCCGGGCCACCGCCGAGCATGGCGGGCTGCCCGGTCGACGGCGGGGGACGATGATCGCCGCCGTCGCGGCTGCGGCTCTCGTCGTCGCCCTGGTCGCCGCCGAGGGCAGCCGGGCCCAGCCAGCGGCGGCCTCGACCGTCCCCTCGCTCTCCTACGGCCTCGGCGACCTCGCCGAGTCGAGCCCGGACGAGCTCCCCGACGCCAGCGCTGCCCTGCGCGGGCTCGCGGACGCCGCTCGGGAGACTCCTGAACCTGTCCGGACCGGGACCGTCCAGCACGTCGTGGCGCAGGAGTGGCTCGGTGAGACCGGCCCTGCGCCGGACGGGTCCGGACAGGCCACGTCCGTCTACCCCACGGTCACCGAGCGCTGGCTCGCCGCCGACGGGTCGGGTCTCATCACCCAGCGTCGTGCTGCAGCCGTGACCTACGACGGTGCGATCGACACCGAGGCCGGGCCGTCGCTCGCAGGCGAGCTCTCGTCTGACGTCGTCCTCCCAGGGACCTTCGACGACATCGCTCGGCTCCCCGAGGACCCCGCCGCGCTGGCCGCTGACATCCTCGGCCGCTCCTCGGCCGAGTGCAGCCTCGACGGCTGGACGGGGTACTGCCTCACCGAGCAGGTTCAGGCATACTTCGGGTCGGGCGTCGTGCCGCAAGACCTCACGGGCGCCTTCTGGGACATGCTCGCCCAGCAGCCGACCGTCAGGCTCCTCGGCCCCACGACCGACCGCGCAGGCCGCGAGGGCACGGCTGTCGCGGTCGAGGCGCCGAAGATCCCGGAGGACCCGAGCGACGAGGAGTCCGTGCTGGTCCTCATCGTGTCCGAGGAGACCGGCCAGCTGCTCTCGACCGAGACGCTGACCCTGCGCAGCGACCTGCTCGGCGTCACCTCACCGACAGTCACCGGGTTCTCTGCCATCACCCTGTCCGAGTACACGACGGAGGTCGGGCGATGACCCCGCTCACCACCATGCCGATACGGGTGAGCCTGCCCGAGGCCGCCAGATATGATCTCCTGGAACGTGCAGCGACCGGGGCGGCAACGTGCCCAGCCGGTGCACCGAGCGCAACGGACGAGGGGGCGTCACCGATCGCGAGCAGTCGTGGGCAGGATCGAGACCGGCCGGGCAGAGCCCTGACCGGTCTACGCCTCGTCGCCGACGACCCGGGCCCTGGGCCGCGCACCGCTGAGCTCGCGGGCACCGGCCCCTCGCCAGCACCCGAGACCCAGGCCGAGACGGACCCGCGCCGGCCGAGCGACGTCCCGGCCGCGAGCCTCACGCCCGACGCGGACGCGGAGTCCCAGTTCAGCGAGCTGTTCCGCTCGATGCACACCGAGGTCCGCACCTTCGTCCTGCGCCGCGTCGACCTCGAGCTCGTCGACGACGTCGTGGGCGACACCTTCCTCGCCGTGTGGCACGGGTGGGAGAAGGTCCCGACCGACCCGTCAGGACGGCGAGCCTGGGTCTACGGGGTGCTCCGGAACAAGCTGCTGCAGGCCGCTCAGAACGCGGGCCGTCGGTCACGTCTGCGGGCGAAGGTCTCGAGCCTGCGCCCGACCGACCACGGTCCTGTCGGCGAGGCGATCGAGTCGCTGCGCGCAGCGCGCGACCTCCTCGACCTGCTGCCCCCCGCCGAGCGTGACGCCGTGGCGTTCACAGTCCTCGCCGGGCTGTCTTGCGCCGAGACCGCCGAGGTGCTCGAGTGCTCGGTCAGCTCGGTGACCACCCGCGTGTCCAGGGCCCGGACCCGGTTGCGGACGATCCTGCTCGAACGCGAGACGACCGGCGACGGAGGTGAGAGACGATGACCGACGACCTCGGCGCGCACGACGTCGAAGAGCTCAGGGCTCTCATGCGCGAGCACCACCTGCTCCCGGAGGTCCCGGCCGCGCTCCTGGAACCCACGACCCGCGCCACGGCTGGCACCGCAGACCCCTCAGGCCACGACCTCCGCAGCCCCGACGCTGCGGAGTCCCTGCTGGCCAGCATCCTCGCGACCCCGCGCCCAGGCTCCACGGACGTGGAGCCGTCGGCCGACAGCCGGGTCCCGCCCGCCACCGACCGCTCCGGTGAGCCCGCCCGCCGACGGCGCCTGCATCGTCGAGCGGCAGTGCTCGCGGTCGCCGCGGCGACCGTCGTCGTCGCCGTCGTCGGATCACAGCTGAGCTCCAGCCCGACCGCCGTCGCCGGCGGGGCTCCTCCGCTGGTCTATGCAGAGGGGGCGCCGGAAGCAGCCTGGGACGGGTCGCTGCCCTCCGCACACGACACCCTCGTCGAGCTGGCCTCGGTCGCCGACGACGCAGCAGACCTGCCCCGCACCGGCGACGTCCAGCACATCAGCCGCTACTCCTGGTTGAGCGAGACCATCGGCGACGCCGACGGGAACACGACGACGGCGGTCTACCCGACCTCCGACGAGTGGTGGGTGGCTCCGGACGGGTCTGCCCGGTCCGTCCAGCGCCGCGCCGAGGCCGTCGGCTACGACGGCAGGGTCGACCCCGACGCCGAAGACTCAGCCGCTGGCCCGCTGTCGACCGACGACTTCATGCCCGGCATGGTCGAGCCCTTCGCCGTCGCCGAGCTGCCGACCGACCCCGACGCCATGGAGTCCGCGCTCCTCGCAACCATGCCCGCGGAGTACGTGGAGAACCCGGAGTACCGCGACACGCTGCTGGTCGAGGCGACCGCCAGCCTCTCCAGGACCTCGATCGTCCCGCAGGACGTCGCCTCGGCGATGCTGACGGTGCTCGCCGACGCGCCGTCGATCCAGCTGCTGGGGGACACGACCGACAGGCTCGGGCGCCCCGGGGTGGCTGTCGCGGTCCCGGACTCCCTCATGAAGGACTCTGACGTCGAGTCAGTCACGGTCCTCATCATCTCGCCGACCGACGGCCAGCTCATGGGCACCGAGACGGTCACGCTGACGAACCTCATGATCGACGTCGACGAGCCCACGGTCACGGGCTTCACGACGGTCACCGACCGACGCTGGGTCGCTGCCATCGGAGACTGACGGGCACGTTCGGTCCACAGCGTGCCCTGCCGTCGCTGCCGACCGCTCGGGCAAGGCTGCCGGTCGGGCACGGTCAGCCGGTCAGACGAAGCCGACCCGTCGGGCACGGCCAGCGGTGTCAGCCGACGACGGGCATCAGACGGGCGGGAACCGCTCAGGCGGAGACGATCCTGCCGGAGGCGAGCTCGACGACCCGGTCGGCCGCAGCGGCGACGCACGAGCGTGCCGTCACCAGGACGACGGCGGCGCCGGTGAGCCGCGGCACGGCGAGCAACAGCCCGGCGACAGCGTCGGCAGCGTCCCGGTCGAGGGAGGTCGCCGGCTCGTCGGCGAGGACCAGGGCCGGGTCGAGGACGAGGGCCCGGGCGATCGCGACGCGCTGCCGGTCCTCCTCGCACATGTCGGTGGGCCGGCGGTCGGCGAGGTGCACGCCGCCGAGCAGGTCGAGCACCCCGAGCGCGCGCTCCTTCGCCGTGCGCCGCGCCGTGCGGCCGTGCCGGAAGTACCACGGCAGCATGACGTTCTGCACGGCCGAGAGGGATCCCTCGAGGTGGAAGGACTGGAACACCGTGCCGACGCGGCTGCTGCGCAGGCTCACGAGCTCGGACCGGTCCAGGCCGCTCGTCTCGTGCCCGTCGACCGCGACGCCGCCCGAGGTGGGGCGCCGGACGAGCGCCAGGACCGACAAGAGGGTCGACTTGCCGCTGCCAGACGCGCCTGTCACGGCGAGCGAGCTCGCTGCGTGCACGTCGAGGTCGACGTCGCGGAGCGCGTGGACGGTACCGCCCGGAGCGGCGAGGACGACGTCGACCGTCGTCAGCCGTGCGGCCTGGTGGCTCGCCACGAACGGCGCGCGGCGCGCGGCCTCGGTGCTGATGGACATGCTCTCCCCCGGATGTGCAGGAGGGGTGCGTCCGGCGCGAGGTCTCCCTCAGCCAGCCGCACCCCCGTCCCTTGCGCCACGGACCGAGCCCACCAACCGGGAGACGCCCCCCTGCGACGTCCGGTTCCAGCGTGCTCGACCATGCCCTGCCCGGATGACCGGCCCGAGAGACGCAGCAGCGGTTCCCCTGCGCTGCTCGACTCTCGTGATGGCCTGCTCACCCCTGCGACGATGTTCCGTCGTACATACATCGCCGCTGCAGACCTGGTTGTCACACGTCGATCTGTGGCACGCATCACATTCTTCGGCCGCCGGCGAGAAGGTCGGGGTACGCCGCGTCAGAGCGCGGGTCCGAGCCCTCTCGGCGGGGCGGCGGGACCGGCCCGGTGGCTGCCGACCACGTGGGTGTCGACCATCCCGACAGCCTCCATGAGCGCGAACATGGTGGTCGGTCCGACGAAGGCGAAGCCCTTCGCGCGCAGAGCCTTCGACAGGGCGAGGGACTCGGGTGACCGGGTCGGGATCTCGGCGAGGCTCGCCGGGGCAGGTGCTGCGGCAGGCTGGAAGGACCAGACGAGGTCGACCAGCCCGCCCTCGTCGCGCAGGGCGAGCGTCGCGCGGGCGTTCGTCACGGCCGCGCGGATCTTGGCCCCGTTGCGGACGATGCGGGCGTCGACCAGCAGGCGCTCGACGTCGGTCTCCTCGAAGACGGCGACCCGTTCTGGGTCGAAGGCGCAGAAGACCTCGCGGAAGGCGTCCCGCTTGCGCAGGATCGTCGCCCAGGACAACCCGGACTGGAAGGCCTCGAGGGTGATGCGCTCGTAGAGCCCGTGCTCGTCCCGCACAGGCATGCCCCACTCGGTGTCGTAGTAGGCGCGGAGCATCGGGTCGACAGCCGCCCACGGCGGGCGGGCGAGGCCGTCTTCGCACAGGACGAGCCCGTCGTCGCGGGCCGTCACCTGTGGCTCGCTGCGCAGGGGCGGCGGGCGGCGGGCTCGCAGGTGGTGCGGCCTGCTCCGGTGGTCTCGGTGCGCACAGCGCCTCCTCGGGGTGCACCCCT
>Ga0247813_10003435_pt1 | contig 10183 bp, 9 predicted proteins | sample UWRJL169409C1_FD_180719 | JGI IMG/M metagenome (GOLD analysis project Ga0247813, IMG submission 180719) | Plant litter microbial communities from Arlington Agricultural Research Station in Wisconsin, United States - UWRJ-L169-409C-1 | ecosystem: Environmental > Terrestrial > Plant litter >... | reverse complement strand
ACACCACGCAAATGCCTCGGCTACAAAACGCCCGCCGAAGTCTTCCGCCAGAAACTCCTCGCGCAAATCCGGCGTACCGGTTAGCCTCTCGAAGCCCGCAGGTCGCGGTTCGCCAGAGACGATTTACAAGTTCGCCTATTCATCCGACGGTCATGCGATCAAACTCTGGCGACATCTGCCGGAGCATCGTGCCAGACCAGGCGCCGCCATGGCAGGCGTTTCACCCCGGATGTCAACATTCTACACCGGCCAGACGCCGTCGCCGAGCGCAAACAGTTCGGGCATTGGGATTGCGATCTCATCCATTTTCGCAAGAGTTCGGAAAGGCCAAAATCACGTCGCTGGTCGAACGGGTCAGTCGCTTCGCCGTCTTTCTGCGCAACAATGACCGGCAATCACGGCCAGTGATGGAGTCCTGATCCAGGTGCCCCGCCAACGCCGACCCTTGGGCCGAGCGGACAGGCAATCGCGATACGACTGGAGGTAAACTCTGATCGCAACTAGTCCATAAACGAAAGATCAATTGCTTCCGCCATGGCACGGTAGCCACTGTCGTTCGGATGTATATGGTCGCCGCTGTCGTAGTCAGGGCGCAGCCGCGTCGGGCGGGATGGATCTCGCATCAGGGCGTCGAAATCCATGACCATCTCGGCATTGCTGTCGGTACGAATATAGTGATTTACAGACTGCCGGATGCGCTCCTTCCCTGTCGTGTAATAGCCGCCCTTTGGGAATTCCGGGTTCGTCCCCTCAAAGGGAAGAAGTGTACAAAGCATCGTTTTTAGGCCAGAAAGCTGAGCGCGGGCGATGAGTTGCTGATAAGCGCTAATCATCTCGCCCGCACTGACAGCTTCGTGGGGCCCGGCGAGAACTGTGTTCGGCCAGACGATGTCGTTGATGCCGATCAAGACAACAAGATGGCTGACACCTGTATACCGCAGGACATCGCGGTCGAACCGCTGCAACGCCCGACTGCCGCGGCAGCTGTGCAGCATTCGGTTGCCACCTATGCCTTGGTTAATGACCGCGACCTCCCCTGAACCATTAGCTCCTGAGAAACGTTCGGCAAAGACGTCTGGCCAACGCCGGTCTGCGTCAATTGACGAGCCATAGCCGTCCGTGATGGAATCTCCGAAACAAATAACGGCGCGCGTATTAGCAGCTGCTTGCACGTAAATGTCGGAAAGCAGATAATGGCTCGTCGTCGTCTGTTGAATGATCATTTCTCCAGCCGACGAAAAGTCACCAGGAACAGAAATATAGGCCGTCTGCTGAGCCTCGAAGTGATGCGTTTCGACTGGAATGAAACCTTCTCCAAAATAGCTGACGGATAAGCGGGCAAAGGACCGCAATTCTATATCAAGGGGATCGCTAATTACGGAGGCCCCTGGAGCGATGACTGTGCCACGGCCGCCGCCGAAGGTTAGCGGACGGCTGCTCAACGGTTCAATACCCCCATGTTCAGTAGCATAGGCGACGCTGACGGCGTCGAGACAAATGGGAGTCGTGCCATACTCATTCGTCAGTCGGACGACGATACCGGAGCCCCCGATGCTCACACGCGCAACTTCGCGAACAGTCTGTCCATAGAATCCTGATAGCGGGACATCCGGTCCCCAAATATTCATTGGCGCAGCACTCCACGATGCGATCCAGCGTTTGCCCACGAATTTTCTCCCCAAATGATTTGAATGAGCCTATGGGTAAGCTTGACGTTTTACCGCGTCAATAACTAAAACAGTATGAGTTATGAATACCTTTATCGACGAGGAAGCTGTCAGCCTTGACCGGACATATCCCAGGAACTACCGTACTTCGCGGCTCGCAGCCCGCCGAAAGCGCTCGCCCCGGCACCAATCACGTAGCTCTACGCGCCGTCAATGAGCGCCTCGTTCTGTCCCTCATTCGCGCGCATGGCTCCCTATCCAAGGCACAGCTCGCTGAACTTTCGGGGCTCGCTGCCCAGACCGCGTCGGTAATAACCCGCAGCTTGATCGAAGCCGGTCTGCTCATTGCTGGCACGCCTGTAAAGGGAAAGGTTGGACAGCCGTTCGTCCCTCTCAGCCTAGATCCAACCGGCGCGTCGTTTCTCGGAGTACACATTGATAAACACGAGATCCGCACAGCCCATGTCAATTTTGTCGGGGAAGTCATCTCCGAAAGCACTGCGCAGCTTGACGATCATGGCCTTGAGTCAGCTGTAGAGCGCGTTTACGAGCTGGCTAGCAGCATCCGCGCGGAATCAGATATCGATCATCGCGGCCGCTTCCAGGCAATCGGTGTGTCTATCGCCAGTAGGAGCTTATCGGGTGATCGGTCTGCACGTCACTGGAGCGAAATAGAGAAAGCCTTTCATGAAGTAGGCCGGAATCTTGACCTCTCGGTTAACGTATCGAGCGACGCTTTGGCTGCGTGCAGCGCTGAGTTAATTTATGGGCTCGGCCCCACCGTTCCGGATTTCCTCTATGTTTTCCTAGATGGCGAGGTCGGCGGCGGACTTGTTCAGGATAGACGCATCCGGTTTTCCAGAGACGATACGGGTCCGAATCTGGGAAAGCTTCTCGTATCCAACGGCAAAGCGCGGCCCGTGCCGCTGAAAAACCTCGCTATTGGCGACAATGCCAACGCGAATACAATAGGCCAGCTTGCGGAAGGCGTAGCCTGTGCCATTTCAAACTGCGCTGCGCTTATTCAGTGCAAGACGGTGATCGTCGATGGCCCCCTGCCCTCCCACATGCTGAGGCTGGTTATGGCCAAGCTGCGCTCGTCAATTGCCCAGTTAGACTTTGTCGGCAACGCTGATATCGCTGCGCGAGAAGGATCGATGGCGCGCAAATCAATTGCGATGGGGGCCGCCTGCCTTCCGCTGTTGGACCGCTATTATCCGGAGGCATAGCTGGACGGCATCGCGTCGGGTACGCCGGGCAACCTGCAAGACCCGCGCAGGATTGGCTTTCCAATATTAATTCAGAGTGAGTTACTTATTGACATTTGATGCGTGTTCGTCAGAATTGGAACTCGAGGATGGTTGGAGGAATTGCATCTTCGTCTTGGACGAAACTTCCTCCGCCGCAGCGCGATCAAATGGAGGAGAAGAAATGTCTAAAGCAGGCTCAATTTCAAGAAGAGTTTTCGTAGGCATCGCTGTGATGGCTGCGGCCACAACCGAAACCGGTGTCGCGATGGCCCAGGACAAGCCATTCACAGGCCAGCGCCTCTCGGTGCTGATGGTGGGCCATCCCACCACAGACGCGGTGCGCAAGGCGCTGCCTGACTTCACCGCAGCAACAGGTATTGATGTTGACCTTGAAGTCGTTCCCGAAGCCGATTCCGTGCCCAAGATGATGCTGGAGTTTTCGGCTGGTTCGGGTCGCTACGACGTCGTTGAGGCAAGCTCGATCCATGTTCAAGGCTTCGTCGGCGCGAAGTACGTAGCGCCGCTTGACGATCTGGCTGCCAAGTCGGGTGACTTCTACGACCAAACCGACTTCGTTCCGGCCTACCTGAAGCCCAACGTCGTGGAAGGCAAGCTCTATGGGCTGCCACTTTTCGGTGAGAGCTCGTTCCTCATGTACCGCAAGGATCTGTTCGAGCAATATGGCATCGCAGTGCCCAAGACGTTCGATGAGATTGAGACGGCGGCAAAAACCGTGAAGGAAAAATCGAACGGCGAAATCGTCGGCATCACTATGCGCGGCCAGCAGGGGATCCAGGGCGTCTACATCTGGGCATCCTACCTGTGGGGTATGGGAGGCTCATTCCTGACGGCTGATGGCAAGTCCGCACTCGATACGCCGGAAGCCACAAAAGCGCTGGAGACATTCGCGCATGTGTTGCGTGAATATGGTCCCGTTGGCGTCGCAAACATGGGTTGGGAAGAAAACCGACTCCTATTCCAACAGGGCAAGGCCGCCATGACACTTGACGCCACGGTCAATGGCGCGTTCAACGAGGATCCAGCTGTGTCTACGGTTGCCGGTAAAGTTGGTTACGCGCCGGTACCGGTGCAGACAACAACGCCCAAGGGCGGCTCGTCTTCTCTTGCTGTGTTCAACCTCCATGTTGCATCGGACTCCCAGCAACAGGATGCCGCCTGGCTCTTTGTATCATGGGCAACCTCTAAACAGCAGCAGATTCACTCCCTTGAGACAGATCCGAACTCGGGTGTGACTTCGATCGCTGCAATGAGTAGCGTAGCGTTCAACAAGCGCTACGGCTCCTTTAAAGAAGCAATGCTGGCTTCGCTTGCCAACGGCAACCCTCAATATATCCCAACAGTCCCGCAAGCTAATGAGCTTGTAAACAATGCCGGCATTGCCGTTTCCAAGGTCCTTGCAGGCACGACCTCCGCCGCCGATGCACTAAAGGAAGCCGACGATCTGAACAACGCAGCCCTGACCCGATAGGGGTTGCGCACCCCGTCGCGCACCCTCCCAGGCGCGACGGGGAACTCGGATGAAATGAGACATCACATGCTTATCACCCGTAATTCCACACGCAACTTCTATCGGCCTATCATCGGCTTTCTGGCCGCCACCTCGGCTGCTCTGCTGTTGTATGCGATCTGGCTTTGCCTACACAACATTTCACTGATGAGCACGAAGGATACACAGTTCGTTGGCCTTTCAAATTTTATTCGGCTCGCGACAGACTGGCGCGGTGTTCAGGCGCTTGGAAGGACAGCACTGTTCGTCCTGCTGGCCACTTCTATCGAGGTGGTTCTCGGCATTGCGATTGCTATGTTCCTCGACCAGGATTTTCGCGGGAAGAAGATTGTCCGAGCCGTGATTCTCGTGCCAATGATCATGACACCAGTTATTACCGGTCTGACCTGGCGGTTCCTTTTCAACGCGCAATCTGGAATGATCAACTACTGGCTTTCGCTGGCTGGCATCCCTCCGATTGACTGGCTGGGCAATCCCAGCATTGCGCTCTACGCTGTGCTCATTGCTGACATCTGGCAGTGGACACCCTTTGTTGTTCTACTAGCGATGGCAACACTGGAGACAATTCCGAAGGATCTTGTTGAGGCCGCGAGAATGGATGGCGCTAGCGAGCTCCGTGTCATTTGGCATGTCATCCTACCAATGCTCCGCCGTACACTTGGGGTGGCAGCGCTAATCCGCGCTATAGACAGCGTCAAAGCCTTCGACCTATTTTACATCATGACGAAGGGTGGGCCGGCGCTTTCGACGGAAACGCAGAACCTCTACGGCTATACGGTCGCGTTCACCAACTTTGACATTTCATACGCCATGACGATTGCCCTGTTCCTGACCATTGTCACTAATGTAGCGCTCTTCGTGCTCACCCGCTTTGCTATGCCCAAGGGAGTACGCTGATGTTCAGGAAACTTGGTTTCTATCTGGTTCTCGTGCTGATCCTTCTTGTTACGTTGTTTCCTCTGTATTGGGTGGTGACAACCTCGCTGAAGACTTTGCGCGATGCCTTCGGCATGCCCCCCGTTTGGCTCTTTTCGCCTACGCTTGAGAATTACGGCAAGATCCTGACCAATCCCGTCTTCTTGAGAGGCTTCGGCAACAGCATGATCATCTCCATCAGCGCAAGTGTGCTGGCGATCGCCGTTGCATCCTTTGCTGCCTACGGTATCGTTCAACAGGCACCGGCCCGACGGCAATCAATCGAAGGTTTCGTGCTGTCGCTGCGCATAGCACCAGCGATCCTCTTTGTGATCCCGACCTACTACATGTCTATGCGCCTGGGGCTTCTCAATTCTCATGGCCTTTTGATCGCCATTTATGCCTTCATCAACATTCCTTTTGCTATTTCCTTGCTTGTAACATTTTTCGAAGAAGTGCCGAAAGAGATGCGCGAGGCAGGGTTGATGGACGGAGCAAGCGAATTGCGTGTGTTCTGGCATCTTGTCCTTCCTGTCGTACGTGGTGGTTTGGTCGCCACATTCATTCTTTGCGTGCTGTTCACTTGGAACGACTTCTTCATCGCGCTGGTCCTCAGCGGACGGAACACGCAGACGCTGCCTGTTACAATCACATCTTTCTTAACGTTCCAAGGTATCGAGTGGGGTACACTTACAGCTGCGGCAACGCTCATAATGCTGCCGATGTTAATCTTAGGAACGCTCGTCCAAGGGACTGTAGTAAGAGGAATGGCAGCTGGAAGCGTCAAGGGGTGATCGACCTTGATCGCCCAATACCGGGGCTATTTCCGCTGCAGCTGTTGACAGACGAAGGCTTGCTGCAAATCGATCCCCGAGATATGGCGGACGATTCACCCGATGACGCATGGCAGGCATTAGATCGACGAGCGCTTCGTGCCCCTCTTGATCAGGTAGCTTTTCGCGCTTCAGTGGGCGATGGCCTTGAGGCTTTCCCGGATTTGACCGATATGACCATCCAGTCCGGGCGAGCCGCACCCTTCGCTGTGGCTGACCATATAAGGCGATCTCTGCAGTTCGTCCGGATGCGGAGGTGCGGGCGCTGACGCGGGGTGAGGTGTGCTCGCGCATAAGCTGAGCTATCCGAAACCCGTGCCCCTGCTTGCTTACGATGAGTTGTTCCATCGTGGCGTCAACATCATTAGAGGTGAAAAGGATCTTGAAAGCCCACTGTCGCTGACTTCATTGTTTTTGGGTGCGGGTTTCGCGTAGTTCGGGACAAGGATTTCAGAAAGTCGCGGACAAAATTCGAGTCGCATTTAGATCGATTTTCGTGAGCGCCGATCTGGCAATTTGTTCTCGTGTTTTAAGCGGCGACATGATGCCCAGACGGAAGCACGAGACATACTGACGTGAAGGAGGCTGACGTTCGAGCAGGGATTGACGATACGCGCCGTTTCTGAGCGGCTGAAGATTGGCAAGACGTTGGTGTCGACGTATCTGCTGCGGGCGCGTGAGGCCGGGCTTGCGGCATGGCCGCTTCCACCCGGCCCGGATGATGACGAGCTCCTGAGCAACGCCTCTTCCGCCGGATGGGGCGTCCTCTTCGGGACAGCGATGAGCCGAATGGCAGAAGGTGGCAGCGAGTTGAAACGCAAAGGCGTGACGCTCAACCTGCTATGGCAGGAATACCGGGACCGCCTCTTCAGCCTTGTCGATCTCAATATCCGCATCAGGGGCTCTAATCGAGGACCTTAACAGCCGAACGACGCGCCGGCTTGGCAAATCCCGGCGAGCCCTTTTCGATGAAGCTCACTCCTGCAATCGGAGTTTCGGCAACCTTCACGCTTTGGCAAACGATATCAAATTTTTTTACAATTTTGCATGCTCAATATAATACCAATTTGCCTCCAATTTTCTCAAAACACAGTATACCTCGAGTTATAAAGGCAAATAGCTGCAATTTTGAGCGATTTCTGGGTTCGTTTATGGATATTGGTATGCATTTGGCATCATCTTAAAAAATATGTAAGTGTCTTTGGGCAAGCTGGGATGGGGATTTCCATCGTAATCCGAACCGCAGGAGCGAATAATGTCGAAGAGACTACTTCAAATGTTAATGATCATTATCATTTCCAGCTCACAGAGCGCGCACGCATTCGATGAGGCAAATTCTGACCGCATCAATCAATTAATCGAGACAGGAATGCGCTATTTCCGATCTGGCGGCGATGTGAAGAGGGCTGGAGATGAGATTTTTAACGGAATCAAATTCAAGGACAGGTATGATCTTGTAGAGGCAGCATTCAAAGAAGCGTCGAAATTGGCTCCAGAGCGCTTAGACTTTCGGTACGCAGTTGCGTTCATCCAACTTTATCAAAAGAAGGTTCAAGAGGCGAAGGTCACCTACCAAAGTATCGCAGAAAGAAATCCTGAAGCTTTCGACGCTCAGGCGTGGCTCGAGGCGATTGCTCGCCTCAACCAAGATTACAAAGCCGCGGAGCTCGTACATCATGGTTTGGCGGCAATCGACCAGGGTCGTGCCGATACCTACCGCAAACGATTTTTACGCGCGGAACAGATTATAGCTGAAAAGCCAAACTTTGACCTTCCATCGCCTACCGGAGTAGTGACGATCGTCACATTTGGCTACGCCCTTTCTGACGATGGCACGATGCAACCACCCCTAATGGATCGCCTAGAGCTTACGCTGCGCGCGGCACAAGCAAATCCCAATTCGCTTGTGCTTGTTTCGGGAGGTGTACCTAAAAATGGAGTCACCGAGGCCGACGTGATGTCGGAATGGCTCGTTGAAAGGGGCATTGACCGTGGACGCGTCATCATCGAGGATAAATCAAGAGACACAATCAACAATGCGCTTAATGCCGCCACACTTTTGACGCGGCACAAAGCGGATGCCGTCGTGCTGATTACAAGCTCTAGCCATATGCGTCGCGCCCGCGTGCTTTTAGAAGACGCGCTGATACAAAAAGGCCTTTCAACCGTGATTAGCCCGCTCAGTGCACTAGATTCCAAGAGTATTGATGAGGCTGCACAAGTGGATGCAGTCGAACGGTTAGCGATCTACAGGGATCTGATGCGGGTCTCTGGGATCTGGGCATATCCCGGTCTTCAACAGTGACCGCGGATCCTCGAAGCCGAGGGCAGATTGAGCGAGACTAGAGCTGCGGCCCTAGTCCGCTTTGATTGCGGGCACTGATAATAAATTTTCCTTAAACGTCGCGGCGCTCTCGTGATCTGTTGTACCTGGCCACCAAAACGGAGTGGAAAAATGCAGCACTGGCTGGACAAGCTGACCGATCTTGCGGCGATACACGGCGACGAAAGCATCCTCACGGAGGGTCTTGCCGACCTCGCCCAACATTTTGGCTTCGCCGGCTACGCCTATCTCCATATCCAGCACAAGCATACTATCGCGGTTACCAATTATCATCGCGAGTGGCAGTCGACGTATTTCGAGAAGAAGTTCGAAAAGCTCGATCCGGTCGTCAAATGCGCGAAGTCCAGGAAGCGGCTCTTTGCGTGGTCCGCCGAGCAGGATCGCGCGAGGCTATCGAAAGAAGAGCGTGACTTCTACGCGCTTGCTGCCGATTTCGCCATCCGCTCAGGCGTCACAGTTCCGATCAAGACCGCGAACGGCTCGATGTCGATGTTCACGTTAGCGTCAGAGAGGCCCTCAATGGATCTCGACCATGAGATCGACGCGGTCGCGGCCGCCGCTGCGGTCGGGCAGATCCATGCCCGTATCTCGTTCCTTCAAACCACTCCGACTGTGGAAGATGCCGCCTGGCTCGATCCTAAAGAGGCGACCTATCTTAGATGGATCGCTGTCGGCATGACGATGGAGGAGATTGCAGATATAGAGGGCACTAAATACAACAGCGTCCGTGTCAAGCTTCGCGAGGCTATGAAGCGCTTCGACGTCCGGAGCAAGGCCCACCTTACCGCGCTCGCAATTCGCAGAAAGCTGATGTGAAATCGCCAGTGGCCAACGTCAGTCAATCTGTTGGCGCACCAGTCCAGTCCCAAGAAACTGGATCAGTTCGTGGCCATCTTTGGAATGTACCTGAGCACCCCCAGCAGCGTGTTGAGTGCGCTCATCTGTGCATGCATTTCGATCATTGCTTCAATGTATTCGAGATGCTGAACGCCACCAATCGCTTTTCCTGTCTTGTAATCCTCCGGCAAAGCTTGGAACAGTTGATCCGCCTTCTCCAGGAGTTGCCTGTGCAGCCGAATTGCATTTACCGTCAGCGTCTCGACGTCTGCCGTCGCGAGGCCACATGTCAGCCCGATCACCGGGCGCAGTTCACATGTGTCCGACACAGGAGCAACTTTCAAATCCATAGTGATCCAACCCTGAAAATCGTCCGCGGTGCGCCCCCGCAAACGTTAATCTTCTGATCCCAAGCCGGGGGTTGGAAACCGTCCTAGACAGTCCTGAGACCTTTAGCACCGAGGCGCCTGGACATACGTCACAGGCCCCCGGCCAAATGGTCAGAGGATTCTGGCGCCGTATCGGCCGGCGCCAACCGCTAGGAAGGGTTTCCACACCCCGGGCAGCGCGTACTGCCCTACCTGTGCTTATAACGGGCGAATGCCGTTTTCGCTAGGGCGATGGATGAACAATTGCCGTGCATATCTGCAGATACGGCGAAGTGAGCGCCTTGCGCCAATGCCGGAAAGATCGACCCTTATCCCTGCTTTGCTGGGATCGGATCCCGAAGCTTCGGCTGGCACCTCGGGTTTGGCCTCAACCTCCGTCAGGCCGACTTGTGAGTCGGCGCCATCGCGCCGGACCGGATC
>Ga0247813_10003434_pt1 | contig 10187 bp, 6 predicted proteins | sample UWRJL169409C1_FD_180719 | JGI IMG/M metagenome (GOLD analysis project Ga0247813, IMG submission 180719) | Plant litter microbial communities from Arlington Agricultural Research Station in Wisconsin, United States - UWRJ-L169-409C-1 | ecosystem: Environmental > Terrestrial > Plant litter >... | reverse complement strand
CGTGAAAGATGACGCGGCGCGCAAGATCCCCGGCGTTCGCGATGTGATCCGTCTGGAAAACGCCGTTGCCGTCACCGCGACCAATTTCTGGTCCTGCCAGCAGGCGCTCAAAGCACTGGAAATCGAGTGGGACTTGGGCCCGCACGCTTCCATTGACTCCGCGCAACTGGACAAGGCCCTGCTGGATGCCAGTTCGAAAGACGGCGTGTTCGCCAAGCAGACCGGCGACATTGGCGCCGCGTTGAAAAACGCTTCCAGCAAATTTGAAGCGGTTTACCAACAGCCGTTCCTGTCCCACTCGCCATTGGAACCCATGACCTGCGTCGCCCACGTTCGCCCGGACATGTGCGAGCTCTGGGTCGGCTGCCAGGCCCCCGGTTTTGCGCAAATGGGTGCCGCGAAAGTCTGCGGCATGCCTGTGGATAAAGTAGTTATCCACAACCAGCTCATCGGCGGCGGCTTCGGGCGCAGGCTGGAGTCGGACTTCATTTTCCAGGCCGTGGACATCGCCCGTCAGCTGAGCTACCCGATCAAGCTGATCTGGTCTCGCGAAGAGGACATGACCCACGACCTCTATCGGCCGCACTACGTCGACCGCCTCAACGCGGCGTTGGACAAAGACCTCAAGCCGGTCGGCTGGGAACACCGCATCGCGGGCGCTTCGGTCATGGCCGCCTACATCGGCAAGTTGCCGGAAAACGGCGTGGACGGCGATGCCGTTGAAGTCGCCATCGACCCGGTCTACAAGCTCGACAGCCTGCAAGTGCGCTACATCCGCCAGGACCCGGACGTGATTCCAGTGTCTTGGTGGCGTGGCGTCGGCCCGCTGCGCAGTACCTACGCGGTGGAAAGCTTCATCGATGAGTTGGCTCACAACGCCAAGGCTGATCCGGTCGAGTACCGCTTGAGCCTGATGAAGGATCAGCCGCGCGCCCAGGCGGTGCTGAAAAAAGCCGCCGAACTGGCGGACTGGAAAACCCCGCTACCCGCCGGCAGCGGCCGTGGCGTTGCGGTCAGCGCCGTGTTTGGCAGCTTTGTCGCGACCATCGTCGAGCTGGAAATGCAGGGCGACAAAGGCCTGCGCATCAAGCGCCTGATCACAGTTGTCGATTGCGGCTTTGCCAACAACCCGACCTCGGTGGAATCACAAATGGAAGGCGGCACGCTGTTCGGCCTGTCGGCTGCGCTGTTCAACGAAATTCTCGTCGAGAAAGGCCAGGTGGTGCAGACCAACTTCCACGCCTATCGCCAGATCCGCATGAGCGACGCGCCGCCGGTGCAAGTCCATGTGATCAAAAGCCAGGAAAGCCCGGGCGGTGTCGGTGAAACCGGTGCCGTGCCCGCCGCTGCGGCGCTGGTCAATGCCTTGTTCGCCGCGTCCAAAGTGCGCGAACGTCGTCTGCCACTCAGCCGTTCCGGCTATTTCACTGTTTAAGGAGCGCCGTTATGAAAACGTTGAATTATGCGCTCGCCGTCCTGGCAGCCAGCTTTGCACTTGGCGCTCAGGCTGCTGCAGACCCTGCATTGATCGCCAAAGGCGAATACCTGACCCGCGCCGCTGACTGCGTCGCCTGCCATGTCACGCCGGGCGGCAAGCCGTTTGCGGGCGGTCTTTCATTCAAGCTGCCATTTGGCACTTTGTACTCGCCGAACATCACCCCCGATAAAGAAACCGGTATCGGCAGCTGGACTGACGACGAGTTCGTCAGCGCCCTGCAAAAAGGCGTAGGCAAAGACGGCAAGCATTACTACCCGGCGTTCCCGTACACGTCCTACACCCTGATGCCTCGGGAAGACATCCTGGCAATCAAGGCTTATCTGTTCAGCCTTGAGCCGATCAGCCAGAAACCTAAAGAAAATGACATTGGCTTCCCGTTCAACCAACGCTGGGGCATGTTTTTCTGGAACGCGGTGTTCGCCGATAACGAGCGCTTTGTCCCGGACAGCAAACAGTCAGAAGAATGGAATCGCGGTGCCTATCTGGTGCAAGGCCCTGGCCACTGCGGCGAATGCCACACGCCGCGTAACATCTTCCAGGCCATGAGCTCCGGCAAATCCCTGGCCGGTGGCGAGATTGGTAACTGGCAGGCCTACAACATCAGCTCCGACCCGAAACACGGGATTGGTGCCTGGCCGCAAGAAGCCTTGGTCAGCTACCTGTCCAAAGGCTACGCGCCAGGTTACGGCGGTGCTGGTGGGCCGATGGCAGATGCCGTCGAGCACAGCCTGCGCTTTTTGACTCCGGCGGATTTGAACGCGATTGCCGTGTATTTGAAATCCACCCCGGCACGTAGCCAAGGCGTACCGCGGCCAATGGTTGCCATCAACGATCAGGTCGAGAAGGGCTTGGGGCACAAGGTGTTTACCGATTCATGCGTGGCTTGCCACCGTCTGGACGGCACCGGTAATCAATCACCGATCGCCACCTTGAACGGCCTTAAAACCGTCAACGACCCCACCGGTACCAACCTGATGGCGACATTGCTGGAAGGGCATACCCAAGCGGCAATGCGCGTCGACCAACGCATGCCGGACTTCGCCCGCAACTACAGCGACACCGAACTGGCCGCCGTCAGCACCTACGTTCTACGCCGATTCGGCCAGAGCAATGGTGAAGTCAAAGCCAAGGACGTCGCCAAATCACGGGAAGCTTCGTTGCATTGATATCTGTTGTGTGAGCGAGCTTGCTCGCGAAGAGGCCAGTACATCCGATAGTTATTTATCGCTTGGAATACAGCTTTCGCAAGCAAGCTTGCTCCCACAAATACTGGGTTGTACTCAAATCCGTGGGAGCGAGCTTGCTCGCGAAGAGGCCATTACATCCGATAGTTATTTATCGCTTGGAATACAGCTTTCGCAAGCAAGCTTGCTCCCACTAATACTGTGTCGTGCCCAAATCCGTGGGAGCGAGCTTGCTCGCGAAAGCGGTGTATCCGGCGAGGAGATGTGCCGACTGAACCGGCCTCTTCGCAAGCAAGCTTGCCACAGGTTCAGTGATCCTGCCGGCTCACCGCTTCTGCGAAGAAAACGCCGGTGCATAGTCATTGCCGAGCACTTCTCGATACACCTGCGCAGTCGTCGCGCACATATGGTCGGCGGTAAACAGCTTCTGGAAGCGCGCCCGGGCATTGGCTCCGAAGCGCTCGGACAACGCCGGGTCATCCCACAGCCGACGCATCGCTTCACGCAAAGCCAGCGGCGCATTGGGGGGCACCGCGAGGCCGGTTTCTTCGTGAATGTTGACGTAAGTTGTGCCCGTGCCGATCTCGCACGAGATCATCGGCTTGCCATACATCGACGCTTCAAGCAGTGAAATCCCGAATGCCTCCGAACGAAGATGCGAAGGGAACACCAGCGCGTAACACATCTGCAGCAGACAGGCCTTGTCCTCGTCGTCCAGGCGGCCGACAAACAGCACATTCCGCAATTGCAGCTTCTCGGCCTGAGCCTTCAACTCCAGCTCCTGCGGGCCGGCGCCAAGGATCACCACCGGATAATCCACACCCTCAAGCGCGCTGAGCAAACTGTCCAGGCCCTTGTAATAACGCAACACCCCCACGAACAGGAAAAACTTCTCCGGCACACGCTGGCGCCATTGCTCACGGGTCTGCGCTGAAACGGTCGGGTATTCCGCCTGATTCAAACCATACGGCACAACCACAGTCTTGTCGGCGAACGGCTTGAGAGTTTCGCTGCTGCGCTGGTAGTTGGGCGAGGCCACGAGAATGCGGTCCATGCTGCCCAAAAACTGATTCATCAACGGTGCGTAGAACTTCAACAGCGTACGCTGCTTGATGATGTCCGAGTGATAACTGAGCACCGTCGGCCGACCATGACGGGTCGCGAAATGCACCAGATCCATCAACGGCCACGGAAAGTGGAAATGCACCAGATCCGCCTCAGCTGCCATCTCCTTGAACTGGCTGAACACCTTCAGCGAAAACCCCGTGGAGGCCACATTGAAGTTTTCCTTCACGCGAGTGACCTGATGATCAGCCACCTGCAGCCGGGCAGGGGACGGATCCGGGCTTAACGTCAGCACCTCGCCTTCAATACCCAGCGCACGGCTACCCTGGCATAACTGGAAAATCACCTGCTCGATGCCCCCGGTAGTGTCGGGGTAGTAGGTTTTGAAGAAATGCAGAATGCGCATGGAGTACCGGCTGTAACTGCTAGATGACAGCTGCCCGGTGTCCACAAATGACACGACGATGGTCAGCAAAGATACTGCCGATTCTAACTGAGCGGCCGGGAAATATGCGACCCCAGTCTCAAAAGCGTGCCATCTTCAATGATGGCTATGTCGACGCGGCTTGTACGAAAAATGGACAGTCGGCGTGGGAACTTAACGCCTTTTTCATTTATGCGACGTTAGGGGGGTGATACACTCGCGCGCTTTTCCATACCCCCGTGGCAGTCAGGAATTTATGCGTAACGTTCATGAGAACAGCTTGCAGGCCGCTCTAAAAGCTTGTAAAGGCAGTTTCATATCAGTCGGCATTTTCAGCTTGTTTGTGAACGCGCTCATGCTGGTTCCTACCTTCTATATGCTGCAGGTCTACGGCCGCGTAGTGACCAGCGGCAGTATCTCGACCCTGGTTATGCTGACCATCATCATGACCATTCTGGTTGTGACCATGGGGTCTCTGGAATGGATTCGTTCCCGAATCATGGTCCGCGTCAGCACCAAGCTGGACGTCCTGCTCAGCCGCGACGTTTACCGTGCAAGCTTCAAGCGAGCCCTTGAAAGTGGCGGTATGGACGCCTCCGCGCAGCCTCTCAATGACCTGACCGGGCTGCGACAGTTCATCACCGGCAACGGCCTCTTTGCATTTTTCGACGCCCCGTGGCTACCGATCTACATCGCCGTGATGTTCATGTTCCACCCATGGTATGGCTGGGTGGCGATCGGCAGTGCGATCGTCCTGCTGATCCTGGCCTATCTCAACGAGAAGGGCACCAGCAAGGCATTGGGCGAAGCGAACAAGGAAAACATCGCGGCGACCCTGCAGACCACCAAGAACCTGCGTAACGCTGAAGTCATCGAATCGATGGGCATGCTCAGCACCCTGATCCAGCGCTGGAGCCATCGCCAGAGAAAAGTACTGGTGCTGCAGTCCTACGCCAGTGACAAAGGTGGCGTTATCAGCTCAGTGTCCAAGACCTTCCGGATGCTGATTCAGTCGCTGATCCTCGGTCTGGGTGCGTACCTGGCAGTCAATCACGAAATCAGCCCTGGCCTGGTGATCGCAGGTTCCGTGTTGCTCGGCCGCGCACTGGCGCCAATCGATCTGATCATCGGCAGCTGGAAAGGCTTCATTGCCGCCCGCTCGCAGTACGAACGCCTCAACGGCATCATGGACAAGCTCAAATCCGAGCCTGAGCGTATGTCGTTGCCTGCGCCTCATGGCCACGTACTCGTGGACAACCTGATCATTGGCGCACCGGGGAGTAAAACCCCGATTCTGCGCGGTATCAGCTTCGGCGTACCGGCCGGCTCCGTGGTCGGCATTATTGGCCCGAGCGCTTCCGGTAAATCGACCCTGGCCCGCGCCTTGATGGGTGTCTGGGTGCCTCAGCACGGTACCGTCCGGCTGGACGGCGCCGACATCAGTAACTGGGACAAAGAGGAACTGGGGCCTCACCTCGGTTACCTGCCTCAGGACATCGAGCTGTTCGAAGGCAGTATCAGCGAGAACATTGCCCGGTTTGCCGAGGTTGACGCCGAGAAAGTCGTCAAAGCCGCCAAGACTGCTGGCGTTCACGAAATGATCCTGCTGCTTCCGGAAGGCTACGACACCGTGATTGGCAGCGAGGGCGTTAACCTGTCCGGCGGCCAGCGCCAGCGCGTTGGTCTGGCACGGGCCATCTATGGCACCCCTCGTCTCATCCTGCTTGATGAACCTAACTCCAACCTGGATGAAGTGGGCGAGCGTGCGCTGGCCTCGGCAATTCAGGAATTGAAACAAACCGGCTCGACTATCTTCGTGATTACTCACCGCACCACCATTCTTTCCCAGCTTGACCGGATCCTGGTGATGAACGCGGGCGGCGTCAGCATGTACGGTCCGCGCGATCAGGTCATGGAAGAACTCAACAAGCAACAAATTGCTGCTCAACAGAAAGCCGCTCTTGCGGCAACAGGCGCCTCGGCTCCCGCCGGCGTCTGACAGGAAGATATCGATGACCCTTATGTCCAGTAATCAAATTGATAACTTCGCTGATCTGCCAACTTCTGACCGCAAGACGCGCCGTCTGGGTTTCACCATCCTGATCGTGGTATTCGGCATTTTTGGTACCTGGGCTGCGGTTGCGCCTATCGATGGTGCTGTGTACGCGCCAGGCGTCGTGACCGTGCAGACCTACCGCAAGACCGTTCAACATCTCGAAGGCGGCATCGTCAAGGACGTACTCGCCCGTGATGGCGACATGGTCAAGAAAGGCGACCCGTTGATCATCCTCGACGACGCTCAACTGCGCGCCGAATACGACATGAACCACAACCAGCTGATTGCTGCCCGGGCAATGGAAGCGCGGCTTGAAGCTGAGCGCGACAACTTGCCCGCTATCGACTTCGGCACCATGACCGAAGCTGATACGCCTCGCGGCATCGAAGCGCGCATGGGTGAAACCCAGGTCTTCAATGCACGTCGCGGCGCCCGGCTGGGCCAGATTGCAGTTCTGCAGGAGCGTATTGGCCAGCTTCAGCAGCAGATCAAAGGCACCGAAGACATGATCGGCACCAAGGTCAACCTGCAGAAATCCTACAACGGCGAAATCGGTGAGTTGAGTGAGCTGCTGACCCAGGGCTTTGTCGACAAGCAGCGTTTGCTGGAGCAGCAGCGCAAGCTGGACATGCTCAAGTCGGAAGTGGCCGACCAGCGCTCGAGCATCACCAAGACCCGCCTGCAGATCAATGAAACCCAGCTGCAGATTCTGCAGATCAACAAGGATTTCAATTCTGATGTGGCCAAGCAGTTGTCAGAAGTGCAGACCAAAGCCTACGACCTGCAAGAGCGTACCGCCGCCATGGCCGACCGTCTGACCCGAGTCATCATCCGCGCTCCGGACGACGGCATGGTGATCGGCATGACCGTACACACCATTGGTGGCGTCGTGCGTCAGGCAACCCCTTTGCTGGATATCGTTCCGTCGGTTTCTGATCTGGTGGTTGAAGCTCAGGTTCCGCCTAACGACATCAACCGCGTCGCCATCGGCAAGAATGCCGACATTCGTTTCAGCGCATTCAACAGCGCCACGACACCGGTCATTGAAGGCGTGGTCACCAGTGTCTCCGCCGACCGGTTGACCAACGAAAAAACCGGCATGCCTTATTACCTGGCACGTGTGAGCGTTACTCCAGACGGTGCCAAGAAACTGGGCGACAAGAAGCTGCTGGCGGGTATGCCTGCCGAAGTACTGGTCAAGACTGGCGAACGCACCATGCTGGAGTACTTGTTGCAGCCAGCGCGTAACGCAATTTCCCAGTCGATGATCGAGGAATGACAGTGCGTTTGTTTCCATGTCTGCTGTTGGGAATGTTTGCGCTGCAAGCCCATGCTGCCGAGCCCAAGACTGCTGAACCTGCCAATCCCAAGCCGGGGCCAAGCAGCGTCAGTGCCAAAGAATATTCCGCGGATCTGATGCAACTCTTCAAAGAGTCGCGTCTTGAAGACCCGCGCGTGCTGGCGTCCTATTCTCGGGCCAAATCCAGCGAAGAGCAGCAACGCGAAGCGCTGGGTGGCCTGTTACCGCAAATTAGTGCCAATGCGGGCGCCAACCGCATCAAACAGGTCAATGAGTCGGTCAACCAGATCTACAACAGCGAAAATTACAGCGTCACCCTGAGCCAGCACCTCTACAACAAGGCGGCGTGGGAGAACTATCAGCGTTACAAAAGCCTCGCCAAGCAATCGGCTTCCGAGTCCGAAGAAGCTCAGGCCGAAGCCACTGTCGATCTGGCCCAGCGCTACTTTGCGGCCCTGGCTGCCGACGATGAGCTGGAGCTTGTTCAGGCTGAGCGACGGGCCACCCAGAAGAATCTCGACCGGGTCAACGCCCTGTACGAAAAGCAACTGGCGATGATTACCGACAAGCTCGATATCCAGGCGCGGGTTGACTCTCTCGCCGCTCAGGAGGTCGATGCGCGCAATCAGGTTCGCCTGACTCGTGCTGCGCTGTCGGAAATCGTCGGGCGTCCGGTCAAGGAAAAACTCAGCCGGGTCCGTGATGACGTCGAACTGAAGGTTTCAGCAGAAAGCCTGGAGAGCTGGGTGAATCTTGCGGTGGCAGATAACCCGCAAATCAAAGCCGGTGAGAGTGCGGTCGAGGCGGCAGGTGCCGCTTTGCGCGGCGGCAAAGGCGCTCATTATCCGACGCTCAGCTTGAACTTGAGCGCGCAGAATACCAACGAAGGCTATAACAACGCTCTTGCGCCGAAAACCGACAGCTATGTTGCCGGTATTGGCTTGCAGGTGCCGATCTACAGCGGTGGCTCGGCATCTGCCCGAGTGCGTGGTCTCTATCAGGATCAAACTACCGCTGAGCTGCAAATGGAAGCCACTCGCCGTCAGGTAGTGAAAGAAACTACCAATGCTTACTTGACCGCGGACTCAAGTGTCGAAAAAATACGCGCCAATCGAAATGCCCTGGCTTCAGCTGAGCAATCCAGCATTGCTTCGCAGAAAGCCTTCACCTATGGCGTCGTGAATGCGGTGGACGTTTTGACCGCAACCCAGAACGAGTTCAAAGCCCGTCGGGATTTGCTCAAGACTCAATACGACTTCATCACTAATTTGTTCATTCTCAATCGCTGGGCCGGCAAGTTGTCAGCAGAAAGCGTTGAAAGCGTGAACGTATGGCTGAGCAACAACAGCAAGACTGCGCCAGCCCCAGAGCGGAAAACCAACTAATGACTACACCTAGCAAATCCGTAATCATCACTGGCGTAACCGGCCAGGACGGCGCCTACCTGACCCAGCTTCTGCTGGAAAAGGGTTACAAGGTTTACGGCACCTACCGTCGTACCAGTTCCGTCAACTTCTGGCGTCTGGAAGAAGTCGGCGTTGCGACCCACCCGAATCTGGAACTGGTCGAGCACGATCTGACCGACCTCAGCGCTAGCATTCGCCTGCTGCAGAAAGCCGAGCCAGTCGAGGTTTATAACCTGGCTGCTCAGAGCTTCGTGGGCGTTTCCTTCGACCAGCCACTGACCACCGCTGAAATCACCGGTCTGGGCGCAGTCAACCTGCTGGAAGCCATCCGCATCGTTAACCCGAAAATCCGCTTCTACCAGGCGTCGACTTCGGAAATGTTCGGCAAGGTGCAGCAGGTTCCGCAAACCGAAGCCACTGACTTCTACCCGCGCAGCCCATACGGCGTGGCCAAGCTGTACGCTCACTGGATGACCATCAACTACCGCGAGTCCTACGGGATCTTCGGTTCCAGCGGCATCCTGTTCAACCACGAGTCGCCACTGCGCGGCAAAGAATTCGTGACCCGCAAGATCACCGACGCCGTGGCGCGCATTTCCCTGGGCATGCAAGACGTCCTGGAACTGGGCAACATGGACGCCAAGCGTGACTGGGGCTTCGCCAAGGAATACGTCGAAGGCATGTGGCGCATGCTGCAAGCGGACGAGCCGGACACCTTCGTTCTGGCCACCAACCGCACCGAAACCGTTCGTGATTTCGTATCCATGGCGTTCAAGGCCGTCGATATCAATCTGGAATGGAAAGGCAGCGCCGACAACGAACACGGCATCGACACCAAAACCGGCAAGACCGTTATCCAGGTCAACCCGAAGTTCTACCGTCCTGCTGAAGTCGAACTGCTGATCGGCGACCCTGAAAAAGCCAAGCGCGTTCTGGGTTGGGAAGCCAAGACCAGCCTTGAGCAACTGTGCCAGCTGATGGTCGATGCCGACCTGCAGCGCGTACAGACCGGCAAATCGTTCTGATTGCTGTCGTGTAGCTGCATGCTTATATAGCAAGCCAAAAAGGCCGCGTGAAAACGCGGCCTTTTTTGTGGAACTGATTAACCCGTAGGAGCTGCCGAAGGCTGCGAAAGCGATGGTTCAGAAATATCGCCTTCGCAGCCTTCGGCAGCTCCTACAGGTCTGATTGATTCCTGTTGGAGCGAGGCAGGCTGGTCGTCAGCTACACCGCGTTATCGTTCATCGCGGGCAA